>ENA-UOOE01000133-UOOE01000133.1-fermentation-metagenome-genome-assembly--contig:-NODE-133-length-76464-cov-30.323548_pt1 | contig 76464 bp, 75 predicted proteins | sample MGYA00245776_ERZ724021 | MGnify/ENA primary metagenome ERZ724021 (study PRJEB28704, sample SAMN03018321) | fermentation metagenome | biome: anthropogenic terrestrial biome; feature: soil; material... | reverse complement strand
AGTGGTACAAAAAATATTAGCGTTTTTGGTACACTTTATATTGACATTCACACTCCTCCAGCCGCCCCTCATTCACTAACACGGCGATTTCCGCTAAAATCTGGGGGGTGGAAATATCTATCACCGGCAGAAGGGGACCTGCTGCACCTCTAAACAGCATATTTGCCCCTTGAGGCTGGGGTATGTAGACGGTCATCCGCGGTGCTTCCAGATTCTCCGCCAGGGTGTATACGGGGGCCGGCCGGGCAAAAAATACGTACAGGCCCGCTTCCGGGTTTTCATCATTATATTCCCGGTCCGCCTCCCAGCTTACGGGAATCTCTATATTCTCCCCGGCCACCACGGCGCTGACTGTGGCGGGAAATACCGGGGCGGCGGTATTTTGCCAGCGGATATCCTCCTTAAGCTGGGCAAAGGCGGTGACCGTGCCCTTAACCGCCGCTTCGCCTACCGTCACGGTGATTCGGGGCGGTTGGGCGCTGACCGTAAACCCTGCGATGGCAGGTGTGAAGGTGTAGATGCCTGCCTTTTGACCGTCATATTCCGGCTCGGACTCCCAGGTTACCGGGATAGGCAAAATTGCCGGAGCCGCCGGGGCGGGGGCATATACGAAGTCCCCAACCGAGCCGCTGTTCTGCCCCTGAGCGGCAGCGCGCACGGTCGCCGTTAAGGCGCCCGGCAGCTTTAGCTCCTCCCGGGAAGTTCCCCGGTCCGCTTTTTGGTTGGCTATTTCCTCCGATAATGCGGCAAAGGTAATGATTTCGCCTCCGGGCTCTGTCGGTCCGGTATCCGCCGTCCCGATGGCCGGCGTCATACCCAGCGCCAGGACGACGGACAGCGCCAGGGCCAGCAGCCGCCGGAGGGGGTTATGTTTGCTCATATCGTTTCCTCCTTATTATGGTTTTCGAGCATCCTGGTTCGGCCTGTTTTCTCATAAGCACATTTAAAGGGCGTCAGCCCTTTCGCCGCGGTAGGCCGCGCACACGCTGCGGATCACGTTCAGGCTCTTGGGACCGATGTTGCGGATTTGCAGAAGCTTTTCCGGTTCGTGGGCCAGCAGCCGGCAGAGAACATCCATGTCGCTGACGCCGCCCCGGGCAAGCTGGGTGGCGGTCTGAACGGCAAGCCTCTGGCCGCCGGACGGGCAGTTTTTGAAATATTCCCGTACATCCTGTGCCATATGTGTTCCTCCCATCTTCGGTTTTGCTGTCACGTTCCCATACAAAAATTATAGATTAAACCGGCTGCAAAGGAAGCAGCAAGGAGGTTGGCTTATCCAACGAAACCCGTTCTTGACAAACGGGAATAAAAATGCTTTCCTTTATTCGCCGCTATGCTATACTGAAAACCGGATGCATATCTTTTCCAAAGGAGGCGAAGCCGCTATGAATACACCACTCAAAATCGCGGTGTGCGAGGACTACGGCATTGCGGGCTATGACTTGACGGTCCACTACATCGTCAAGCCGGTGACCGAAGCCGATTTTTTTAAGAGAGATGAAGAAATGCCGAAGGCAGATGGAGCGCTATGGCAAAACCAGGAGCTATCTGCCGGAAGTGCAGAGGCGGTTCCAGCAGTTTCTCAAGGACGAGCTGCGGGGAACGCTGCCGTGATGAAAGGGATTGGTAAGAAAGCTCCTGAGATTACGGGTAGAATGGGTCTTAGGGAGAAGGCCGTCATCTATAATTCAATCTTTCTTTTATACCCATGTCAAAGCCCATTGTTGAAGTGATGGCATTATTTGGACATGCATAGGTACAGGTGCTGCACCAAATACACTCGGTCGATAGTATTCTTTGATTATTGTTTTTATATTCTAACAGTTTGACATCCATGGGACATACCTTTTCACACTTACCGCAATCGACACATTTATCGGGGTCAATCTTTATCTTCAGCAAAGAAAATCTAGATGTAATTTTTTGAAATACCGGAATAGGGCATATATATTTACAAAAGGCCCTGTTGTCTCGTAATCTGTATGCCAGAGTTATTCCCAGGCCATAAAATAAAACATTCCCACCCATAAGCCAATAAAGCTCCGCGGTTGATTGAGGCTGCACCGGGTCTTTCAGAACAAACCAAATGAACAGGACCAAGCTTAATGAAAGAAAGAAATATATGTATCTGACTATTCCCAAATATCTTATGCGTTTATTTTGAGGTCTTTTATAAGGAAGCAAATCAAGAATCATAGCAGTCCAGCATGTATAGCTGCACCATGCCCGCCCGAAAATGAGCGGACCAGCGATTTTAGCGATTAAATAATGCATCGTTGCTGCGGCAAACACACCTGACAGCAGCAACATGAAAAAACCTTCAATCTGCATGTTTTCCCGGTTAAAAAAGCCAAGAAAAAACAGCATATAGCAACCGACTAATATCTGAGAGGTTCTCCTTCCCCAGGATTTATGCTTTTTGGGCAGAGCCTGAATTAAAAAAATACCTATCGCAATTGAGGTTCCTATATAGCCAAAGTTGAACAAATAGAAAATTGCTCCTGATGTTATGGATAATAATATACCCAGTCCCCAGAATATTCCCAAAAATATCAGAGGCAAAATAATATTTTTAAATGAAAGGTCCCATTTGTTCTTTATATCATCCATCTATATATCCCCTCAAATGCTTAAATAACGGACCTGACCAACCGAACCGGCGCCGCCTTAAGATTGGTCTTTGTTGCTAATCGCGGCCTGAGCGGCTGCAATCACATATACCAATCACATTTTTTACTTTATGGAATATTTTTTCATAAAGATGACAAGGGGACGAGTTTATCATCACGCTTGGTTCAATAACCCCGTCCCCTTGTCACTCCTAATTGGCTTTGCTTTATCGGATGTGCTGCAGCCTCCAATAATAAATATGCTGACAGTTATCATTGAGGACATAAGAAATGGCAGTATTCTTTTCATATCTGCATCTCCATTTTTCCCTGTTCTTGCTTTCGAACATTTTACCTACGATTGGAGTTTATCATAGAGTTGCCGATAAAAGTGTAAAGAAAAGAAAACATTGTGTAATGATTAAGTTAATATTCTTCCCATTGGGATGGGTGCAACGATATTTTACGACAAAAGGTGGCTTCTGGCAATGCCAGAAGCCGCCTTTTGTCCTTTTTTAGGGCTGTTACTGTAGCAGACCCTTTTACATCTTGCCTTTGATATCTTGTATCATGAATTGCATGGGTTTTAAGTCGTTTGAAAATTCTTCAAAAGTCATATCGTCTTTGAACTGTATGGCTTTTACTGCATAGTCTTTTATCTTTTCAAGAATAGCTTTCTCTTTCATAAATCACTACCCCCGTTTTTGCAATCTCCTGCTGCACACGACATCCATTGATAATTTGTGATGCCTCAATCAAATCAATCGGAATATCAAGTGCTTCGGTAATGTCCTCAAGAATGCCAAAAAAGTCTATCCCCCGAATTTTTCCTTTACTGTCAATGACGATATCAACTGCAAAAACAGTGGAAAAATATTTATTTTATGGGCGGATGCGCTGCCTTTTTATCATTTATTATCGTCCTGGCCAGAACTATACATCCGACGCCTGCCTGCAGCATCCGCTCACGAACCTGTACCTTTGGATGATGATCCTCGCTGTTCTGGGATGTGCGCAGAGGTGGATTGATTTCAGCAATTCCTTAACGAAGTATCTGCAAAAACGCAGTTTTGCCCTTTATGTGTTTCATTATCCGCTTCTGGTTACGGCGGCATATTTTATCACGACTTATACCGAACTGTCCATGGCGGCAGTTTATCTGATTTTGCTGCCGTTCACGTTTGCCGCGCCCATACTCTTCTTTGAAGTCGTCAGCAGAATACCGGTCATCCGCTATCTTTTATTGGGGATATAAGGATCATATCCTTGTTTAATGAACATTATTGACAAACGATAATTAAGCGTGAACTAAAGTATGGAACAACTTTTTAAAAAGTTTGGAATGATCGTAAAGCGTTTACTGTTTCCTCACTCACAACATGCACCAAGGCTCCTGCGTCGATTAGCGCAGTATTCGAGTCAACTTTCAATTTGCTCCTTAAAAAAAGATTAATGACCGTAAAGTTATCAAAGATACGAATTGCCTCTCTCTCACCATCCGATGTGAGTGAAACGAGTCGATTACAGTCTTTGACTACAAACCCTTCCTTTTTAAGCTTAGTCACCGCTATGCTGGCACTAGCCTTGGTTACGCCGAAACTGCTTGCGATATCAGTTACGCGAACACCGTGCTCTTGACTGGATAGAAAATAAATGGTTAGTAAATAGTCTTCCTGGGACTTCGTTAACCGACTAATAGCTGTCACCCGCTCTCTTATACGGCAAGCTGTATTAGAAGACCGCCGCCCTCGCGTGAAACAGTCAGCTTTGCATCTACAGGAATGAAACCGAACACCCGCCGCTTGGTAATCCCATTTTTATTCTTAATAAAGATCTCTTGAATATTATTAGACGACAGTTTCACAGGTACAAGCCAAATCGTCTGAATGGTGTTGTCTTTGTTGATGATTTCCCATAAAAAATCAATTACCACTTCAGGCAATAAATCCCGTATGCTGTTTTCAACTGTTATGGTCATTGTCTTTTCCTCCTAATTAGAATTACTTTTCTCTCCGTCCATTGTGGTGACCGTGCCCGCCAAAGAAACCACTGCCGTGACCGCCATGGGGGATTCCATGTCCGCCGAAACCTCCAAAGCCGCGACCGCGTCCGTACTGCGACATAAAATCTTCCATTGCCTTACGCCGCTCTTCAAAGTCCTCGTATGGGAACTGTTCCTCATACCGGTTGATAATGCGTCCGAGGTAATCGCTGAATGCGGCAAGTTCCTCGTCATTCAGGCAATCAAGGATTTTTGCTGTTTCCGGTGTTTCGTCAACCCCATCGGCTGTAACCTTCATGCCTTCCTCGGTCAGTTTGATTATTGAGATGCGTTTATCCTCTTCTGATGTTTCGCGTGTGATGTAACCGCTCTTTTCCAGTTTATTGAGCAGCTGCGCGATGGACTGCTTGCTCATACCCAGCAGATAGGTCAGGTCGCGCTGGCTGATCTCAGGCTTCATCTTAAGAATAGCCAGAACCCGTCCCTGCCCTCTGTGGGGGTTATGCACTTTGCCTCCCATAAAGCTGTGGAAAAAAGTACGGTGCATTAACATTTGGAGCTGCTGCAATTGCTCGGTGATTGTCGCTTTAATATCGCTCATTGCTATATCCTCCTGAAATTTATTGTGCGCCTCTTCGCAAAACATTAAGTCAATTACCTGACTAATATTAGTATAGTGCTTGACTTTTATTCTGTCAAGTGCTTGACGAAAAATTACTGTATGCATTGTTTAACCTCATTTCATGCATATTACAAAATGCAAATGATAAATAAAAAGGGTATTATCCCTCAAAAATATCAAGAGATAATACCCTCATTTTATCTTTTACTTATGTCCTCAAAATCTTGATGCACAAGGCTTTTCAGCTTCTAACCCAGCCTTCAGCCGATTGACTTTTAAACCTTTTATCGCCGGACCCTACCAGCAAAATAGACCTATCGGCCTTTTTTACATACAGAACACTTTTAGTCTTAACTCGTAAATTGGAATCTGAAATTTACTTCATGGATGGCGGCTCTTCCTCTGTCTGCAACTCTTCTATCCTTTTTCCCAGTTCTTCAATTTTGGTGTCCAGATTTACAAGAACGGTAATCAATATTGCCAATACCAACGCCGCAGTAAAAATGAGCGTCCAGATATTGCTTGTCAAGAGACCTGCCGCGACCACGCATAAAACAAAGCAAACCAAAAATATACCTAGAAATGTCTTCATTCAAATCACCTCGCCAAATTCCTGTCTATCTTTATTCTTTAACCTTATTATCTCATTCCATAAATCAGTCTTTTCCCTTTGCCTTTATCCCGTCCAACAGTAACTTAAAATGTTCGAGCGCCTGTTCTTCAAAGTTAAAATTCGGATAACGCATGCACCATTCATAGGTCAGCCCCCGCAGGGCAAGGACGAGATGGTTTGACAGTTCCTCTACCGGCAGCAGAGCCCTGAATTCGCCCTGCGCCACGCCCTTCTCAAGCACGTCGGCGAGCAGGCGGTACACTGCCCGGTCGTAACCGGAGGCGTCCTGAGCGGCCGGGGCGCTCGTTAGCTGCACTTTGTAGATGGTTTTTATCGTCTCGTAGCCAATGTCATCCTTGATAACATCGCATATTTTTCCGACCAGCGCAACCAAAACGTCACAGGAAGACATATCTTCCGGCAGAGTTTTCAAAAAAGCTTCGTAATCCGCGTCCACAATGACCGCGCGACTGGACAGCAGTGCGGAAATAAGTGCATCCTTGGATTCAAAATGGACATAAAAGGTGCCTCTCGCTATACCCACCGCCGTAACGATGTCGTCAATAGTGACGTTGTCGACGCCGTGTTCTACAAAAAGCCGCAGCGCATTGTCGTATATTTTCTTTTTTGTCGCCTCACCCTGTTCTTTCCGGCGGGTTGATTTTTCTTTTTTCATAACTTATCTCCTTGCCGACTCATATCAATATATGTTATATTATGGATATAGTGACATTATTCACCGAACTATGTCACTATATTTTATATTTACTTAATTATAAATATCGAAAGGACGAAATAGCAAGGAGCGATTTTTATGAAATCAATGAAAAAAGGGCTTGTCTGGTTATTCTTAACAGTCTTTCTCTTCAATATCTATTACCCTTTTTTTGCCTCTGCCCGCTACGGCGGCGGTCACGGATGATATCCAGGAACACTGGGCGAACGGCGTTATTACCGAACTGATGGAGAAAGGGATCGTCCCGGTTTTGCCTGACGGCAGCTTCCCTCCCGATACCACCATCAGCAGGGCCGAATTTACCGCCATGCTGGTCAAAGCCTTTCATCTGGATATTACCAACGGTCGGGTATTTAAGGATACCGAGCGGCATTGGGCCAAAGATTACATAGCCGTTGCCCACGCCTACGGGATCGTTAGCGGATACAGCGATACGGCCTTCGGACCGGACGACCCCATCACCCGGGAACAGGTGGCGGCCATTCTCGCCAAGGCGGCCGCTTTCAAGAAAAGCGACGCCGGATCAGCCTTTACCGATAGCGAAACCATCTCCCCCTGGGCGAATGACGCGGTAGCCGCCGCCGCGGCTTTACAGATCATCGTCGGCTTTCCCGACGGCAGCTTCCGGCACTGATCGCCGAGCTGGACAGCGGCACCGAGACCCATGCCTTCCCCGGGCCAACCGACGGACTGACGCAATCAGTCGGCTCCACCATCGCCGAGGAACTGGCCAAAGGGGCGGTCTCCTACGTGGGCGGCCAGTGCACCGGCTGGGCCCTGGCGCAAATGGGCATCGGCTTCGAAGACGCCACGGATGCGGATATCAAAAAGATGCAGCAGAATTTAACCGTGATCCAGAATGAGATTATCGCCCTGCAAAACCAGATGAAAGAACTTGAAAGAGTACTGATCACCCAAAGCTATAAGGCCAGTTATGATAACCGGATGAGCGTCATGAACGACTATTTGACCGCCATCGAAGGTATGCGGGACGAAATGGTCGACCTGGCCACCCATACCATGAGCGACGCCGAACGCGACAGAAGGCGCCAGGCCTTGATCAACAAAATTGAATTAGACCTGGTCTATAATCAGGAAAATATTTATAACGAGCTGATGGGCCGGAACAGTCAGACCGCCCTGCTGGATGTCTGGTACCAGATCACGTACGGCCGCCACCGTTACATCAGCGATAACGACTACGCCGCGATGCGGACCATGCTGGACTATTTCACCCAGGTCCAGGTCTGGGTGCTGGAGCTGATGGTGAAATATTACCACGCCATCGGCGAAGGCGGAACGGATACTTCCGGCATCGACCGGGCCATTGCCACCTTTAACAGCAATGCGGACGAGCAGGAGGGCAAGCTGAAACAGCCGGTACCGGACCGTTTTTTTATTGACAAACAGCAGAAATTAGTGATTTATACCGGCATCAATAATAAAAATAACAGCAAAAGTATCGCCGCCCCGTTGCAGATTGTACAGTCGGCATTAAGTCTGGCAACCGTAACTGCAGATTATTTCAGCAGTCAAAACTGGAGAATTATGAGCCCGGCCGAACTGAACAGTATTTATCAGGATATCCCCTCATTTGGGGTATTCCCTGAAGCTTTTTTAAGCGGACAGGGGTGGAAATGGAACCGCTATAATGCTCCCTACGGCGGCGGCGTGATTTTGGGAAGCATGCCGGTACTTTATCCCGAAAATACATCGCCGTTGGATGTTGATATGCAAACCTATCCAACCTATGAATTGTACCTGATGTCTGTGGATTTCTACGCGTATAAAACCTATAGTCTTGATGTTTTTCCTGCTTTCGGAAAACACGTGGAGTTTTATATAATTGATTCGGATTATTGGGATTTTCCGCCATATTCCAATATCCAAACCACGCGCCCCAACGTGAACTGGGCCTATTGCCTCCCCATAACGGACGCTGATCTCGACAAATACGTCTGGAAGTAACGGCTAATGAATAAAAACTCTTTAAAGAAAATCCGCCTTTAATATTTATCTTACGGATATAACATAAATTAGGGTGTTGGAGCTTATGATCACTCAAGATTTCAGCTGCCAACACCCTGTATTTTGGCTTTACTAAGATTGTCTATTTCTTTCTTTTAGTCCTCACAAAAAATATTATTCCTATCAGAACGGCTGCACATAAAATCAGGATTATCCGGTAACTATTTCCCGTGTCGCTGGTATTTTGCGTCTGGTCTGGGTTGTCATCAATTATTGTTGTTGTGGACTCATTGGATGCCACATTATTTTTGGCATTTGAGCTTTCCAGTCTTTCTTTCTCTTTTTCTTCAAACTTGCCGGCATTTATATATTCCTGCATTCTCCTTGACAAGTCATCGGTATTTTTGATTGTCAAAGTTTTTGTATCCAAACTTGTTACGTCCCACACATAAAAGGGGTTATTTTCATCAAAATATCCACAAAGGTACGTTGCTCCGATTTCCGGAGAATTAGTGAATGTAAATTCCTTATATATAAGCTCCCTATCTTGGGTAAATTCTCCCTTTATATTTTTTCGCTGAATTACGCTAATGCTATCACCGTCGACGTTTTTCACCTCGCCGAAGTATACCTGGGCAGAGTCGTCATTGAGCAGGTCTTCTGGTATTGAACCTGCGTAGCACACGGTTGAGAGCGATAGAAGTATAAATATACCCACTATAAAGGGCAAAAGTTTTTTCATCAGAATAGCCTCGCTTCATTTTTCACATTATAGAATACTTCTTGTAATTATAGTTATACTAATCTTCTCTAGCCACTGGCTCCTGATAAGGATGCAACTTATAGGAAATTAGCGGTATAATATCCTCAATTTTCTCTTTTCCGTAATAAGTAATATGCATTACTTGATTACCTAAATAAGCAAATATCTGTTTTCTAATATCATCCTCGGCAATATAAATTTTATCAAGTCCAGGACAATTGAATTCCTTAATTTCAATATCATCACGGCGAACATAACGATTGATAAGGTCAAAAGTGAGATTTTTGGCCATACTGTCAAAAGTCAGTTTATAATATCGGGTGGTTATACTGGGCGAATACATGCCGCTTTTATCTGCCCACATTTCACCATTTACAATTCCATGTTCTTCTATTTCATACTGAACAGGCGCCAGCAGGCTCCAATCATGGCTAACTCTGTTTGCCCAATCAATGTTATTGCCATTATAACCTGTCTCACGCACAAGATCAGGATTTTGTTCTATTTCAGCAAGCCTTATAACAGGTAGGTCGGTATCGGCTTTCGGTAGTGTATAGTCTTTGCTTTTGGTAATATCTATAAAAGGTATAAAGACTGTAAATAATGCAATAGATAAATATATACCTGCCAATATACCGCTTAGCACTCTGGCTTTTCTATGATCCTCATTATGATTGATTCCTTGACCTTGCAATAGTGATTTTTTAAGATTGTGAACCACCACATAGTTGCGTATTACCGCATAGAAAACATACAGTTCAACGATTACAAGCAACATTTGTTGAACAAACTGCCCTTTTATCATAAATAAAAATGGTTCATCGTTGAGAACATAAATGCCAGCCATCATCCCCAGGAACAAAAACATAGCAATTGATATAATAATTAAATTATTTCTAAGTCTTTTATCTAACTCAGACAATGAAAAGCCTTGCTCAATTGCGTCTGTGTGCAACTCAGGGCTGCATGACTTCTCATCAGTTGAAAAAACGTAGAAATCACCGTTATTGGCGATAAAATCCCAACCACAATCATGATAAACGTCCAATTGTTCCTGGGAAGGAGTCCCCTTAAGATAATCAATTCTATATTTTGTTTCCTTTGGTTCTCCTTTTTCAAAATAAACAAATATACGTCCAAATTTTCTTAAATGTAGACCTTGCCTCGCCATGGCCGAAAACCAGTTTTCATTACGTCCAATAGCATAGATATCGTCAAGCATTAGTTTTTTTACTAATTTGCCCATTTATAAGCTCTCCTCCAGAATTCTTCCATCTTGAATCATATCTTGTAACCTTTTATATTCCACTCTAAGGGCTGCTCTGCCCTCCTTCGTAATAGCGTAAGTTTTTCTTCGCCCATCGTCATTCAATATTTCAATGAGATTATCTTTTTGTAACCTTGTAAGAACGCCATATAGTGTTCCCGGCCCCATTTTAATACGTCCATTTGATACTCGTTGGATTGCAGCCATTAACTGATAACCATGATTAGGATTGATCAAAGCTAAGAGTATATAATACATTGCCTCCGTCATTGGAGTTCTTGAATTGGACACTTTATCTCTCCTTGCTATTATGTATAGCGATATATCGTGTGGCATAATAGTAGGCGAAAATCATATTTTTGTCAATCAATAAAAACTTACTCCGCCTGCTCATTATTTAAAAATTATAGTAGCAAAAAAAGAGTACCGTCTCTTAAAATACTAAAAGACAGTACCCTTACTCAACGCATATACTCTTTAAGCCTGGATATACAATACTTTAAAGTTATGATTTTCTTCCATATCTGAAAGCGCCTTGTCGGTTATCTGAATCTTATACCGCTTCATGCATGGGTCTTCCGAAATCTCTGAAAGGCAGCAGATGCGTCCTGTACATTACCTTTTTCGATATCGTTATATCCTTCCTTTAACCTGGCATGAATTTCATCCGTTGTCATCAAATCGGCATTTACAGAAGCCGGCGCTTTAGGAAGCACCACAGCAAAAGGTATTCCGCCGGTCATTGAAATCTGTTTTAAATAAATATCTATAGCTGTGGACATAGGTATGCCGAGTTGCGAGAGGACTTCTTCAGCTCTCTTTTTTACGTCAGGATTAACCCTTAAGTTTAAAGTCGCAGTTTTTTCCATGCTAAATCATCTCCTATCCGCTAATATTGTAACGCATATGTAGTTACTTTCCAACAGGATCTGAGTTAAAACAGAGCACGCCTATTTCGATTTCTCCTTAAACCCTTAATTTATAAGCTATATCTCAATTTATATTTTGACACATTAAGAAAGAGTATTACCCCTCAAAAATATCAAGAGATAATACCCTTACTTTATTCTATACTTATGCTATCAAAGCGTTGATATACAAGGACTTTTCACCTCCGACCAACCGAACCGGCAGTGCCTTATGATTAGTCTCTATTACTTCACTGCCGCCTGTGCCGCCGCTATCAGATTAGACCAATCTCATTTTTCACATTACGGAACAATTTTAGCAGCAGAACCTGATTTCGTCGAATTGTTACTCTATTTTCGCGCCGCAATGCGGGCAATACGCTGTGGGCAGTCCTCTTAGATTTAGCCGGCTTTTGCACGCTGGGCATCGCACCGTTATAATTCCAAAAGCTATGCCTCCAAAAGCCATGATTGCTCCGGCGATAAACATGGGGGGAATTGGTTCTACTCCCCATAATAGAGCAGAGATTCCCGATATAACAAATCCTATAATGATGATTGCGAACATAATCCAACGGCAGGTATTGGGGTTCTTCATTTTTCCCATTTTTAGACTCCTGTTATCGGACACTTTTCAATATCACTGTTTTTAATAGTATCATGCTCTTATATGCTTTTGCACTAAAAACCCTTATAAGGAATAAATGAAAAAACAGAGCACCGCACTCATATGGCAGTGCGATACCCTGTTTTTTTAACGGTTTAGTTTATTTCTTCGCCTTTAGCGCCGCCTGAGCGGCAGACAGCCGGGCTACCGGTATGCGGTAAGGAGAACAGCTGACATAATCCAGTCCGATTATGTGGCAGAATTCGACCGAGCTGGGCTCTCCGCCATGCTCGCCGCAAATTCCCATCAGTATGTTCTTTTTTACCTCCCGGGCTTTCTTTTCCGCCATACGCATCAAGCTGCCTACCCCCTTGCGGTCCAAAACCGCAAAAGGATTGTCTTTTATGATTTTCTTTTCCAGATATACCGGGATAAATTTTCCTTCCGCGTCATCACGGCTGAATCCCAGGGTAGTCTGGGTTAAATCATTGGTGCCAAAGGAGAAGAACTCGGCTTCGGCCGCCAGTTCATCGGCAACTATACAGGCTCGCGGCAGTTCCAGCATGGTACCCAGAACAAACTGCAATTCAACCCCTTCCCTGTTCTTAACCTCTTCGTAGACCTCAAGTATCTCGCCTTTAAGATACACAAATTCGGCCACATCCATAACCAATGGTATTTCAATTTCAGCCAGGGTTTCTACTTTTTCCTGCCGGAGCTGAACCATGGCCTCAAAAATTGCCCGGGCCTGCATACGATATATCTCCGGGAAAGTCAATCCCAGGCGGCATCCCCGATGCCCCAGCATAGGATTGGCTTCCGCCAGGCTCTCTATTTTTTTTAGCAGCTCTTCTTTGCCCATGATATCCAATGGATCGGCATTTTGGTGTTTGAGTTCCGCTATTTCCAATAACAAGGCCTCTTTATCCGGTAAAAATTCATGTAAAGGCGGATCCAGCAGACGAATGGTTACCGGATAAGGAGCCATCGCCTTTAATATCCCATAAAAATCATCCCTCTGGAACTCAAGCAAACGGGCCAGAGCGGCTTCCCTTTCCTCCAGGTTTTCGGCCAGTATCATTTCCTGCACTATCGGCAGGCGTTCCTGGGCCATAAACATGTGCTCGGTGCGACAGAGGCCAATACCCTGCGCTCCGAATTCCCGGGCTCGGGCAGCATCCTGCGGAGTGTCGGCATTGGCCCGGACAGACAGTCGTTTGGTTTCATCCGCCCAGCGCAGCAAGGTCTCAAATTCATCGGACAGGCTAGGTTCTATCATGGGCACTTCACCCAGCATTACCCTTCCGGTAGCTCCGTCAATGGTGATAATATCGCCTTCATGAATGATAAGTTCATCTATATAAAAACAGTTGCCGGCCGGATCTATTTTTATCGTTTCACAGCCGCATACACAGGGTTTGCCCATACCCCGGGCCACAACCGCTGCATGGGAAGTCATTCCCCCGCGGGAGGTCAAAACCCCTTGAGCATGGATAATACCATGGATATCATCAGGCGTAGTTTCATTTCTGACCAGTACTACTTTTTCTCCGGCTCCGCCCAGCTTTTCGGCCATATCCGCACTGAATATCACTTTACCGCAAGCGGCTCCGGGAGAAGCTGGAAGTCCTACCGCTATGGGGTCCAGTTTTACGCTGTTATCTACCTGGCGATGCAGGAGTTGATTGATCTGTCCGGCGTCCACTCTTAAGAGCGCCTCATTTTTGCTGATCAATCCCTCATTGACCATATCAACCGCTGCTTTAACCGATGCCCGCGCCGTACGTTTGCCATTTCTGGTCTGCAGCATATACAGCTTTCCCTTTTCGACCGTAAACTCAATGTCCTGCAGATCACGGTAATGGTTCTCCAGCTTCTGGCAGGTATCCAGGAATTGCTGATAAACGGAAGGCAATTCCTCTTGCAGGCGGGAAATCGGCATGGGGGTTCTGATACCGGCTACCACATCCTCACCCTGGGCATTGACCAAAAATTCACCGTATAATTCGCGTTCGCCGGTGGAAGGATTGCGGGTGAAGGCTACTCCGGTACCGCAATCATGACCCATGTTGCCGAAGGCCATACACTGTATATTTACTGCCGTCCCCAGATCATCATCAATTTTGTTAAGCCGGCGGTATACCATAGCGCGCTGGTTATTCCAGGAATTGAAAACCGCCTTTATGGCGAGAATCAGTTGTTCTTTCACATCCTGGGGAAAATCAAAACCTTTATTTTGTCGGACCAGAATTTTGTATTCACTGATTATTTGTTTCAATTCCGAAGCGGGAATTTCGTAATCAAAAATCAAGCTGAGCTTGCGTTTAAATTTTTCCACTATCTCATCAAATTGGCTATGTTCTATTTCCAGCACCACATCACTGAACATCTGGATAAAGCGCCGGTAGCAATCATAGGCAAAACGTTCGTCGCCGGTAAGCTGAGCCAGCCCCTGAACCGTCTCATCATTAAGACCCAGATTAAGAATAGTATCCATCATGCCCGGCATGGAGACGGCCGCCCCGGAACGGACTGAGACCAGCAAAGGATTGTCTTTGCGGCCGAATCCCTTGCCGGTGCGAGTCTCCAGCTGGCTGAGGGCGGCGAAAACCTGGTCCGGAACACCGGGCGGGAATTCATATCCGGAAGCTAAATATTCATTGCAGGCTTCCGTGTTTATGGTAAAACCAGGAGGAACCGGCAGGCCAATGCGAGTCATTTCGGCCAGATTGGCGCCTTTGCCTCCCAGCAGGGACCGCATGTCCGAATTCCCCTCTTCAAATAAATAGACATATTTTTTGCTAGACATTGCTTAACCTCCTATAGTAGATTTCTAATATTTTGCTAGCAGTCTCTTCCACCGCCCGGTTGGTTACATTTATCACCGGGCATCCCAGCCTTTTCATGATGGTACTGGAATACTCAATTTCCTCCAGGATCCGATCCGGGTTGGCATAGCTGGCTTGCCCTTTAAGCCCTAATGTTTTCAGTCTCTCCGCCCGTATATGGTTTAGCTGTTCCGGATTAATGGTTAAGCCAATGACTTTGCCCCGCTCCACTTTAAAAAGCTCCTCCGGCGGAGTTACCTCCGGCACCAGCGGCACATTAGCCACCTTAACCCGTTTATGGGCTAAATACATGGACAATGGAGTCTTGGAAGTCCGGGAAACACCTACCAGAACTATATCGGCCAGGCTGATTCCGCGCGGATCTTTGCCGTCATCATAACGAACGGCAAATTCTACTGCCTCTACCCGGCGGTAGTACATTTCATCCACCTTGCGGAGAAGTCCCGGTTCTCTTTTGGGTTCTATTTCACTGACGCTTTTAAAGGCCTCCATCAGGGGCCCCAGGATATCCACACAGACCACGTCATACTTAAGGGCCTCGGCCCGCAGATGTTCCGCCAGCTCTTTTATGACCAGAGTGTAGGCAATTATGGCATGGCTGGCACTGGCCTGGTGTACAATCTCATCCAAGGTGTCGGTATCCGCTATATTAGGTATCCTTCTGATTTCCATAGTACCGGAGTTAAATTGACTGGCTGCCGCACGGACGACCATCTCCGCAGTTTCACCGATAGAATCGGATACGATAAATACTCCCGGTAAATGATTGAGCAAAGCAAAAACCTCCATTTTTTCAGCTAAATCTTGCCGCCTGGTCCGCCTTTATGGATAATAGTCCAGGCTTCGGCAAGATCAGAGCTCTTCTTTAAGACCAGCTCCTATGGGGAACGCTCAGTATGGCGGCACTAATACCGGCCACTGGCTAAATCCAGAAATAATCTGGCAATATTGGTTTTGGTGACTTTACCTACCACCTCAAGTTTCTCTTCTCCCTCCGGACCGATAAAACTCTTTACCACCGGAAGACCGTCAACCTCATGCTCGACTATCTTTTTGACTGCTTCCACCACCGTATCATCAATTCCCGCCGTAATGATATTAGGCATGCGGGTCATTATGATACTGACCGGCATTTTGTGGATGTCGGCCTGCCCCAGGGTAGTCTTCAGAAAGTCTTTCCTGGATACTACTCCGCTCAGAAAGTTCTCTTCATCCACAATGAATATGCTGCCGGTATCCTCCATAAACAAAGTGACAATAGCATCATAGATGCTGCAGTTATCTTTGCGTATTATCGGCAGGGACTGCACATCCCGAACCCGGTATTGGTTGAGCAGTCTTCTCAGTTCATTGCCGAAGCCTTCGGTTTTAAAGGTATAACCCACCCTCGGTTTGGCTTCCAGAAATCCGGACATAGTCAGTACCGCCAGATCCGATCTCAAAGCCGCCCGGGTAACATTTAAAATCTCGGCAATTTTTTCCCCGGTAATGGGGCCCTGTTGTTTAACAATCTCCAGGATTTTTTTCTGTCGGTCACTCAGTTCGATAATATCCACCGCCTGTTATGTGCTATACTTTTTAACTTAAATGGCCCTAATTATATATACTATATCATTTAATAAAATCCTGTTGGTCAAAATAATTTTACGCTACAATGGCAGAAAAATCAGCTATAAAATTGCACAAATTGGCTATTGATTTTAATAGCCCCAGGCGAGCGGCTTTTAGCTCTTCATCCTCCACCATCACCATTACCGCATTAAAGAATTCGTCTACCTGCGGGCGCAAATCCGCCAGCATTTTACAGGCAGCCAGATAATCCCGCCGGTTTATGGAACGGTAGACATCGTATTTGATAAGACTAAAGCTGCGGTGCAGGTTGATTTCACTTTCATCCACAAGTATATCCGCATTTACCGTATCGTCTTCCCATTTTTTGGACAGATTATGGCAGCGGTTATAAACTACCATATAATCCTCAAAAATATCGGATTGGCGCAATTCCTGCAGGGCCGTGATTCTTCCGTATACTTCCGTTATATCATACGAAGGTACGGCCAGGGCAGCGTCAATCAGATCATAAGAAAAGCCCCGCTCCAACAACACTCCGCGCATTCTCTGCACTATAAACTCTACCACTTCGGCAACGGTATCTTCCCGACTGCTGTCAGCTTTAACCGCCGCATAATTGTCATAGGCAGTACCGGCAAGCGATGCCAAATTCAGATTTAAGCCGCTATCCAGTATCATATTGACCATACCCATGGCCTGACGCCGTAGAGCATAGGGATCCTGAGACCCGCTGGGTTTAATGCCGATAGCAAAAAACCCGACCAGATTATCTATTTTCTCCGCCAGGCTAAGCACTTTCCCGCTTCCGCTAGCCGGCAGGCGGTCGCCCGCAAAGCGGGGCAAATAATGCTCGCATATGGCCTCGCTGACTTCCGGGGACTCTCCCTGGTTAAGGGCATAATAGCGTCCCATGATTCCCTGCAGCTCAGGGAATTCGTACACCATATTACTTAAAAGGTCGGCTTTGCATAAATGGGCCGCCCTTTTTAAGGTTTTTTCATCACTTAACCCGCAGACTTGCCCTATATACAAAGCCAGGTTTTTAAGCCTTTCCACCTTATCCATGATACTGCCCAGGCGTTCATGGAAGAGGACATCGCCAAGTCCCTGCACCATGTCTTCCAGCGGCTTACGAATGTCCTCCTTCCAGAAGAACAGGGCATCCTCCAGCCGGGCCTTCAGTACCCGCTCATTGCCGGCTCTGACCACATCCAGACTATGGTCGGTCCCATTTCGGACTCCAATAAATCCTGGCATCAGCTTCCCCGAGGAATCAAATACCGGGAAATAGCGCTGGTGTTCGATCATAGTAGTAGTCAGCACCTCGGGCGGCACTTCCAGGTAAGAAGAAGAAAAACTGCCGTAAAATGCCGTAGGATATTCCAACAAATAATTGACTTCCTCCAGCAGATCATCATCCTCCATGGGGCGCCCCCCCGCATTAGCGGCTGCATCGGCCACCTGCTGCCGGATCAGTTCTTTTCTTTCTTCCTGATTTAAAATTACGTAATTCTCTTTAAGTACCCGGAAATAGTCCCGGGGATTTTTTACCTCCAGGGGACCCCGGGATAAGAAACGGTGCCCATAAGTATAGCAGCCGCTTGCAATATTCTCAATCTGTAAGGCTACCTTGTCATTACCGAAAAGGGCCAGCAGCCACCTGATGGGACGGGCAAAACGGGTATGATAATAACCCCAGCGCATGGACTTGGGAAAGCTCAGACCGTGTATTATATCCTGCATTATCCCGGGGAGGATGGCAGTACTGGCATTACCCTGTTCCTTCTTTATTACAAATATATACTCAATTCCCCCCACTTCCCGAACTTCCAAATCTTTGAAATCCACTTTCTGACTGCGGGCAAAACCCAATCCCGCTTTACTGGGTTTTCCCTCCGGGTCAAAGGCTATAGATTTCTTAGGTCCCCGGTTGGCGATAACCGCATCCGGCTGCTGCTCTTCCAATTGCTCAACCAAAAGGGTCAATCGCCGGGGTGATCCGAAACTTTCTATTCCTTTATAACTGAGACGGGCATCGCTAAGTTTCTGTATGGCTATGGTCTTTAAGTCGGCGATAGCCTTGTTCATATAGACAGATGGTATTTCTTCCACCCCTATTTCCAATATCAGGTCTCTGGCCATTACCGCACCTCCTCCTCGCTCAGCAGGGATTTTCTAAGCTCTTCATCTTTTAGCAGCGGATAACCCAAATTTTTGCGCTGTTCCAGATATTCTCCCGCTACCAGCCGGGCCAGGTTGCGAACCCGGGCAATGTAGCCGGTACGCTCCGTCACACTGATAGTGCCCCGGGCGTCAAGCAGGTTAAAAAGGTGGGAGCATTTCAGCACGTAATCATAAGCCGGCTGAGGCAGGTGGCGGTTGGCAATATTTAAAGCCTCCTGCTCGCACAGGTTAAACATGGTGGTGAGTGAGCTCACATCAGCCAGCTCAAAATTATAACGAGAATAATCCACTTCCGCCTGATGGTGAACATCGGCATAATTAATGCCATCTACCCATTCGATATCAAAAACACTTTCCCGGTTCTGAATATACATCGCTATGCGTTCGAGGCCGTAGGTGATTTCGGCACAAACCGGATAACAATCAAAGCCGCCGCATTGCTGGAAATAAGTAAACTGGGTTATTTCCATACCATCCAGCCATATTTCCCATCCCAACCCCCAGGCCCCCAGGGTAGGCGATTCCCAGTTATCTTCCACCAGCCGGATATCATGTTTATCCGGTTCAATCCCCAGGTCGCGCAGACTATCAAGGTAGAGGTCAATCACATTATCCGGCGACGGTTTGAGTATCACCTGGTACTGATAATAGTGCTGGAGCCGGTTGGGATTTTCTCCATAACGGCCGTCAGTAGGCCGGCGGGACGGCTCCACATAGGATACTTGCCAAGGCTCCGGTCCCAGGGACCGCAAAAAAGTGGCCGGATTCATGGTTCCCGCACCTTTTTCCACATCATAGGGCTGTTGAATAATGCAGCCTTGTTTACTCCAGTAGTTTTGTAAACGCAGGATAATCTCCTGAAAATTCATCTGGCAGCCTCCTTCATATTGTCTATCGGCAGTCAAATCTCGCCGTGGTCGCTTGCCTGCTTATACCCTAGTATGCCTTGCGGCTATAGGGGTTAATGCTTTTTAAATTGCCCCAGAAACCAAAAAACCTGTCCTTGCGGACAGGGACGGGGCAACCCGCGGTTCCACCCTGATTGGCTAAAAGCCCACCTCTACGGTTCAGGTTTTACTAACCTTAATAGGCGTTCCTCCTGCAGCTCCAAGGCGCCTTCAAAAGCTTATCCTGCCGGTTCCCATCATTCCCGGCTCTCTGTAAGGATTGAACCTTTTTACTACTCCTCTTCATCGCCAGAATATTCAATTAAACATTATTTAGTTTACCAACCCCCTCTGCCATTGTCAATCTCCTCCTGGAAAGATTTGCATGGACTTTGGCTTAGCTGAATGTTATTCTGTTGTTGACAGACAATGTCATAATTGCTCATATAACCTAGAAAATGCGCTATTAGCAGTTTGCAACATAACATAATATAGAGGAGAATTGTATGGGCCCTTCAGAAGAATTTTATCATTTCATTGTTGACAGAATGATTAATGCCTTTGCTTACAGCCGCATTATAACCGATGAAGCCGGTAATGCCGTTGATTATGAATTATTGGAAGTAAACCCCGCCTTTGAGAAGTTTACCGGATATAGAAGTTCAGATATTATTAACTGTTCATTTAATCTCCTTTTCCCTCACCAGAACGATTTTATCAGTACCTGGGTCAACCGCCTGGAGCAGGTGGCCCAAAACGGAGGCCGGGAGGCTTTTGAATGCTACTGGGCTCCACTGCAGCGCTGGTTTTATATCACCGCTTATAATATTGAGCCCCATCACTTTATAACTATATTCAGTGACATCAGCCGCTTAAAGAAAACCGAAGCGGCTATCAGAAAAGAGAGAAAAAATTTCGCCGCCTTTTTTGATTCCCTAGATGCCTTTGTCTTTGTCCTTGATACCCATGGATGTATTAAGTATGTAAATCGTACTGTTGTTGAGGGGCTGGGCTACAGCCGGAAAGAATTAAAGCACAGCCATCTGCGGCTGCTTCACCATCCTGAGCAGCAGGAAGAATTCGACCGTATTTTCCTGGCTATGCTTCAGGGCCAGGAAAAGTATTGTATGATTCCGCTGCAGCATAAGAACGGAGCCCCCATACCGGTAGAATCCCGCATAGTTAAGGGAATCTGGAGCGGTGGAGAGGTATTATTTGCCGTCAGCAAGGACATATCTGATTTAATGCTGTCAGAGCAAAAATTTTCCCATGCCTTTCGCTTTAATCCTACCCTTATGTCTATTTCTTCTATGGAAGATGGTTATTATCTTGATGTCAATGAGAGCTACTGCCGGAAGTTTGAGTATAAACGAGAGGAATTGATCGGTCGCTCCTCTCTGGAACTGGGTATATTTATAGATGACGGACAGCGCGACCAGGCCAAACAGATTATTATCTGCCAGGGGGAGCTGGTCAATTACGAAATACGGCTCAGAACCAAAACGGGGAAAAATATAATCGGCCTTTGTTCTGTTAAATACATCCAGATCGGCCATAAGGACTACTTACTGACCATGATCAACGACATAACTGAGATACGGACCATGCAAAAAGCTATGGAGGAAAAAAACCGGCAACTGGAAAAGCTGAACCATATGCTGGTTACCCAAGCCGTTACTGATGATTTGACCGGCCTTTACAACCATCGCTACATCTTTGCCAGCCTGGAAAAAGAAATAGACAGAGCTGAACGCTATCAGCAGCTACTTACCATCATTATGCTGGATATTGACCATTTTAAAGAGGTGAATGACAAGTTCGGGCACCCGGTAGGTGATAAGGTCCTGGCTACAGTTGCCGCCATTATTAGCAGCAACCTGAGGGAAGTCGACATAGTCGGGCGCTTTGGCGGAGACGAATTCATGATTATTTTGCCTCACACTGGCGTTACCGAGGGTCAGATCGTAGCGGAAAGAATACGATATGAGGTTGAGAAGTGCCCCTTTACCAGCCAAAACATCAGGATTACCGCAAGTATCGGGGTATGTGAATATATTGGCGGTGAAGAATTGGATCAACTGGTTACCCGGGTTGATGAATTGCTCTATTCCGCTAAAAACAGGGGGCGTAATCGGACAGAAGCCCATATGCTCTGATGCCGTCCGGAACCCCTCAGGTCAGAACTTTATTAGAACACCGGGGCAAAAAAAACAGCGCCAAAGATTTCTTCCCAGATTTGATTAGCGTTATGATCATCTCCCTGTTCCTCCAGGAGCAGTGCCTGCTTCGTCTTTTTAAATGCAATATTGGCAAAGGCGCCAAAATCCTCTTCCCGTTCTATCCTGCGATTACTGCCTTTGGCATACCAGTGCAGCTGCTCCTTTTTTCGTCCCGCCAGGTATTCCATAAAATCCCGTACCATTTCCCCGTAGTAAGCAAAAGAGCCCTGGTTCCCTTCCCATTCATCCATAAACATCATGATCATGGTATCAATCAGCATCCCCGGAATAGGGACCTGATGCTGTCTTTTCCAGGCCCGGGTAATACGGGCCAGATGGCGGATTTTGCCGCCGTATTTATAATTATACTCATTGATTACTTCAATCTCGCGGAGGGGATTAAAGCTCTGCCAGCTGCCTTCCCCCCTGGCTTCAGGGTATATGATATTACTTTTCTGAGGGGGATTGAAGCCGGGGATGATCTCTATTTTCATACCATCCGGAAAAGGTACCAGGAGACATTTTTGCTCGTCGACCACCGTATCCGGGTAGTTTTTCTTTACCGTATCTCTTAACTTCAGCAGCAGGGTTTCCTGGACGTTTCCCGGGCGGGCAGCAATTTGCTGGTAAGCCTGATAGGGCAGAAGCACCAGAATATTGATATTACTCAGCCCCTTAATGGCCGTCTCCCGACCATAAGATCCCAGATAATGCAGGTTGCGGGTATCCGATTTGATTTTCCAATACTCCAGGTTGACCAGCCGGATTATCTCCCGACATCTGCCGTTTATAACTTCCTGGTTGTCAATCCTGAGATGGTTAAGAAACAATCTGAATTTATCAGCCAGGTCCATGCGCATACTCATATCCTATTCCCCCCTGAATCCTCTCCACCGACCAGAGCTGGTCATACTGCAATATCCTTCTTATCCTTATTTTAACACGGGAGGAATAATTTTAGGACAGGGATTTTTTTAATACCCGGATGGTGTTTTTGAGGTTAAACCGCCGTTCCAGATGATACTCCAGATATCTCTCCAGAAATAATTCCAGCTTCTCCAGGGCGGCGCCTGAAGCCTGTACCCGCTGCAGGGTATTCAGATTCCCGTGGGCCATAAGCTTTAAAAGCCCCAGCACTTCACCGTAAAGGACAATTCCGTTTTGTTCCCCGGCGGAACAGTCCGGGCAGAGCATTCCCCCGGCCTCCAGGCAGAAATTTTTGAATCCGCCCTGTCGACCGCAGTTAACGCATTTATCCAGCACCGGCCGGTAACCCAGCTGTATCAGCAATTGCAATTCAAAGTAGCGTAAAACCAGATGATTTAAGCCATTATTATTTATATACTGCAGAATCGAGAGGGTCAAACCATAAAGACGAGGCATGGCCGCCCGGTCCATCAGGGACTTATCCAATAGTTCCATAATATACATGCAGTGCAGAGTGCGTTTAATGTCTTCGCGGCTGTTGCCATAGAAATCAAGCAGTCTTCCCTGGGTAATCAAATCCAATTCCCGGCCCTGATGAAAAAACAGCAGCGAATGGCAGAAGGGCTGTACACAAGCGCGCAGGCTGCTGCCCGGTTTCTTTATGCCCCGGGCAATGGCCTTTAGTTTACCTTCTTTTTCCGAAAACAGGGTAACCAGTTTATCGCTTTCCCGGTAATCCATGCTTTTGATAATAAGGGAACGACTCTGATAATACATTTATTCTCCACTCCATAATAAACTGGCCGTCTTGACCGGATGATTAACACAATCCACCGGGCGGTCAATAGCCTGCTCCAGTTCAGCACAGTAAAGGCCGGCCTGCTGCCGGCTGCTGTATTTAAAATCAAAGGCCAAATAAACTTGCTTTACTTCCCCCAGGCCCAATTCCTTTATCCGCCGGATAAATAACTGCTGGTCGCGGGTATAACGGCTGTCTACATAAGCAAAAATAATGCCGTTGTACTTGCTCATACGCGACTGGGCAACCGGCTTGAATTCATCTTTAACGGCCCGGGGCCGGCATGATGCCAGTACTTTCCCGGCAATACCCGTCATTGAGCTTTCGTTTTTAACCAGGGCCATACGGGGAACGGTTACTATTACGCTGGGACTGCCGCATTCCCGGGCTAATTTTTGTACTTGCGCTACCTTTATTCCGTCCAGCACAAAGCTGTGCACCGCATAACCGCGCCAGGCCGGAATTATGATTATATCCGGAGCCAATCCCAGGGAAGGTAAATGGTGTCCCCCATCAAAGATTACCGCCCGGTAAGCGCTGGGTCTCATTTTTTGAAGATAGGCTGCTCCTGCCGGACTGCTATGCCAGGTGTCCAATTGGGAGCATTCAACGATGCAGTTTTTACCGGCGGCCAGGTGTTGGTCCAGCAGGGAAACGAAATCGGTTCCTGCCTCCGGAGTCACAGCCCCGATTTTAACCGGGCGGAGCGCTTCCAGTTGACGCAGTCCCGGATTGTAAATAAACTGATGACTGCTGCGGGAGGAAACCAGGCGGGCATAAAGTTCCAAACCCTGACTGTAGCCGGCTGCTTTTAGCCAGGGAGTAGGGTAATTAATCATAACAGCAGTATAAAAACCAACCAGTATAATAAAGAGATAGAATTTTTTCCACCGCATGGCCGGACTATCCTTTCAATAGTCCTCCCCTTTGCCGGTATTCTTTTACCAGAGCAGCGGCATGGCTGCTGCCGATACGATCCACCCCGGCATTTATAAGCTGTAAAGCAAACTCGATCTCCCCCACCCCGCCACTGGCCTTAATCTTTAAATCTTCACTCTTGTGAGCCTTTATGATGCGAATGTCTTCCAGACTGACCCCCCGGGTGGAAAAACCGGTGGAAGTCTTTATGAAGTCAGCTCCGCTCTCGCTGACCAGCCGGGTGACTATTCCCAGCTCGGCTTTTTCAAGCAGGGCGGTTTCCACAATTACCTTAAGCCCGAAATCATATTCCTGTTTCAGGCTAAGCAGACTTTTTATCTCCTGTTTTACCAGGCTGTAATCCTTGTCCTTCAGCGCTCCGATGTTTATAACCATGTCCAGTTCAGAAGCACCCTGTATAAGAGCCTGACGGGCGGAAAATACCTTGGTGGCACTAGCTTCCGCTCCCAAGGGAAAGCCTATAACCGTACATAGCTTCACCCTGCTTCCCGCCAGATAATCCCGGGCTGAGGGCAAACGCCAAGGCTGGATGCAGACGGCAGCCATACCGCAGCCGGCCGCCTCTTCGCATAATATCCTGATATCCTCCTGTCTGGCCTCAGCTTTAAGGTTGGTGCTGTCCAAATAGGCGGCGATCATTTATAATCTCCTCCGCTGAAACGATAACCCAGCTGTTTGAGATTAACCTCATTATCGCGCCAGTTCTTCTTGACCTTTACCCATAGATCAAGATATACCGGTCTTCCCAGCATAGCTTCAATATCCTGGCGGGACTTTTCCCCGATATTTCTCAGCATCTGTCCGTTCTTGCCTATGATAATCCCCTTTTGGGAATCTCGCTCCGTATATATGACGGCCCGCAGATAAATTTTAGCCGGGGACTGACTGTTAAATTCCTCAATTTCCACCGCCAGTGAGTGCGGCACTTCATCCCGGGTCAAGATTAAAGCTTTCTCCCGGATCAGCTCGGCGGCAATAAAGGACACCGGCTGGTCGGTCAGGTCATCCTCCGGATAATACAGGGGCCCCTCGGGCAGACAAGCATAGGTCTTTTCCAGCAGCCTTTCCACATTAGTCCCTTCTGTGGCCGACAGGGATATGATTTCCGCAAAACTCATAGCGCTGATAAAATCCCTTATATGAACTTGCGCTCTGGCCTCATCGGCCAGATCAATCTTGTTCACCAGCAGAAATACGGGAACGGCAGCATCCTTGAGCTGGTTTAAAATGAACTGCTCACCTCCCCCAAAGGGGCGGCTGACATCAGTCATATAATAAATCAAATCCACTTCTTCCAGGCTGCGGGTGGATACCTTGACCATGTATTCTCCCAGCAAGTGCTTGGGTTTATGAATACCCGGAGTGTCGATAAAAATAATCTGGCCTTCGTCCGCAGTATATATTCCCTGAATACGGGTGCGGGTAGTCTGGGGTTTGTCCGATACGATAGCGATTTTTTCTCCGATAACCTTGTTCATCAAAGTGGATTTACCCACATTGGGACGCCCCACTATACTTACAAAACCTGATTTCACCTGGTAACCTCCTATTTTTCAAGAGAAAAAATTTGAGGAAGCATCGCACTCAAATTATATTCTTTGTAGCTATTTTTTTCATCGGTAATTATTACATTCATATTCGGGGAAAATTCGGCCAAAACCTGCAGGCAGGCCCCGCAAGGATAAATATAACCCTGACCGCTCCCGGTGATCGCAATAGATTCAAATTCTTTCTCACCGGAGGTTACCGCCTTGAACACGGCTATCCGCTCCGCACAGACAGTAAGGCCATAAGAGGCATTTTCCACATTGGCTCCGGTATAAACAGCACCGCTCTTACCGAGCAAAGCCGCACCGACTTTAAAGCCCGAGTAAGGAGTATAAGCCATTTCCCTGGCTGCTTTAGCTTTTTTAATCAGTTCATCAATGATCATTTGCCGACCCCTTCTTAAAATTCCTTCACATGAGGACCGAAGATTATTACTGCCATTATGACAGCATTTAGAGCTGTCAGCAATACTGCTCCGGCAGCGAGGTTTTTGGCCAACCCGGCTAAAGGATGAAAATCCGGTGTCACCAGATCGACGGTCTTTTCAATGGCCGTATTAATAGTCTCCGCCACCAGTACCATAAAAATAGTAAGTACCAGCAGTCCCCATTCCACCCGGCTGAGCTGGCTCAGTCCAGCTAGAGCCAAGGCTATTGCTGCAGCCAGAATATGTATTTTCATGTTTTTTTCCGTCTTAAGACAATAGCTTAAGCCGGAAATGGCACAGGAAAAGCTTTCTCTCAGCCTGCGCATTTTAAATAATCACCTTTCCAGCTTAACCGATTGCATTATTTTCTCTTCCAGGGTTCGCATCACCTGGGCTTCTTCCTCCAGCTCATGGTCATAGCCTAATAAATGCAGCATACCGTGGGCTACCAAATATCCCAGCTCTCTTTCCAGACTATGATCGTATTCCTGACTTTGTAAAGCCGCCTGTTCCATGGAAATCACTATATCGCCTAAAATATTGACTTCCAGACTGGAATCATACTCCGGTTCCTCATCCGACAATTCATTCATAGCAAAGGAGAGGACATCGGTAGGCCGATTTTGCTGTCTATAGATAAAATTAAGTTCCTGTATATAGCTATTATCGACTATCATTATACTCACTTCGCTGTTCTTGGGTAAATGACTTACCTTGGCGACGGTATTGCATACATTTACAATTATCTGCTGCAGTTCTTTCCCGTAATTAATCTTGTTCTGCTGGTTTATTATCATGATCTCCATGTTTTTCTCTCCTTTTTTCAAACTCACGGACTATTATTTCAGGATATTCTATCCTTTTATGGTATAGCCCTTCAAGACTTTTACAGAATGATGCAGCAATAACATCTAAATCCTTAAAGGTCAAATCGCAAGCTTCCAGCTGCCCGTCATTAAGCTTATCCTGAATAATCCTGCGCACCATATTTTTTATTTTGTCCGGAGTGGGATCCTGCAATGACTTTACTCCAGCCTCGACCGAGTCAGCCAGCATAACCAGCGCTACTTCTTTGCTCTGAGGTTTCGGCCCTTCATAACGGAAGCTTTCTTCACTAAGGGTTCCTTCCCGGTCCTCTTCCAAGGCCCGGCTGTAAAAATATTTGGCCAGGCTGGTACCATGGTGCTGCTCAATAAAATTGATTATATCCTGGGGCAGGTGAGCTTCCCGGGCCAACTCCACCCCTTCCCGGACATGGGAAGTTATTATTAAAGCACTCAGGGCCGGGGCAATCTTTTCGTGGGGGTTGTCAAATCCCCGCTGGTTTTCCACAAAATAATCCGGCCGCTTAATCTTGCCTATATCGTGATAATAGGCTCCTACCCTTACCAGCAAAGGATTGGCTCCTATGAATTCCGCCGAGGCTTCCGCCAGATTACCTACCATCAAGCTGTGATGATAAGTACCCGGAGCTTCCATAAGCAATCTTTTTAATAAATCATTATTAGGATTGGATAATTCCAGCAGCTTGATCATGCTGGTGATAGAAAACGCCGATTCCAGATAAGGAAGCGCTCCGATCATCAAAACAGCGGAAAGAATACCGTTTACCGCACCAATGATACTGCCGATCAAGATCAAGTTAAGGGTAACATTGCCTCCTATCAGGGATAAAGTAAGAATACTGATTATATTGGCCAAGGCGATATAGAAACCCGACCGGGCCAGATCAGAGGTCTGGTTCAGACGGTAAACCTGGAATATTCCCACCGTTCCGCCAACAAAAGCGGTTATAGCATAGAACAGCTGGTTGCCCTCGGTTAAAAGCCCGACATAAATGGCCATAATCATGGTCATAAAATAAGCCAGGCGATTGTCCAACAGGATGGCAATCAGCATGGAGCCGGCACTTACCGGCGCCAGATAGCCGATCAAAACATTTATTTCCGGCATATCGCCAATTTTTATTACGGTCAGGAAGCGGGTAAATGACAGTATGAGGATAAAAATAAGGCCGATTAAAAGCATTAGCATATGGTTGGCAAATATTTTTTTGTAATAACGGCGCACGAACTCTATAGTCAACCAGAAGGTAAATAATACAAATATAGCCGAACCTATCAGGGTCAAGGGGTAACTTTTGCTTCTCTGGATGCCCAACTGTTCCAGGATGGAAATCTGTTCGGGGGTAACCCGTTCACCTTCGCGAACAATTTTTTCTCCCGCCTTCACCGTTTTTTGTACCGGTTTAACCCCGTCCATTGCCTCTTTTATAGCCTTATCGGTAGCTTCCTTATTAAAAACCAGGTTAGGTTTGATAGCGTTAACAACTGCTATTTTAATTATTTCCCGAGCTTGCAGGGAATACTCCAGCTGATCAATCTGTTTATCCGCCTGGTCAAAAACACTCTCCATAGTTTCTTCAGTAATAGGTTTCTGCATCAGGCCCTGGACAATACTGATTGATGCCGCCTGCATCTGCTGCAGATCTTCGGGACTGGCATTGCTCAGGTAACCGGCCATCTGGTCGGCGCTATATCTGGTTTCAATATTTCTTCCTTCTTTATTGGTACTCTCCAGCAACTCCCGGAGCTTGTCATTGTTCCCTTCACCCGCATCCCGGATAGTATCAACCAGACTGAAGAAGCTGTTTATTTCATTCTTGGTCGCGGTCAAAGCATAGGTGTCTTCCTGATACACCTTCTGCACCTTCTCGGCCGCCTGTCTTTTCAGTTCCTCGGTTTTCGCCTCGTCGATTATTACCGAAGTGGTGTTGGACTGAATATCGCGCCGGGCAACCTCATCCGGTTTCAAAGTTACCTGCTTGGGGTTAAAATTGCTGAATACGATCAAAATGGTTATAGAAAAGAAAATCAGAACCCCCAGCACCTTTTTGGTGTTGGATTGTCCCAGAAATGTAAATAATCTTTTGTTGATTATATCGGAGATACCAGGTATCCTCATGAATAATCCCCTTAAATAATCTAATCGAATTGCCAATCAATGAAAGGTGTTCAGGCGCCGGTTTATATTATGGATGGTGCTCAACTGCCACTTCATAGGCTTCATAAGCATTAATTATTTTCTGTACCAACGGATGGCGAATAACGTCTTCCTTGCTCAGATACTCGAATGATACACCTTTTACCTTGCCCAGTATCTTTTGTATTTCAATCAGGCCTGAATACTCTTCTTTCGGCAAGTCCACCTGAGTTATGTCACCGGTAATAACCGCTTGGGAGCCAAACCCCAACCGGGTCAAAAACATCTTCATCTGCTGAGGAGTTGTATTCTGAGCTTCATCCAGAATAATAAAGGCATTGTTAAGAGTACGTCCCCGCATATAAGCCAGGGGAGCAATTTCAATAATGTTTTTTTCCAGATAGCGCTGGGTAACATCCACCCCTAGTATATCAAACAACCCGTCATACAGAGGTCTGAGATAGGGATTAACCTTCTCAATAAAATCCCCCGGCAAGAAACCCAATTTTTCCCCCGCTTCCACCGCTGGGCGCACCAGTATGATGCGCTCGACATCTTTGTTTTTCAGAGCATTGACGGCCATTACTACAGCCAGATAGGTCTTTCCCGTACCTGCAGGGCCGATGCCAAATACCACATCATCCCTCAATATAGCCTGAACATAGCGTTTTTGGCCGATAGTCTTAGCTTTTATAGCCTTACCCCGGGCAGTAGTAATAATGGGGCCGGATACGATATCCCGGTGCCTGGTCTTATCACCCCGCTGCTGCAGGTTATGCATATAGTTGATATCGCTGATGTTCAATTGTTCTTCACTTTCAACAATATCTATCAGGCTGTGCACCAGGTCAAAGGAATTCTTTACATCTTCGGTATCGCCTTTGATATAGATATCTGCACCCCGGGCGGAAATATCCGCCGGGCATATGCTTCTCAGGTACTTGAAATTAGAGTCTCCACTGCCAAAAAAAATAGCTGCTTCTTTATTGTCCTTAAGAGATATTTTCGCTTCCTTTTCGGCCAATAAAAATCCCCCTACTTCTTTTACTATTTATCGTGCTACATCTTAGTTATTATATCATACATGCATTATCAATTACCATTTGGTGATACATTTATAGGCTGGGCCGCAGTTATCTCTTCAATGATCTCCACTGAAACCCGGGCTCTCAAAATCGGATCACTGGGACGGGACAAAATATCCACCCGGGACTCATTGATTTTTTTATCTTTCCCCATCTTATCCATCATGGTTTTCATAGCCCTCTCCTGGGCAATCTTAACCGCCTCTTTTTCGGAAAAATCCCGGGTCTCTTTGACCTGCTCCTCCAGCTTGAGCCGGTATAATCCGAAATCTCCTAAAGGACTTTTTATCATCTTCTTATCTGCGGTCTGTCGGTAGAAGGGATAGGATTTTTCCCTCTGTCCCTTTAGAAAAACAGTTCTCCAGGGTGTTTCTATATATATTTTGCTTAATCTGCGTCCGCTTAAAACCAGCTTCTCTTCATGCAGACGGCACTCGCCATAGCCTTCATACCATACCCGGGCTTTGACCTGCCCCCGAGCTTTTACGGTGTAAGGTTTAAGTTCCTCTTCTTCCTCTTCTTGCTCGGGACTTGTTATTATATAGGGGCTCTTTTCGGGAAAGACAACACCTGATATCAGTATGTCCCCTTTTCTGACTACGTCCCCGGGTTTAACACTGGCCTGCCCGTCCAGGACCAGCACCTCCTCAATAATCCCATCCCGGGTAGCTACCAAATGGCAGGGTCCCGCAATATTGCTGCGGGGCAGGATTTTCTCCACCACTTCAATCCGGGCTTTGACTCCGCGAATATCAAGCCTGACGTAGCTGAGCTGGGACAGATCCCTGAGCATGGCCTCTTCTACCTCGGTACGACTGAAATTCCATTTGGCCGCCCCCTGATAGACCCCATGTTTAGCGGCCGTAAGCATAATTTTGCTGGTCTCCACCTTTTTATTCCCTTTTACTTCAATAAACCAGACAAAGGAGGACATGATATACAGGGCAAATATAAAGATCAGGGCTCCGGTAAAAAACCCCAGCCTTCTTTTGAAAATATGGCGGTAAAAAGGCAGGCCTTGTTTGCCGGTTATATCCATATCATAGCCATTATCTTCACTGAGGGCTTTGAGAGCATTAAAGCCGCTGGTGCGCACCTTAAAGTTCATATTGTCGCCGTTTCTCTTAATATCCCATATGTAAATACCGCGACTGGCTGCCATATTAATAATCTTTTCCTGATTCTTGCCTTTGAGGGCAACCTTTATGGTCCCCCCCACCTGGTCAAATAATTTATTAGCCATCTTATTCCTCCTGTTAGTCTAAGTACTTGATGGCCCGTACTTCGCCGCTTATCTTCATTTCATCAGCCATCAGAGCCCTTATTTCCAGTCCGCTGCCTTCGATCTCCAAAAAGCCCCGGCTCAAATTTATCCGCAGGCGGTCAAGACTGTATTCAATAATCCCCCGGTGGTTTTCAATATAGAGCTCATTTCTCCCCACTATGGTAACTTTAGGCAAATCCAGCACCAGGTCTTTGGGTATATCCAGAAACTCGGCCATAGCCTGCCGGATAACATCCTTGCGTTTCTCCATCCCAGGCACCTCCATTTCTTTAAGACCACATTCAGCACCTCTAGTCAAATATATGTCAGTAAAATGCGCTGCATTCAAAAATAAGCCCCCTTCCCGGTACTGGGGAAAGAAGCTTACTGTATTATCATCGCGCCGAAGCTTTAGGAAAACCAGGCTGTTTCTCAGGGATTTGGTACCGGCTTGATATCCTTTCATAATTTCGCCTGCTATTATCCCGGAACAGCTATGGCTCCTGAGCCCATAAAGGTCATATTGTCGAAAAATAAAAAAGGAATAGAGCGTAATTAAAATATTGCACTATTCCTCATCTTTTCTGAATTTTTACTCATGTTTTTAGGACTGAGCCCTGAAACAATATCCATTAGTAAAACGATACGGCTACGATACTGACCAGGAATGATAATATGACTACACTCACTATGATCCACACAAAAGTCTTCTGTTTTTTATTCTGCATGCCTTTATTCATAAAACTCAATGCCAGTCACCCCCTGTAAAAGCGGATAATCTTTAACTGATAGGTTGGAACAGCATCCCGCTCAAAGAATAAGTTAATAGTTCAAAGCCCGGCAAAGTAACTCCCTTGCCGGGCCTGTTTTTCGGTCTAAGTAATGCCGGTTTACAATTTTTATTACTCTACCATGTCCTGCGGACCGGTCGTTCCACCCTTTTAATTACATCCCCTACCATTGCTCTTAACGTTTTCACTCAGCTCGGGAAGGTAACTCTGAAACATTAAACCCCTAAAATTTCTTTTTCTTACGGGCAGCTTCAGATTTCTTTTTTCTCTTTATGCTCGGTTTTTCATAATGATCGTGTTTTCTTATATCCTGCATAACCCCTGATTTTTGGCAGGAACGTTTAAATCTTTTAAGAGCACTATCAAGGGATTCGTTCTTTCCTACTTTTACTTCGCTCATTGTTTCCCTCCCCTCATCCGACTAGGCTGAAATAAAATACCCATACATTTTACTATTATATAGCCATTTCAGTCAAGTTTAGCCCGGCGGCCAGAGCATTTCTCTGCCACCCAGCAGATGATAATGCAGGTGCATGACCTCCTGTCCGCCCAGAACGCCACAGTTTAATACCAAGCGGTATCCATCCGCAGCAATATTCTGTTCCCTGGCTATCTGCCTGGTTACCAACTGAATATGACCCAAGAGCAATTCATCAGCAGCACTAATATCGTTAAGGGAAGCAATGTGATTTCGGGGTATTAAAAGAATGTGCACCGGAGCCGAGGGATTGATGTCCTTGACAGCAATAACCAGTTCATCTTCGTATACTACCTGGGATGGTATATCTTTGGCTGCAATTTTACAAAATAAGCAATCCGACACGCTAATTAGTCACCCCCTCCGGTATAATCTCCAATTGCAAGGATAGCATCAATAAATATTTATTTTCATTTTATCAAATAATACGGGCAAAACCAAATTCTTTTGCCGGAAGTTTCTGAGTTTGCTTTGCCCGGAGACATTCACATCATTTATGAGGCATGCTGATCGAATATGCGGCGCCAATTTGATATGATAGAAGCAATTAATTTTAAGGAGAGATTTCGATAATGGCACATTTAATTACACCACTCGCAATCAGGGATTTGACTCTGAAAAACCGATTGGTTATGCCGCCAATGGCCACTTCAAAATCCGCCCCGAACGGCAAAATCAGCCAGGAAATCCTGGACTATTATGATGAGAAATCACAGGGCGGCTACATAGGCTTGGTTATTATTGAGCACAGTTTTATTGCCCAGTCCGGAAAAGCCAGCATAAATCAGCTCTCCGTATCCGATGATATCTTGATCGAAAAGCTGAACGAACTGGCCCGGATTATTCATCGCAACGGCTCCAAGACGATAATGCAGATCAATCATGCCGGAAGTGCCGGCAGTTATAATATTACCGGTTATAAACCAATAGGTCCATCGGCAGTAGCTAATCCAAGGATGGGCGGCATTCCCAAAGAACTTAGCCGTGAGGAAATCACCGAATTGATAGGGCAATTCGCCGCTGCCGCCTTGCGTGTTAAAAAGGCTGGTTTTGACGGAGTAGAGATTCATTCCGCCCACGGCTACCTTTTGAACCAGTTTTTCTCGCCCCTCACCAACAAGAGAACCGATGAGTACGGCGGAGATGTGCCGGGAAGGATCAGGTTACATCTCGAAGTCATAAAAGCGGTGCGCAATGCGGTTGGTGACAGTTTTCCCATCTTTCTTCGTCTGGGAGCTTCCGATTACCGGGAAGGGGGAACCACTATAGAGCACAGTAAAATCGCAGCCCGGGAATTTGAACGAGCCGGAGTGGATGTGCTGGACGTTTCCGGAGGCTTCTGCGGATACGTTGTCCCCGACCTGACTGGTCAGGGCTACTTTTCCCCTCTTGCCGCCGCCTTAAAAGAAGTGATCTCCATCCCGGTGGTATTAACCGGCGGAATAATTGATGTCCAAGCCGCAGAACAGCTGCTCGCCGAAGGCAAAGCTGATCTTATCGGGGTAGGCAGGGCCATATACAAAGATTCCGGGTGGGCTAAAAGAGCTATCGAGAGTCTGTTAATATGACGGTAAACCAGCAGGAGGAATTATGATTTAAGATCGGCTGGGCTATTATTGATGAAAAATCACATGATGTTCGAGTAGACTGATCAGCCCTGACCCCCGAATCGGAGGTGGTATGCACGACTTTGTCGTGAATAGCACCTTGGGCCCGAGGATGCTATTTTAAAGGAGCAATTCTTGATGATTCCCGCTTCTGTTGTTTCATCTGGGCAATCCGCCGCTTGGCTTCGTCGAAAATTATTTGCTGTTGCTCATTCTCAATCTGTAGAGGCGGAACCTCACTGGGATGGCCATTCCTATCCAGAGAAACCATTACAAAATAACCTTCGGAAACGCATCTGATGATGCCTTTTCCAAGGTCTTCCGCCTTAACATCAACAAATATTTCCATGGAGGTTCTTCCGGTATAAATAAGTTGTGCATTACATATAACCAGGTCACCCACAAAAACTGGCTCTATGAATGAAAGCTGGGTTACGCTGGCTGTAACAACATTAGTCAGACAATGACGGGCTGCCACCGCACCGGCCGCAGAGTCCATGATTTTCATTACTTCTCCACCGTGCATATTTCCGGCTAAATTAGCATTATAAGGCAGAACGATTTGGCTCATAGTTATTGCGGTAGAAGAGCTTGTTTTGGCGCTCATTTGCATATTAATCATCTCCTTTTTTCCCTAATCATAGTATATTCAACCGTTTTAGTCCATCAAATTAATGCGCCCCCGCCCTTCTTTCTTTTGCTGCCGCAAAAGTTCCACGCGGATGCCGCAACGATGATTAAGATCCGCATTTTTTATTCCTTTATAGCTTTTGTCAGGCAGGGGGGCATATACAAGATTCCGTGTGGGTGAAAAGAACTGTTCTGACTATTTAAATAAAGATTTGATCCATAATACGTCATCGTGAGTTATGCAGGAGAATACGCGCAGGAGCAATAAATAGATGGCAGCGCTTAATAGCAGATGCCAATAGATTAAAGTGGTTTTTACCAGATTCAAATCCTGCAGCAGAACTACGATGCCTATGGCGCCGATAATGCAGACTATTGATTTAACCATTCCGGAGAAGTCGATTTTCAAGTTTGTAACCTTAACCAGCCGGTTTAGACTTAGAGCGAAATTCAGTATCCTGGTGACATAAATTGTAACAATATAGCCCATGATAGCATACCTGGGGAGCAGTAAGTAGGTCATAACCACATTGATTACCGATGTGAACATATTGTAACGCATGGAGCTAACCTGTTCATCTATGCCTTTCAACATATTGTCCACGATATTGTCGAGATACATAACTGGAATCAGCGGCGCCAACATCATAATGAAATATGCCGCCTCCGCATTATTATAAATTGTCATTCCGAGTTCTGTAGAAAAACGCCAAAACAGGCACGCCACGCCTATGGACAAAAGAACGCCCCAATTGAAAACGCGGGCGATGATATAGTTGAGCCGCTTATAACTTTTGCCGGCCCTGCATTCTGCCAGCTCCGGAACGATCAGCTCGGAAATCGCGTCGAGCAAAACCGAAGGGAACATAATTACCGGCATGGTCATGCCCTGAATTACGCCAAAGGTGGAAATGGCCATTTCGCTTGACTCACCGCTTTTTTTCAGTCCATAGGGTATCAACAACTGCTGAATGGTTCTTACAATAGACATAATATAAGCGCTAAACGCGACCGGCATGGCTATATGGAGCATCCGCAATACCAGATTGGCCCCGTCCGGGCCGGTATGATTGAGTCTCGCCCGGTCAGCCCGATAAAGCAAAAAGAGAAACAAGAATGAACCGAGCTCCCCTATGCAGGCTCCCAAAACTACGGCTGCGCAAGCGTATTCAAGGCCTTGATGCAAAAACATGCCCAGAAACAATATGGTCGTGCCTATCTTGATTAGCTGCTCAAAGTATTGCACCAGCACTGTCTTTATGACCGTGCGTACAGCAGTAAAATATCCGTTTAAAACAGAAGACAGCGAAATAAAGGGCAGGCTGAAGGCAAATATACGCAACGACAATATGGTTCGCTGGTCATTAAGCCAGTAAGTGCCGATATATTCTGAGTTAAGGTTTAATATGATCATAGACGCGACACTGAAGATGGCACTGTAGGCTAAGCAATGACGTACCGCCTTAATCGCTCCGGCCGGTTTTCCTGCCCCCATTTCCTCAGCGACTAAGCGGGTGGTGGCAAACTTGATGCCCGATGTTGAAAAGATGATGGCCAACATATAAATGGATAAAATTAATTGAAACAGTCCCATGCCTTCCGGGCCAAGTTTATTGGAAAGGTATACTTGAAAGGATATGTTAACCGTACGTAAAATTAAAGCAGTTATGGTCAGCATCAGTAAATTTATAAAAATTACCTTTACTCTTTTCAAAGCCACACCATTTTAATTTTTATCTAGTTAAATCTATTGTCCGAACCGCTCATTTATACGTTAATATGATCTTTGCGTGAGGTAACCCAAGCAGAGAAAATGATGATTTAAGATCGGCTGGACTATTATTGATGAGAAATCACAAGATGTGCGAATAGGTTGATCAGCCCTGGCCCCCGCCAGCAGCGAATCCGAAAGATGATTCATCCCGGCTTGCCTCTATGAATTTTACGGCAGCCCCAGCGTTTTTAATATTATCTATATTCCCTATCTGTTTAATAGACTTTCAGATAGACTAATATTAATAGTGAATATTTAGTCCTTGCTCGGCTTCATCAAGGTAGGCAGGCTATATACAAAGATTCCGGAGGGGTTAAAAAGCTGTTGATAGTCTGTAGGACATATCCAGGGGCCGGAGTTGTTAAACCTCTTGTCCCCCGGTCAAATATATCTATTCAGAGGTTAAAATTGCGGCTGACAGGACCTGGGCCTCCCATCTTAAAATCAAAAATTCCTCTGCCTGGAAAAAAGCAGAGGAATAAATTTATCCCTAACCACAGGTTCCCTCTGCAGGGAGCCTGCTATTAGATTTTGTAATCGGACAACTTCAGTACGACCGACCACTTATCTTAAGAACCCTATCACCAGTCAAACAACTTTCAGTACGTCCCCCTGGCAGGTTCTGCAAGAACAATTTGAGTTAAGATAAACCTTATATCTTAATCTGTTGTTATTGTATCAGATAAAAGAGGGCCTGTAAACTACAATTTTTATCTTTTCCAGTCTCTGGTCTTTCTTCCTATTTCATTTTCAGCTTATAAATCTTTTTGGGAATAAATGCGTATAGTTACCAGCATTGAGATCAGGCCAATTAGCAATGCCAGTAGAAAGAGCAGCAGTTCTTGGATGACTGACGGAAAAAGAAATATGGTCTGCCAATCAATATTACGGGATTGGAACCATATCCATATATAAGGGAATAGAAAAGGTACTATAAATATGGCGAAAAAACTTATATATCTTACTTTTTCATAACCAAAACGGTATTGCAGCGGTACAATAAACCCATAATATATGGCTACTATTAAAAATGATATCCCTAAACTCAAAAGATTCAGCGTTACCATATAACTGGGCAGCAGAAAAGCGGTAATTGTGTACAGAATATAACAGCCCACAAAAATCCCTAATATAAAAAGGTACTTGGCTTTTATCAACGTTTTTCTGGTATAGGGGGTTGCACTGAGCAAGGCCGAGCCTTTGTATTTATCCTCGGCCATTGATACCGAATTGAATATCATATACTCCGACAAAAGAACGGTAACCAGGAAGCCCAACAGACCTCCACTCATGGTATGGGTCTGGGTTTCCACATAAATTGGCGCTCCTATGGCGAAGGCAAGCATAAGCAGCCAATATTTTTTAGCCAGAATAAAATCCTTTTTGACCAGATTAAATAACATTATCATTCCCCCCTACGTAAGCCAGCATGATATTTTCGATAGTCGGCCTTTCTATCAGTACGCCTTTCATGTACCGGCGTACTTCGGATTTTTTTATCGGTAACGCCTTCAAATCCGTATTCAGTTTCATGCAAAGTTAAAAACATTTTCCTGGTCTGCTGGTCAAGCAATCTCTGATCACCTTTAACCAGACCATGTTTATCCAGCAAAACGTCTTTTCCTTCGTTTAATACGATTCTGCCTTTATCAATTAAAATCAGCACATCGGCTATTTTGTCGAGATCGGAGGTGATATGAGTGGAGAAGAAAACACCTTTCCCCTTCTCCTGCATGAACTCTAACAGTATATCCATAAGCTCGCTTCGTACCAAGGGGTCAAGTCCACTGGTCGGTTCATCCATAATCAACAAGTCCGCATGATGGGAAAGGGCAAGGGCAATGCCATACTTCATCCGCATACCTTTGGACAAGGTAGATATTTTTTGCCTGGGCTGTAATTGAAAACGCTTCAGATTATTGTCAAAAACCGCTTCATCCCAGTTGGAATAGGACGGAGCGATGACATTCTTCATTTCTCTGATGCTCATATCCTCATAAAAATAACCTTCATCAAATACAATCCCAATATGGTTTTTCAGCTCTCGTTCATTCCGGTCCATTTCCTTACCCCATAATTTGATACTCCCGGCATCTTTCAAAACCAGCCCTAATATTGTCTTAATGGTTGTGGTTTTTCCTGCGCCGTTTACCCCTATGAAACCGGTTATACACCCCTCCAGCAAGGAGAAGCTGACATCCTGCAGGCTGAAAGCGGGAAAATCTTTTTGCAGTCCATTGACCTCTAAAATTGGATTCAATTTTCATCCTCCTCAAAAAGCAAATCCATCATGGCATACAGCTCGCTTTTGCTGATTCCCAGGGAACGAGCCGTTTCCCATGCTTCGGTGAGCTTGACTTCCACCAGATGGCGCTTTGATTCCCGCAAAAGTTCCAGATTTTCTGGTGCCACGAATGTTCCTTTGCCGGCTCTGGTTATAATAAAGCCTTCTGATTCAAGCTCGTCATATACCCTCTTAGTAGTAAGAACGCTCACATGCAGGTCATTGGCCAATGCCCTGATGGAGGGAAGCAGGTCTCCCCCTTTTAGTTCAGCGTGCAGTATGGCCGCTTTGATTTGCTCCTTTATCTGCTGATATAAAGGCTGATCAGATACATTGGAAATAATAATATTCATTGGGAACCCCTTCTTTAAGCCATGATCGGATAGCTGTATATGCATTGCATATACAGTATATACACCATTTACATTATTGTCAACGGCATTATGGTCTGCGAGAATGGGCAGCTAAGATTTTGCCAGGCATTTTACCCGGGACACTTCAGGTTTAGTTGATGTGTACCCGGCCAATAGGCGGCAGGTTATAGAATTGTAAGAGGCGGTTTAAACTGATTCATCTTCATCCTTTTGAATGTGGAAGGATGAAGCCAGCTCTAGCAAGGTTTGAGAGTATTTTACCAGTTCCCCGGCTGTTTCCGTTGCCCGGTTGGTTGCATCTAACTGTATATTGGCTATGCTGTTAATCTGTTGATTGATAATCTGCAGAGTATTCTGATAATCATCCAGATTTCGTCCTACTCCGTTTACATAGTTGTAAATATCAATGTAATCAATAAGCAGAGACTCCGATAATTTACATAAATCTTTAGTCTTCTGAATCAAAGATTTTATATCGTAGCTCATGAGGAAATCCTCCGGAAGATCAGAAACAGTATTTTTAAGACTCGGCATCGCTTCACTCAACGCTCCTATTTGACTGAAAACTGAGCGGCACAGATGATTCCAGGCAATCATCTCTTCCATAAAAAGTTGTATATTAGGCGGGTTTTCCAATGAATCTCGGTCGTCAGTTCCCTGAATATAAGACCTGCCTATCAGCATGCTGAGTTCACTTGTTACTACCGGCAGCGTCGTCCTGGATTCACTCATAGTTATCGCCAGTTCATGCCCGGCCACGCCCATTTTATTAGCCATACTGATAACCTGACGAATAAGGTTTTCCTGCTGTCTTAGCATATGGTTAAGGCTGTTGCCCAGCATGCCTATTTCGTCCTGGCTGTCAACCGTCGCTCGGACTGTAAAGTCGCCTTTTTCTGCTCTTTGCATAATATTAGCGAACTCCATAATTGGTTTAGTTATCCTTGAAGTTAAGCCCGTTATTAACAGAGAAATCACCATCATACCTATTATTACGGTTACCAGCGAAAACTGCCCCAGGCGATCGGCATCCCGCCTTATCTCATTCACCGGTACAATAACCCCAACCGACCATCCTACTTTAGAGACAGGTGAGTATAATAAATAATTGTTGCTTTGCCGCATGGAAATTTCGGCTATTCCCTTTTCACCAGTCGTCATTCTTCCCTTAATCTCATCCATTACCGATTTATTTTCCTTAAGGCTTTTTATATATTTCCGGTAATACGGGCTCTCAGGATTGGCAATAGGCTCCCCATTCTCATCCAGCATAAAAGCATAGCCGGTACTGCCGATATGAATCTCCTCAATGGCTTTTTGCATGCGCTCTACCGGTATATCCACCGCAGCGACTCCCAAAAAATTTCCCTGTTCGTCATAAAATGGGGCTGATGCTGTAACCACGTATTTCGCGGTTAAAGGACAAACATAGGGGGCGGTATAGACCAGGGTTTCTTCCCGGGCCGCGGCCTGATACCAGGGACGATTAGTGACATCATAGTTTTCAGGGTAGGTAAATTCCATATTGGCAAATAAGCGGTCGATTTTAGCTACCGCCACATACATAAATTTTATATCCTGATTGAGGCTGACTATTCTCTGAAAAGAAGTCATCATTTCCTGATAATCACTATCATGCTCCAAATCCACCGGCTGGGATTTGACTTTTTTGGCAAAGGCATGAATTTGTTCATTTTGGGCCAAAGTCCAGGCATTCTGCCCTCTCTGCAAAAGATAGGATTCTATCCTGGCAGTGGCGGCGTCAGCTATGGCGGTAGCTTTATCTTGACTCAGCCTTTCCACCTGATACCTGGCCCAGGAGTAATTTACTATACTAATCCCGAGTAAGAAAATAGTAGTTATAGCCAGGACATACACGAGTAGACGCTTTTCAATGCTGTCATTCACGATATTCCCCTCCAGCAAACTATTTACATGCTATAAAATCTGATACTTCTTTATTTTCCGATAAAGGGTAGCCCGCCCGATATTTAGGATAAGAGCAGCCCGGGTAACGTTGCCGCCGCATTGGTTCAAAGCCCGGGTTATTTCCATTCTCTCCACTTCTTCCAGAGTATTGACAACCTGTGCGCTACCCGATGTTATACTCACAGAGCCGCTGGTTTTGGCGCCCGGCAGCAAACCAATATGTTCGAGGTCAATGATATCATCAGCCAAGTTGACAGCAGTTTCAATTGTATTTTCAAGCTGGCGTATATTCCCCGGCCAATGGTAATCCATAAGCATTTGCATAGCTGCGTTGCTTATCTTTTCAACCCTTTTATGCAGTTTCTCATTTACCATGGTGATAAAAAACTGAGCCAGTAAAGGGATGTCATCCTTCCTTTCTCTGAGCGGCGGCAGGCGAAGGTTGATGACATTGAGCCGGTAGAACAGATCCGCCCGGAATTTATTAGCGGCAATGAGTTTCTCCAAGTTCTGATTGGTGGCAGAGATAACTCTGATATCAATCGGTATGGGAGTAGATCCTCCAACCGGCACTATCGATCTCTCCTGTAAAACGCGCAGCAGTTTCGGCTGCAGTTCCAGAGGCATATCACCAATTTCATCCAGAAACAGGGTACCCTTGTGGGCACACAAAAACTTGCCTCGCATACCTTGTTTCCGTGCCCCGGTAAACGCTCCCTCCACATAGCCAAACATTTCCGTTTCTATTAATTCCCTGGGGATAGCCGCGCAATTAATGGCCACAAAGGGGCCATTGGCACAAGTACTGGCACTATGAATGGCTTGGGCAAAAAGTTCCTTGCCGGTACCGCTTTCTCCGCTTATAAGAACATTGGAGGGGCTTTTGGCCACGGCATTGGCCAAACCCAGCAGTTTTATAAAATCCTTATTTTGCCCTATGATATCTTTAAATTCAAATTTGTTGAGCTTCTTTTTATTTTCTTTAGGGGTATCGCTTTTCACCGGTTCAAATGAGATATGCCAACCTACACAGCGGTCATAATCAGAACATACCGGACTAATTAGGGTGATAACTTCAACTTTTGCGGCAGGAGAACAGGTAAGCAGCTTACATGTGCGGCTTTCACAGGGATCTTTATTAGAAATGTGCGGGGGCAGGCTTACCGTTATGTCTCGAAGGGAATGGGCAGTCAGTTCTTCCTTGGGCAGGCCCAGCAGGATCTCTGCCTGGCGATTGACCTGAATAATTTTAAAATTACTATCAACTACCATATTACCCTGATTAGGGTCCAGATGATTAAAAAATTCTTTAAGCAGGTATAACTCGTCCAGACTTTTTCGGGCCTCCAACATTTTTACGGCTGCCTGTACCAGGGTACTGATAATATTATCCAGTATGCCGGAATCCAACAGATGGGAACTGTTCTCCGGTAAAATATAGCCCACACAAGCTATCAGCCTGCCTTGGTCCGCAACAGGGATACCCAAAGAAATACAATCTTTAAAATCGGAATGATCATGCCTCTTACCCACTATTTTAACAGGTTCAAGACTTTTTAAGGCCAGGCCCAGAGCATTTACCCCGCTTGCCTCCAGCGCCAGGCAGCGGCCTTCCGGGACGCTCCCGGCAGAATTATGGTTGAGCCGATAAAGTACAAAGCCTTCTTCATCGGTTACCAGCAGTTCATGGCTTATCGTGCGGGAAGAGGCAAGCAGTTCAGACAGGGATTGAACCAAATAATTCAAATCCATACGTTCCTCCTGTCTGCTTTTTACCCGGGGGTAATCCAGATAGGCCATAGCAGGGTAGCGGCTGTTATTATCACTCCCGGACATTGATAAGCCACCTGCTCTACTATCAGACATTTGCCTCTGACCTGGTGCTTTTATTTTTCTTTCTCCCATACTGACTGACCACCACAAATCTTCCATTATTTAGCTTCCAGTTTGGGGGTAATTACGTTTGAATAACAGAAAAGCACTGGGTATATTGTTATAAAAATGTCTGTATTATACAGTTGATTCGAAATCATTTCGATGAGAGAGCAAAGATAAGCACTAGAGTATGTTAATTTTTCATTAAATTAAGGTTAATTTATTGCTAAATTAATTATACCGTAATATCAAAAGTCTGTTATTAGAAAAATTTATCGCTTTTGGTCATATCTTTGCCCTCAATACTTTTATAAAAAACTCTCAATAGGGCTTAAAAGTAAAACAGCAGCAGATATACTGTGGAAAGCGCTATCGAAACCAGCATCAACGGGAAAGCTATTTTAAAATAAGAAACAAAGGTTAGGTGATGCCCTTCCCGAGCTGCAATTCCTGATACGATGACATTAGCCGAAGCGCCAATGATAGTTCCGTTTCCACCGAGACAGGCTCCCAACGCCAGTGCCCACCAGAGCGGAGTCACGTTCATATGCCCGATTATCGCCATTTCCTTTATCAGCGGAATGAATGTCGCCACAAACGGTATGTTATCAATAAAGGCCGAAGCAATGGCTGACAGCCACAGTATTAAAATAGTTGAAGCCTTTAAATCGCTATGGGTTATGGCAACTGCCCCACGGGCCATATCTTCGATTATCCCGACTTTTTCCAGCCCCCCCACCAGGATAAACAAACCAATAAAGAAAAATAGGGTAGCCCATTCCACCGTATGCAAGACCTCATCAAGATTTTCCCGGGTCAGTAGAAGGAGCAGCGATGCTCCGGCCAAGGCAATGGCAGCTGGTTCCAGACCTGAAATTCCGTGGGTGATAAAACCCAGGATAACCAGGCCAATCACGGGTAAAGATTTTCTCATCAGAACCCGGTCTTTTATCGCCCCTTCGGCGTTCATAGCCATTAATCGGGCTCTGTTTTCATCAGTGGCAGACATTCTTTTGCCGTAAATCAATCTTAAAAGCCATAGAGTTACCGCAAATACTACCAGCACGATGGGGGTCAGGTTATATACAAAATCCATAAAACCCAGGCCGGCGGCACTACCGATCATGATATTAGGCGGATCACCTATCAAGGTGGCTGTGCCCCCGATGTTGGAAGACAGTATCTCTGCGATTAAAATCGGTACGGGAGTAATTTCCAAGGTCGAACAGATTGATATGGTGACCGGCACCACCAGCAATACGGTGGTAACATTATCAAGTAAAGCCGATGCGGCTGCGGTAACGATGCTCAGGGCGATCATGGTTTTAATTGGGTCACCGCCCGTCTTATGAGCTGCCTTAACGGCCATATATTCGAATACTCCACTCCGGCGGGTGATGCCTACAATTATCATCATACCTACCAGCAGACCGATGGTATTGAAATCAATTTTGCCTACCGCCTCGGTAAAATCCATAATTCCCAGTATTACCAACAGGCAGGCCCCTGCCAGGGCTATAATGGTACGATGAATTTTTTCCGAAATGATTACTGTATACACGGTTAAGAAGAGTAAACCAGCAAACCATATCTGCCACTCCATTTTTTCCCTCCTCGACTGCTTCCTGAAAAATAATCAGTAACAAGGGCTGTGAAAACGGCTTCGTCTACTTCTCATCACAGCCCTTGTTAAGTCAACTATTATCTCGGGATTTTAATTTCCGGAGCCTGATGATAGTCCCAATATAAATTGTCCTTTTCAATTGGTACATCTATTTATTGGGCTTCAGCCAGGAGATCCCCCAACAATTCTTCTACCGGAACCTGCGCGCCTCTCTGGCATTCTTTAGGCACCACGCAGATGCCGGTAGCCTGGGCGACCAGTATGGGCTCGGCCAGGACTTCACAGGCCGACGGATTTTCGGCCCCTGCTACCGGCCGGATTACTTTCCAGGCTTCGAGTTTGAATTCCCGGGAGGTATTGCCCACCCTGGTAAACCAGCCTACCGCTTCAATGTAGTCTCCAGCGTAAACCGGAGCCAGGAAATCAATATGCTCATAGGTTCTGAACAAACCTTCATCCCCATCGCTCAAAATCAGCAATTCGGTGGCAACATCGCCAAAAAGATCCAACATACGAGCGCCGTTAACTAATCCTCCTCCGTAATGGGCATCATGTTCACTCATTCTTAATCTAATCATTGCTTTTCTCATAATGTAATTCCTCCTAATCAAAAATCGTTAAACGCATTCAGGCAGCTTCAATGATGGTTGTTTCCGGACTTTCAGGGGTATCCTTAAAGGCAAAATGCCCGATGACAGCACCGGCTATAAAGAAGATAACAAAACCAAATCCCACATTGGCTCCGGGTACAATATTGTAGAGGCCTTGAAGAGCGTTCTCTACGCCACCTAACTGCAGGTACCCTCTGACCGCTTCCACTATCCCCCAGCCCAGGGAAGCGTAACAGGCGCCTTTCATAGCTCCTCTAAATCGAGGCGGGAAGAATACTATAAACAACACCAGAGCAATACAGGGAGGATAAATCATGTTAAGGATGGGGGCAGTCCAGGTAACAATCTGGTTCAAGCCGGCCACACTGATTATGGTGCTCACCGCCAGGGTCACAATGGCTATTTTCTTATACTCCCATTTACCATGACTGGCATCAACAAAGTATTCCGCCGTTCCTGCCGTTAGTCCGATAGCAGTGGTCATGGCCGCAAAGACCAGGGCCACATTGAATATCATGGCGCCAATAAAGCCGAATTGCTGTAAAACTACGGTAGCAAAAAGTTTGGCATAATCCAGGTCGCCATATACGCTTCCGGTCGAGGCCCCCAGAAAAAACTCTCCCAGTTCAATTAAACCCAACATTAAAAATCCGATGATTCCAGCTTTGACCAGATTGCTGAACATTACCGATTTATCTTTCGTTTTAACCCGATTGGCTATATCGGTCAGAATTATTCCGGCAAACATTAAGGCCGCGGGCAGATCCATGGTCTGGTAGCCATTGATGAAGCCATAGGCCAGGGGGTTGTCCGGATACATTTTGGCAACCGGAGTGCCTATGGGGAATAATAGACATTTGGCAATAATAATCACTTCCATCAGCAGCAGCAACGGTACCAGGATTTTGCTTACTTTATCTACAATGTCGGTCTGTTTGTAGATGAACCAGTAGGTTATCGCATAATAGCCTACGGTAAAGAGGAGCAATACTATAAAGGATGAACCTTCAATATTGAATATTTTAGATACCGCATCCCAGGCCGCGGCACTCATACGCGGTATAACAAAGAAAGGTCCCATGATTAAAACTGTAAATGCGCCAAAAACCTGAGCGAATTTGGGCCCGACCTTGCTCGCCAGAGTAAACAGCGGCCCCCCTCCTTTGTTTACGGCAAAGTATCCCAGGAAGGGCAAGGCCAAACCGCTAAAGGCAAAGCCTATAAACGCTGGAAGGACTGAAGTTCCTGAATTACGTCCCCAGGTAGTCGGCCACAGCATACAGGAAGCACCGTAATGCATAGCAAATACCGATCCTCCTATGGCCAACAGCACCAGTAAGGGCAGAGTGTAAGAGCCTTTTGGGTTTTGGCTTTCCATATAAACGCCCCTTTCAATTCGTGAGATTTCTATACAATGTTCCGATCATGCAAGTTCTTGATTTCATCTCTGGAGTATCCCATCTGCAGCAGAATTTCGGTCGTGTGTTCACCCAGCATCGGGGCTGGCTGCTGCACGCTCCCCGGGGTACTGTGCAGTTTAATTGGCACTCCCTGGATCTTAATCTTGCCCAGAACCGGGTCGTCAACCTCTATCAGCATCTCCCGGGCCTGCAGTTGTGGGTGTTTCGCCGCCTCGGCTACTGTAAATATGCGTCCAAAGGGAATCCCGGCTTCATTCAGCAAAACTTCCAATTCCTCTTTGGTTTTGGTACGGGTAAAGCTTTCCACGTCATCTTTCAAGTCAGGCAAGTAATTCCGGCAGCGGGCATCATTATTCAGATACCTGGGGTCTTCAAACAGATCTGGCCGACCCATGATATTGCACAGTTTTTTCCACATAACATTAGTTCCTACCCCCATGACTATCATTCCATCCTTAGCCATAAAGGCGTCGAAAGGCGCAATACCAGGGTCGGCGTTGCCGTTGCGGCCAGGTATTTCACCAGCCACGGTATATTGCACTACTGCGTTCTCCAGAATGGAGAACAGGGTATCAACCATAGATACATCCAATCTCTGACCCTCTCCTGTCAGTTCACGGTGATACAATGCCATCATTATTCCCAGCGCCAGGTAGGTACCGGTGTAATTGTCACCCACCGAGGGCCCTACTTTGGTAGGCGGGTTGTCGGGGAAACCGGTTATAGTCATAAGGCCGCTCATAGCCTGGGCAATAATATCGTAGGCAGGAAGTTTCGCCATAGGACCATTAATTCCAAATCCTGAAATAGAAGCATAGACTATTCTGGGGTTAATCTCTTTGACGACATCGTAACCCAATCCCAGTTTTTCCATGGTACCGACCTTAAAGTTCTCACAGACTACATCTGCATCTTCCGCCAGCTTAAGAAATATCTCTTTACCCTGGCTGGTCCCTAAATCAAGTGATATACTTTTCTTGTTCCGATTTAAGAACGCATAATAGGCGCTATAGTTGTTCTTTATCGGCCCCCAGGTCCTGGATTGATCACCTATACCGGGCCTTTCAATTTTTATTATTTCGGCACCATGGTCAGCCAAATGCATGGTGCAGAAAGGCCCGCTATAGGCCTGGGTAAGGTCAATGATCCTGATTCCTTCAAGGGCTTTCATTACTGGCCTCCTCTCACATTGTTTGGGATGCGCACCCTTGCTGCTCTGTTTTGCATACAATGTGCCAACCGCGTAAAAAAAGCCGGAGCTTTAAAAAGCCCGGCTTTTTTGGCAGATAGAATTAAATCTATTAGAAAGACACATCCTATAGCTTTGTCTCAATATGAGGCGGTTACACGATACCATTATGAATCTTGCGGCTCGTCTCAAAATGAGCCTCGTATCGTTTTGAGACGAGCGTAGGAAACTCTTAAATTACATTACAGCAGTTCGTCAGCTCGAAAAGTTGCCCGAAGGGGTAATAATATCGCTGACTCAGCTTCGGGTCAGTAACTACTGCTTAAATCTTTTCTTTTATTTTTTATATAACGCTGGTATATATTTTGCATTTATAATGATTGATTTTATTAACTTCAATTAGCATTCGGGAGGGTAATGAGAAATGAATAGGTATCGTAGCGGGGTTTTATTGGTATTAATATCTGCATCCAGCTTTGCCCTTATGCCTATCCTGGCCGTCTATGCCTATAAAGGCCAGGCTAATTTATACACAGTTCTGTTTCTACGCTTTGCCTTGGCTTCGCTGCTGCTCTTGGCTTACCTGCTCTATAGAAAAAAGCCTGTTGCCGTCAAACTGACTTTATTATTAAAGCTCATCTTTATCGGAGCCATTTTATATACCCTGCAGTCCAGCCTGTATTTCGCCTCGGTACAATATATACCAGTATCATTGCAGGCTTTATTTTTCTATACTTATCCTGTATTTGTCGCCATCATAGCTGCAGTTATTTATAAGGAGAAGTTGAATCCCCGGCTCCTGATTGCTACTGCCATAGCGCTGACCGGAATGTGCCTGGTAATTGGTACTTCATTTCATGATATTAATTTGCCCGGGGCTTTTTTGGCCTTGGGGGCGGCTGGTGTTTACGCCGTATATCTGAACTTGAGCAATCGGGTATTGAAGGAGGTACTGCCTGACGTCGCCACTGCTTATATAAGCCTGTCTGCCGCCGCCGCCTTCTTAGTCATAGGTAGTGCCACCCACAGCTTGAACTTTAGTTTCCAGCCTGCCACCTGGTTTCCTATAGTCGGTATTGCTTTTTTTTCTACCGCTATCGCTATTCTGACTTTGTTTCGCGGTATAGAGCTTCTTGGTTCTACGCGCGCCTCCATACTGAGTATTGTCGAACCCCTGGTTACCATTACTATTTCTTCATTGCTCTTCCATGACCGGCTTAGCGCAATCCAGTGGGGAGGCGGACTTTTGATATTGGCCGGAGCCTTTATTGTAATCCGATCTCGTGGTCAAACTGAAGAAAACCAAACTGGCCCTTGCCGGTCAGAATCAAACCAGTATTAAGCAGATGGCGGTGGTTATGTTGTCAGGGGATTGGGGATAGTTAGAGATCAGTAATACTGCCTTCAACTCGTCCTGCATTGATTCCCTCAATCCTGATCGGAACAAACTCGCCCCGCCGGTCATCGGGAGAATTAAAGCCGACTTCGATATAGTTATCACTAAGGCCGATATATTCCCCGGTTTCCGCCTGTTTTTCCACCAACAGGGTCAATTCCTGCCCCACCTGACTACGAACAAAGTCATTATGTTTTTGCCGGGCCAGGTTCAATAATTTTTGACTGCGGGCCTGCTTTTCATGGGGAGGTATCTGAGGAGAAATAGAAGCGGCTCTGGTGCCGGGACGTCTGGAGTAGGGAAAGACATGCAGGTCCATAAATGGCAGGCTATTGATAAGATCATAGCTGTCCTCAAAATCCCTCTCCTCTTCGCCGGGGAAACCGGTCATTACATCCGCCGTAAAAGCTGCACCGGGGATGCTGCCGGCAATGGTTTTTAGCAAGTCGTAATAATACTCCCGGCTGTAACGCCGGTTCATGGCTTTGAGGATCTTATTGCTGCCGCTCTGCAGAGGGATGTGGAAATGGCGGCACATCCTGGCATCATGGGCGGCAAGATTGATTATTTCCGGGGTTACTTCCAGCGGTTCCAGCGAGCTCAGACGAATCCGGTAATCCCCCCCGGCCTCCGCCAAAATCATTTGCAGGAGATGAAACAGATTCCAGTCCTTGAGGTCTATGCCGTAAAAACCAGTGTGGATACCAGTCAGAACTATCTCCCGGTAGCCCAGGGAGAGAAGCTGTTTTATCTCCTGTAAAACATCCGCGGGCGATTTGCTGCGCACGGGGCCGCGGGCCTGGGGAACTATACAGTAAGAACAACCGCTCTGGCAGCCGTCCTGAATTTTTACAAAGGCACGGGTACGCTGGTGCTGCCTGGAGTATAACACCGGCCGCATTTTTCGGGTTTCATTGAGTACTTCATTTATAATCACCGGTCTTTTTTGTTCCGGGTCAAGTTCTTCTATGATATCGGCCATGGATTCCTTATTAAGATTATTAACGATGAGGTCCACGCCTTCAATGCCGGCCAGTTCCTCACCGGCCACCTGAGCCATGCAGCCGGTAATCGCCACCAGAGCATGGGGACGGCGGGCCGCTCGTCTGACCATGGCCCTGGACTTGCGGTCGCTTACATGGGTAACGGTGCAGGTATTTATGATATAAACATCGGCTTCATCAGCAAAATCAACTATTTCATAGCCCCGATGGATAAATTCTTCCTTCAGTTGTTCTGTTTCCACCTGGTTGACCTTGCAGCCCAGGGTATAAAAAGCAATTTTCTTCACTTATTTGCTCCTTTATCATACGGTAAGGTACAAACATTAATGGCCCCATACCCCTAAACCACTAAGCTTAACCCAAGTCTCCGCTTTCGTATAATATGATGCTGGCCGCTACCAGACCGGCCGTTTCGGTTCTTAAAATCCGGGGGCCCAGTGAGGCCGTGTTAATACCCTGCTTTACTGCTGCGAGGACTTCATTATCCGAGAAACCGCCCTCAGGGCCAACCAGAATAAACATTTCCTTTACCCCATTATATACTTCAGCCTGCAGCCAATCCTTGAGGCTATTTTGCGCTTCGTCTTCATATAGCATCAGGGCGGGTCGTCGCCCGATTGCCGGCAGCAGAGAAGAGAAATTCATTATCGGCTTTATCTCCGGCACCAGGCTGCGGCGGCACTGTTTACAGGCTTCGCGGGCAATGGTCTGCCAGCGTTCCACCTTTTTATCGGCCTTTTCCCCCTGAAGACGTACTACGCTGCGTTCACAGCTGATGGGATATACGCAATCTATCCCTATTTCCACCGCCTTCTGGATTATAGTGCCCATTTTTTCGCCTTTGGCTATACCCTGAGCCAGGTAGAGTCTAAGGGCCGGCTCACTGTCCCTCAAGCTCCGGTGAATAACCTGCCCTCTTAGAATGCCGTTTGCCTGTACTTCCAACCGGACTTGATATTCCTGGCCGGTCCCATCAAAAAATACCACCTTATCACCGTTGCCAAGACGCAGCACTGTCCTTATATGCCGGGCTTCTTCCAGGCCTATGAAGACAGTGTCATCCTTTATATTTTCCGGGGCTATAAAAAAGCGGCGCATCGCAGTCACGATCTCCTATTAACAAGAGCGGGGTTGGCGAAGGACGGTTCTCTGGCCAGGTTAACCCGACCAGAGAACTGTTCCTCGCCAACCCCCCTGTCAGTTTCTTGCTTCTATGCTTTGCGGGCGGCAACGCCTACCCAATCTACATCACTGAGTACCTGTTCGATTATAAAGCCGTTTTTCTCCAGTTGTTTCTCCACTCCGGGCCAGCGGCTGTCCACTATACCGGAGCCGAAGAAATACCCTCCTCGGGGCAGGACTTGGGCGGCTTCCGGAATCAGATCGGTCACTACTTCGGCCGTTATATTAGCCAGTACTATATCAGCTTTTTTATCCGCTAAAGTCTCTATTATGTCTCCTTCTTCAACTTCAATAATATTCTCCAGTTTATTAAGGGCAATGTTCTCCCGGGCTACTTTAACCGCCACATCGTCTACATCCATGGCAAAAATAGAGCGGGCCCCGAGCTTGGCTGCGCCAATGGAGAGGATACCGGAACCGCAGCCGGCATCAATTATATATTCGCCGCCTTTAACATACTGGTCAATAAAGCGCAGACAGAAACGGGTGGAGGCATGAATGCCGGTCCCAAAGGCCATACCCGGGTCTATCTCAATTACAACCTCATCATCCCGGGGCTGGTATTCTTCCCAGGAGGGCTTTATGACCAATTTCTCCCCCACTTTGAAGGTATGATAGTATTTCTTCCAGGACTGTTCCCAGTCCTCATTTTTTACCTCATCTATAAAAACCTTTAGCTGGGGATGGTCAAAGTTACTTTTTACTGCTTCCAGGCAATTATAAAACTCATCCATGATTTCTTTGTCATCGTGGAAATAGGCTTTTACCACTATAAATTCATGATCCAGGAAATCCGGCGATACCGACTGCGGACTCCAGGTCTCGGTGTTAATATATTTTCTGGCTGCCTGGGGGTCTTCAATTACGACTCCACCTGAACCCAGGCGATGAAATATACCTGCTATCGCTTCCACACATATTCCTTCGGTTAGTACGCTTATTTCCTTCCACTTCATACCGCTACCTCTATCCCATGGCATCTTTAAATTTTTCAAACAATCCTTTTTTCCCTGATTTATCTTCGTCGCCATCATCATTGAAAGCCATTAATAATTCCCGCTGCCGCTTGTTTAAGCGTTTGGGAATGCTCACTTCTATTTTCACCTTTAGATCTCCCTGGCGATGACTGTGCAGGTGGGGAATACCCTTCCCCTTAACGGTTATAATATCACCCGGCTGCGTACCTTCAGGAATATTAAGAATATGACTGGCACCGCCCAGGAGGGGTATTTCCACCTGAGCCCCCAAAGCAGCCTGGACAAAATCAATGGTTTGGGTAGTAATAAGGTTATAGCCCTCCCTTTGCAGGCGTTGATGAGGCCTTACCATTATGGTGATATAAAGATCCCCGGGCGGTCCCCCCCGAACTCCCTGCTCACCTTCATTCTGGATTCTCATGCGGGAGCCGTTGTCAACCCCGGCAGGAATTCGCACCTCAATTTTTCTATTCTTTTTGACCTGACCCGTACCCCGACATGCGGAGCAAGGCTTCTCGATAACCTTTCCTTCGCCGTGGCACCGGCCGCAGGGTCTGACCGTCTCAAAACGTCCGAAAGGAGTACTCTGTACATTACGGACCTGACCGCTGCCGTGGCAATCAGGACAAGTTTTTATACTGGAACCAGGCTCGGCCCCGTTGCCGTTGCACTTATCACATTTCTCCACCCGGGCTATTTCAATCTCTTTTTCCAAGCCGAAGATTGCATCTTCAAAGTTTATTTCCAGACGAATTTCCCTGTCCGCGCCACGCTGGGGGCCGGTACGGGCACGCCTCCCGGCGGTACCGGCGCCGCCAAAGAAAAGGTCGAAAATATCATTGATGCCCCCCATGTCGCCAAAATCGCCAAAATCGCCAAAGCCGCCGAAACCTCCGCCAAAGCCGCCATTATTGCGGGTCGGGTCAAAAGCGTCATGGCCGAAGCGGTCATAGGCCGCCCGCTTTTCGGAATCGCTCAGTATTTCATAGGCGTCATTTATTTCTTTAAATTTCTCCGCCGCATCAGGGTCATCACGATTAACATCGGGATGGTATGTGCGGGCCATCTTCCGGTAAGCCTTTTTTATCTCTTCCGGAGCGGCGTTTTGGGATAATCCCAAAACCTCATATAAATCTCTCTTTGTGGCCATTATTCCCCACCTTCCTGAAAAACAGGGTAACCCGGAAACAATAGAAGCTTCCGGGTAATATCCTCCTCCCAAGTCCAGGTGCTGAGACCTGCAGGTTAATCATCCTGTTTCCCTAAGCTATAAAATTATACGGTATTAGCTGCTTGTCTGGCAAGAGTTCCGCCTTATTTGTCATCGTCCGGGATATTGTAATCGGCGTCAAACACCTCATCCGAACCCGGTTCTTGCTGCTGTTGCTGTTGCTGTTGCTGCTGATTTACGTTTTCATACATTTTGGCCGTAAAAGCATAAACGGCTTCGGTCAGAGCCTGAGTTTTGGCTTCAATAGCGGCAATGTCATCCCCCTGCAGGGCCTGGGTCAACTCCTCTTTGGCCGCCTCAATTTTTCCCTTGGCTTCCTCATCAATCTTGTCGGCATTTTCTTTCAGGACCTTATCAGCCTGGTAAATCATGCTATCCGCATTATTTCGAGCTTCGATTTCCTTCAGGCGCTTTTCGTCATCTTCGGCGAACTTCTCGGAATCTTTGACCATTTTATCAATATCGTCATCACTGAGTCCGCTGGAAGAAGTGATGGTAATCGCTTGTTCTTTGTTGGTCGCCAGGTCCTTGGCAGTCACGTGGACAATACCGTTAACATCAATATCAAACTTGACCTCTACCTGCGGAACTCCCCGTGGCGCCGGTGGAATGCCGGTCAACTGGAAACGGCCCAGGGTTACGTTATGCTGGGCCATCTTTCTTTCTCCCTGCATCACATGGATATCAACCGAAGTCTGGTTGTCGGCGGCAGTGGTAAACACCTGGCTCTTAGCCGTAGGTATGGTGGTATTGCGATCAATAATCCGGGTAAAAACTCCGCCCAGGGTTTCAATACCCAGCGACAGCGGGGTTACATCCAGAAGAACTACATCGCTGACTTCTCCGGACAGCACCCCGGCCTGGATGGCCGCGCCGATGGCGACAACTTCATCCGGATTGATGCCTTTAAAGGGCTCTTTACCGATAAAATTCTTAATCGCATCCTGTACCGCCGGTATTCTGGTAGAACCTCCCACCAGGATGACCTTATCAATCTGACTGGCCTTTAGACCCGAATCTTTAAGCGCCTGACGGGTTGGGCCCATAGTTTTTTCCACCAGATCGGCGGTCATTTCATTGAATTTGGCCCGGGTCAAGGTTTTCTCCAGGTGCAGAGGCCCCTCCTGAGTAGCTGTAATGTACGGAATATTGATATCGGTGGTCATTACTCCGGAAAGTTCGTGCTTGGCTTTCTCTGCCGCCTCTTTCAGACGGTGCATCGCCATTTTGTCGTTGCGTAAGTCAAATCCTTTTTCTTTTTTAAAATCCTCAACCAGCCAGTTGATGATCTTATCGTCGAAATCATCGCCGCCCAGGCGGTTGTTGCCGCTGGTAGCTTTAACCTCAAATACTCCGTCGCCTATTTCCAGTATGGAGACATCAAAGGTACCTCCACCCAGGTCAAAAACCAGGATGGTCTGGGTGTCGTCTTTGTCCAGGCCATAAGCCAGAGCAGCTGCCGTAGGCTCATTTATAATTCTTAAAACTTCCAGGCCCGCGATTTTACCGGCATCCTTGGTAGCCTGACGCTGGGAATCAGTAAAATAAGCCGGAACGGTTATTACCGCCTGGGTTATTTTCTCGCCCAAATAAGCTTCCGCATCCGTTTTCAGTTTTTGCAGAATCATAGCGGATATTTCCTGGGGAGTATATTTCTTGCCGTCAATATCCACTTTATAATCAGTACCCATCTTCCTCTTTATGGATACTACGGTCCTTTCAGGATTGGTTATGGCCTGCCGCCTGGCAATGCGTCCCACCAATCTCTCATTCGCTTTGGAAAAGCCGACTACCGAAGGAGTGGTGCGTTCGCCTTCGGCATTGGCGATAACAGCTGCTTCGCTGCCTTCCATGACAGCAATACATGAGTTGGTGGTACCCAGGTCAATCCCGACAACCTTACTCATTATAAAAACACCTCCAGATTAATATAGAAAAGTCAGGTTCTATTATTTGCTAACCTTCACCAGGCTGGGCCTTATAACCCGGCCATGAAGAGTATACCCTGTTTGCAGCTCCTCAATAATTGTATTTTCAGGATGCTCACCACTTTCCTCCACCAGCAGGGGCTGATGGTATTCAGGGTCAAACGGTTTTCCCATGGCCTCCACCCGCTCTACCCCTTCACTCTTCATAAGCTCCTGCAGATTCCTGGAAATCATCTCCACCCCTTTACTCAGAGCCTCCAGATCTTGGCTGCTGTTAAATTGGGTCAGGGCCCTTTCCAGGTCGTCTATAACCGGCAGCAGTTTTTTAATCAGCGGCAGGGCGGCATATTTACTGTACTCTTCCTTGTCCCGGGCGCTGCGCTTTTTAAAGTTATCCATCTCGGCCAGGGATCTGAGATAAAGGTCATAGTATTTTTTACTTTCCTCCTGCTGCCTGGCCAGTTCCTGGCTTAAAGCAGTGATTTCGTCGGCTTCTTTAGCTTTACCTGGTATGGTACTGCCTTCCTGTTCATTTATTTCTGCCTTGACCTGTTCCTGGTTTTCCATGTCCTTGCTTTCCATGGATTAAAATCACCTCTATTCCATCATATCTATATTATCAGGGTCAGCTTCATCATTCTTCATTTTAATAACCGTATTGATGCGTAATATGGAAGTCGCCACTTCCCCGGCCGTTTTTAAGGCATGCAGCTTTACCGGGGTAGGATCAAAAATTCCGTGTTCCATAACATCTATCAGCTCTCCGCTGTCCGCATCAAAGGATATGCTGTTTTTCCCCTTCTTTTTCTGGGCCGCAATAATATTCCCCAGTTTTTCCAGGGGATTAAAGCCGGAATTACTGACCATACAGGTAAATGGTTTGATCAAGGCCTCGCGTACCGCCAACACTCCGTAAGAACTCATATCCCCGTCCTCCCGGGCCAGTTCTTCCAGTTCGCCCGCCAGCCATATCTCCAGGGCTCCTCCTCCGGGTACGATGCCGCCCTGCAAGGCGGCCTGCAAGGAAGCGGCTGCGTCTTTGGCCATACGTTCCCGCTCATCCACCACCTCTCCGGTAGAGGCGCCGACTATCAAGGTGGCCAGATTTTGAGCCTTACCGCCGTAGATGCAGGTATGCTTAAGCTTCTCATCCACCTTGACCCGCTCCGCATAACCCAGATATTTTTTCAGCACCTGGGCCGGGCGATTCAAGGCATTGGCCTTTATTTTTTTAGCTCCCGTGTGCTGGCACAACCTATCCATTTCCCGGGAGGAAACTCTCTGTATAACCATTATCCCTGCTTCAGTAAATATCTCCTCCGCTATCGCATCTATACTCCGGTCGACTGCTATGAGATTTACCCCCAGCTCCAGCAACCGGTTTAAATTGTCTTCATACTGCTGTCGGGCCTGCAGATAATACTGGAAACCGGCTTCGGTCTTCATGGCTTCCCGATTCAGATCCTCCGGCTGCAAGGCGTCGTCTATAGCCAGGACAATTGCCTGTTCCAGGCTGGATGGCATTTCTTTATTCAGAGTCTGCTTATTGATCAGTACCCCTCGGAAAACCTGGTTCTGAGTTCCTTCCCGGGCAATAACCGCATCCGCCAACTTAAAATCAGGATCCAGCAGTTTATCCCTTCCCACCAGCCTGGCGCCCTCCACTACCAGTCCGGCCAAATCCTGCTGACCCCGACCGGCGATAACGGCAATGTCAACCAGCCTCTGATCGTCAAGGCATTCTATCTCCAGGCTGCTGGCTGCAATTTTTTGTCGGGCGGTTTCTATACCGCGGTTGATTCCTTCTATTACCCGGGTAACCGGTACTCCCTTTAAAACCTGGGCCGCGCCCTCAGCCACCAGGGCGCTGGCAATTATAGTAGCAGTGGTGGTGCCATCCCCCGCTTCCGTCTGCTGGGCCCGGGCGGCATTTATAATCATATGGGCCACCGGATGGCTGACATCCATGTATCGCAATATAGTGACGCCATCATTGGTTACCACCACGTCGCCAAAACGGTCAACCATCATTATATCCAGCCCCCGCGGACCTATGGTTCCCTCCACGGTCGAAGATATTATCCGGGCGACATTGGTATTGTTCAGAAGGGTCTGAAATTTATCATCTTTTTCCTGACCATCAGCAAGCAGCTTATCCGGCATAAAGGCCTCCTACTTAAAAGTTTTAGCTAAGCTTTCCCCGAAAGAGGCAAAAGCCGCCAAGGAAAGTGATGCCTCGGCACCATCTAAAAGCGTTTTTTGATAATTTCTTCTATAATTTCCCGGACTGAATCCAGACTACCGGCTGCTTTCCAGTACTCCATCCGTATTGGCCCCATCAATCCCATCCAGCCTTTTTCTCCCTGAGTCTGGTACCCGGAAAACACCAGGCTCAATTCCTGAATGGCTTGGGACTGGTTTTCTTTCCCTATCCGGATATCGACCTTATTGCCGATATTATCAGGGAGCAGATTTTTAAGCATACTCTCTTCTTCCAGGAAAGCCAGTATTCTTCTCAATTTATCCACATCTTTAAACTCAGGCTCATTCAGGATATTAAGGGCTCCGCTTATCATAACTCTTTCCTCATTGGAATTTGCCAGCAGGCTTTCTATAGCTTCCAGAGCGCGGTCGATTACCCGCCTGCGTTGCTTAAGTTCTTCCCTTAATGCCTGCAGATCACTGCGCTGTACTTCCGCCAGTTTTTTTCCGGCCAGAATCTGATTGAGCACCCGCCCAATCAAATCCAATTCCGCAGCCTTAATCGACCCGGGTACTTCGATCTGGCGGTGCATTACCACTCCCAGATCGGTTACCAGCAGCAGCAGAGCCTTCCCTTCCTCAATCGGTATCAGCTGCAGGTATTTGAACTTACTCAAATTAATTGAGGGAACAATAACAAAGGAAGCATAGTTGGTAATTCGAGCCAGATAATGACCGATTTTCTGTATCAGTTCATTCAGTTCCTGAAAACTGTCGTCAAGCAGGTGCAGCAAGAACTCGGTCTCTTTCTCATCCAGAGTTTCTTTTTCCATCATGCAGTCCACATAGTAGCGGAACCCTTTCTGGGATGGGATACGGCCCGCCGAAGTATGGGGCTGTTCCAGATACCCCATTTCCTCCAGATCAGACATCTCGTTACGTACGGTAGCCGCGCTGATTTTAAGTCCATGCTTTTTAACCACCGCCCGGGAGCCGACTGGTTCCGCTGTCTCTACATAATCCCTGATGATGGATTCAAGAATCAGTTTTTTTCTTTCATCCAGTATCATTTTTCTCACCTGCCTGTTAGCACTCTCTTCTATTGAGTGCTAATCAGTGTTTACTAAAAAATAGCACCTGTATTATCCTTTGTCAAGCCTCTGAATCAGTCCATAAATTGGCTTAGAACCTGATTAGAAAGAAAATAACCCGCTTTAGTAAAGCTAAGACGTCCGTTTTCTATATTCAATAATCCTCTATTCATATATTGCACAATTATTCCTTTATACTCGCTGGAAATATCTACCCCGAAGCGTTGCTGAAAATGGTCCAAATCAATTCCTTCACATAGCCTCAACCCCAGTATGAGGGCGTCAATCATTAATTCCCGTCCCTCCATACGCTCCAGTTCTTCTATCGGCCATTGCTCACCCGATATTAAAGCACCGGTATAGCCCTTAAAGTCAGGCTGGTTAATATAGCGGCTGCCGGCAACAAAGCTCACGGCTCCCGCCCCCAAACCCAGATATTCTCTTCCCTGCCAGTAGACCAGATTATGGCGGCATTCCCAGCCCGGACGGCAGAAGTTGGATATTTCATAGTGGACAAATCCTCTTTCGGCCAGGTACTCCATAGCCAGGTTATACATACGCCATTCTTCATCCTCATCCAACATCTGCAGCCTGCCCTGGGCCGCATCTTTTCCCATCGGAGTGTGTTCCTCCAGCTGCAGCAGGTAAAGCGACAGGTGACAAGGCTTGCAGTCCAGGGCCTGCTTGAGATTCTGCCGCCACCTTTTCAGTGACTGGCCCGGCAGCCCGTAAATAAGGTCCAGGTTAAAGTTTTCCCAGCCCCGGCTATGAATCAGCTCCACCGTTTCTCTTACCGCGGCTGCATCATGTACCCTTCCCATTAAGGCCAATTCATCGTCAAAAAAGCTTTGCACCCCGAGGGACAGACGGTTTATGCCCGCTGCTTCCATTGCTGCCAGCTTGGCTTTATCCAGGGTAGCCGGATTAGCTTCCATACTTATCTCAGCCCCGGGGATAATAGTAAAATTATCGCCGCAGGCTCTTATAATCGAACCCAGCTGGCCCCCGTCCAGCATACTCGGAGTCCCCCCTCCCAGATAGATGCTTTCCAACTGCACCGCCGGCATCTGCTCGCCCCGGATTCTAATTTCCTTTAACAGCGCCCGGACATAATTGTCCAAATCGGATTCATTTTTCCCGGGAAGAGAGTAAAAGTCACAGTAACGGCACTTTTTAATACAAAAGGGGATATGTATATACATCCCCATACCGTTATAATCTTTAATTTTTAATTTTGCATTCTTAATTGCCATATCTCCCTCTTCATGCTACCGATAATATAATCTGCAGTTTGCGGCGCTATGGTTCCACTGCAAAAACTTGGTTTGGATGCATAAATATGAAGGAGCCGTCGACGGAGCATGGCTGCATCACCCTGCGAAGACGAGCGGCGGAAGGGGGCGAGCCCCACGGATGGGGGGAGAGTGACACTGAGCACGGACGCGAATTGGAACGTCCCCCTTCAGACGCGAGACAAGCAGCTGGTGATGCCCATGCAAAGCCTCGAGCAACGGAATATTTATGCATACAAACCACGCTATAACTTTTCGCCATGAATAACCCTATTCATCCTCTATATTCATCACACTCATGAAGGCATCTTTCGGTACTTCCACCCGGCCGATCTGCTTCATCTTCTTTTTACCCTCTTTTTGCTTTTCCAGAAGCTTTTTCTTGCGGGTGATATCGCCGCCATAGCACTTGGCCAGAACATCCTTGCGCATGGCCTTGACCGTCTCCCGGGCTATTATTTTGCTTCCGACAGCTGCCTGTATAGCTACTTCATACATCTGCCGGGGTATGATTTTACGCAGTTTTTCCGTAGTAGCCCGCCCCCGGTAATAGGCTCGATCCTGGTGGGTAATGAAACTCAGGGCATCCACTATTTCCCCGTTGAGCATGATATCCATTTTGACCAGATTGGATACCTCGTAGCCGCTGATTTCATAATCCAGGGAAGCATAGCCCCGGGTACGGGATTTCAGGGCGTCAAAAAAGTCATACAGTATCTCCGACAGGGGAAGTTTGTAACTGATCATTACCCGCTGCGAAGTGAGGTATTCCATGGTTATGAAGCTGCCCCGTTTATCCTGGCACAATTCCATAATAGTCCCTACATATTCGTTGGGAACCATGATGGAAGCTTTTACGAAGGGCTCCATGATGCGCTCGGTTCTTTGTGCCGGAGGCCAGTGGGCAGGATTTTGCACCAATATTTCACTGCCGTCGGTTAAGACGATTTTATATACCACACTGGGAGCGGTAGCCAGCAGGCTGAGATCATATTCCCGCTCCAATCTTTCTCTGATTATTTCCAGATGCAAAAGGCCCAGGAAACCGCAGCGGAAGCCAAAGCCAAGGGCATCGGAGGTTTCCGGTTCATAAAAGAGAGAAGCATCATTTAATTTTAACCGGTCGAGAGCGTCGCGCAGCCTCTCGAAATCATTGTTTTCCAGGGGATAAAGCCCGCAATATACCATAGGCTTGACTTCCTGGTAACCAGGCAGAGCTGTATCCGCCGGTTGGGAAGCCAGAGTGATGGTATCACCCACCCGGGTATCCTTGACATTTTTGATCCCGGCGGTCAGATAACCTACTTCACCAGCGCTTAGAGTTTCAACTTCCGTCATGTAAGGCGACAGCACTCCGATTTCATATATCTCGAATTCTTTACCGCTTGACATCATGCGGATGATATCGCCCTGACGGACACTGCCGTTTACAACCCGAATATAGGAGATGGCTCCTTTGTAGGAATCAAAGTAGGAGTCAAATATCAAAGCTTGCAGGGGCCCGTTTTCATCTCCCTTGGGAGGCGGCACCTGCTTCACTATGGCTTCCAGGACCTCTTCAATCCCCGTACCCAGTTTGGCCGATATAGGTAGGATGCCCTCCTTTTCCAGACCCAGTACGTCTTCCATCTCCTGCTTGACCCGGTCGGGCTCGGCTCCCGGCAGATCTATCTTGTTGACCAGTCCTACAATCTCCAGATTAAGATCCATGGCCATATATACATTGGCCAGAGTCTGGGCTTCTATTCCCTGGGAAGCGTCAACCACCAGCAAGGCGCCCTCGCAGGAAGCCAGGCTTCTGGACACTTCGTAGGTAAAGTCCACATGTCCCGGGGTATCAATAAGATTCAGTATATAATCCTGGCCGTCACGGCTCCGGTAATTAAGGCGCACCGGCTGTAGTTTTATGGTTATACCCTTTTCGCGCTCCAGATCCATTTTGTCCAGAAACTGCTCCCGCATTTCCCGGTCGCTTAGAGCACCGGTGAACTGCAGCAAGCGATCTGCCAGGGTGGATTTACCGTGGTCTATATGGGCGATAATGCTGAAATTTCGTATTCTATTCTGCAAGATATACTCCTTCTTTTAGACGTCTAATGCCAAAAAATCATGCTTTAAATTATACCCGATTGGCATTCTCTCTTCAATTAAAGAACCTTGATGAATTTCCCCATAATGCCCAATGATTATAACTCTTCGAGTCAACGTTGCATAGTATGGGTAGAGGAGGAAGGATAAATAATGGAATATAAACCCAGAATTGACCCTGCAGAAAAAACTTCTACATCATGTAGTCATAACCCGATTAACGAATCAGACCAATCCGATTATTGGTATAGGCTAGGACTGAGTCGGTATCACTCCGGACAACTGCAAGAGGCCTGCCGTTTTTTTGAACAGGCCCGTCAGGGTATAGAGAAAATTCCTTCGCTGTACCGTGATTATGCCATCTGCTGGCGGGATCAGGGTAATATATACCAGGCCATGGAAATAATCCGTGAAGGTCTGGCCGTGTTTCCTGACTATACCGCCCTTTATTTTCTACAAGGCCTGAGCTATTATGACGCCGGGCTGCTAAAGCAGTCCGCCCTTGCGTTTCAGCGCTACACCGATTTTAACGAAACATCTGATTATGCCGGCAGCGTAGGGGCAAACCGCCATCTGGCCTTTGCCAACCTGGCCGCAATCAACGAACATCGGCATGACCTGGCTAACGCTGTCCAATACACGCGTCTGGCGCTAGGAGCTATTAAGGCTGATTCCCTGCTTAACCGCTATGGCCGTTTGTTGCGGCAGATTCCGTCCGGGGGGGAGATATTTACCCGCTACCTGCTTGACGAGACTGACCTGGAAACTGAAAATATAGCCTCAATTCTGTATGCTCATGCTTTTTACCCGGAGTGTCTCAAACTTTTGCATAACCTCCCGGACAGTCCCGAGACAGCAAGCCTGAAATGGCAATGCCGGCAGCACCTGCCCAAGGAATGGGAAGAGGCTGAAGAAATATTATCGGCTGATCAGCAGCGGCTTGATTCAGCCGCTTTAATTAAGCAGATCTGCCTTTTTTACTGGCAGCAAGAGCCTCGCCGCAACGCTGCCCCTCTGCTGGATAAGGCCGGTTTACCCGAAGACCCTATGGTTCAGGCTTGCCGCTTTATTAACCGGCTTATATTCTCAGAGGACAGAAATGACCCCAATGATAATTTTCGGGAGGAATTACTGGAGACCGCAGTTGCTGTGCTCCAACTGCATGACCTGGACTTGGCTCTGGCCATTGCCGAGGCGCTCGGCGCCAATAATAGAGAAGCGGCCTACCGCCTTTTGGGCCGGACTGCTTTTGCTCATAAGCTTTATCCTCTGACCCGGCACCTGTTGGAACGGGTGATAAATCCGGAAAAAGAAGATCTTTTGGTTTGGGCCCGGGCCTGTCAGGCGGAAGGCGACCATCCCCAGGCTTTTTTTCGCTTCTGGCAGATTGCTCAGACGCAAAAGGATGAGGGGATCCTGTCCCAGGCTTTATCAGAATGGGCCGCCAGTCTCCGAATGTTGCTGCTGGAAGCTGAAGACCATCCCCCCCAGTCTCTGCAGCAGATAATACGCCTGGGCAGCGTGGAAAAAAGAAGTGCTTATTGTGCCAATCCTGCAATCAGCCCCGGTGAAGAATTGTTCAGATGGGAGTGCAGTTAAAATGACCCTGAGTCTATGCATGATTACCCGCAATGAGGGGCACCAGATCTCGCGCTGCCTTTCCAGTATAAAAGACTATGTGGATGAAATCGTGCTGGTCGATACCGGTTCCAGCGATCAAACCGTTGCTCTGGCCCACCGGTGGGGAGCCCGGGTAGCGCATTGTGCCTGGGACGATGATTTCAGCAAAGCCCGTAATCAATCGCTGGAACTGGCACAAGGCGATTGGATATTCTTTATGGACGGTGATGAGGAACTGGCGCCAGGCAGCGGAGAAATACTGCTCAAGACTATAAGGCAAGCTGAATACGAAGCCTTTTGGGTCCAGGTGATCAATACCACCGGAACCAACAGCCGTTTAAAGCTTCCAGCCATTCGCCTGTTCCGCAACCGTAACAGTTACCGTTTTCAGGGACGCATCCATGAACAAATAATCGCCTCTATCATTGAACATTCCCAGCCGGAAAGCATCGGTTCAAGTGGGATTGAAATCCTGCACCACGGCTATAATAGCAATGAAGCCGACATTGCAGCCAAAACCCGACGCAACCTGAAAATACTGCAGTCTTATCCGGAAGAGCATAAAAACGGTTTTTACTACTACAATCTGGGCAGCGAGTACCTGAGAGCCGGACAAAGAGAAAAGGCCCTCGCCTGCTTTGAGTATTCGGTCCGGCAAACCCCGCCGCGGCAGGGATTTGCCCCTATTCTGGTCAAAAAGACCATAATTGCCCTCATGGAGTTGCGCAAGTATATGGAAGCGGTCCGGCAATTATCTTATTACCAGACCATTTATCCCGACTTTAACGATCTGCTTATGCTGGAAGCAATCTGCTATCTGAACATGGGCCGTTTCAGCCAGGCGGCCCGGATTCTGAAGAGGTACCAGGCTCTGCCTGCTTCTCCTTCATGGTATCCCAGCGAAGAAAACCTCTTTGGTCTTAGTGCGGAAGCCTTGCTGCAGCAGGTGGAGCGGGAATGTCTGGAAGCAGATCATCCTGTTCTGAGCGTTTGCCTCTATGGCAAGGATGAGGCCGAGGTTCTGCCCGCTACCATTAAGTCAGTCAATGAACTGGGCAATGAGCTGCTGTACCTGGATATGGAGTCCACTGATGCCAGCGGTGAGATTGCCGAACAATTTGGAGCCAGGGTTTTTTCCGGGCCCTGGCCGGATAACCGTACTCAGCTCTATCAGCAAGTGCTGGATCACGCCGGCGGAGAATGGATACTCCTGTTAAAAGCAGACGAATCTCTATCCCGGGAAAGCTGCCAGCAGCTTATTTCCGCCCTCAAAGCAGAAAATCAGGCTTATCTTCTTCCCATCTTCACCCCCCTTACTGACTCCGAAGCTGAATCGGAAGTACGGGGAGAAGTCAGATTGTTCCGTCGAGCCTCCTTGGCCTCAGATTTAACCGCCAAGCCATTCCCGGTTTTAAATACTCCCATAAAGCACCGCCACTTTCTTATTTCTGCCGCTTATAGCACCAATAAGCAACAGCAGAACTGGCAAAAGGCCATTGAGCTGAGCCGTCGTGATCCTGCCGGCAGCTGGTATGCCAGAGGCCGGGTGCATTTTTATGCCCATGATTATACCCAGGCCGTCGAGGCCATGCAGAAAGCATTGCTGCTGGGGGCCGCCAACCTCCCGCCCACTTTCTATTATCATTATGCCCTGGCCTTAATGGGCCTTTCCCACTATGACAGCGTAATCAGGCTGCTGGAACCGGCCCAGGAATTATATTCCGATTATTTGGATCTTCACTACCTTCTGGCCCTGGCCCAATATGCCGCCGGGAATGAAACCGAGGCCGAGAAACTTCTGCTGTACTGTATAGAAATCTCCGTTGAGCCTTGGGGCAAATATGTTTGCGCTTCCGGTACCGGGACTTACCAGGCTATGGCGTCCCTGGCCGCCATTTACGCTGCCCGGCAGCAGCCTGACCGGGCATTGGATTATCTCACCCGGGCCGCTCTTTATCCCGGTGCTTTCAGTCTGGTTATAGGCCCAATATTGCTGCTTAAAGATAAAGCCTTTTTTTCTTTGGAAAAGTGGATGCAGCAAAGCCAACTTTGGAATGTCCATAATCTTTTTACCATCGCCCTCAACTATGCGCAAATGAACCGTTATCACCAGTGTTGGCATTACCTCCAGACAGCGGTGCAAGCAGGCGGTAAGAAAAAAGAGAATTTGCCCTTACTGCTTGAAGGCAGTGAAAAACTGCTCCGGATTTTTGCCGGTCAGCTTGCGTCCAAAATTGCACCGACTTCCTGCCTGTTAAAACTATGCCGAGAGGAGAAATTGATATGAAGCGGGTACTTATAGGCAGTACAATTCGGCAAGATCCGCCTACTCTCCAATATTTTCTGGATTCGCTGCGGGACCTGCGTCAGGACGGATGCCAGGTGGACTATTGCTTTGTGGATGACAACGATGAATCGGAATCATCTCAATTATTACGGACTTTCCGGCCGCTTGCTTCCCGGGTAAACTGTCTGTCCGGCAGTCACAAAACCATTCCCTATTTAAAAGATTACATTACTCACCGCTGGAATGAACAGTTGATCTGGCGCGTAGCCTACAATAAAAATTTGATCATGCAGGAATGCAGAACCGGAGGATACGATTATCTTCTGCTGGTCGACTCCGATCTGCTGCTGCACGCGGATACTCTTCTCCACTTAATGGCCAGCAATAAAGATATTATTTCCGAAATTTTCTGGACCCAGTTTCAGGCAGACAGCATGGAACTGCCCAATGTCTGGCTTAAAGACAGCTATACCCTCTATTCCGCCCAACGGGGGGAGCAGCTTTCCCCGGAGGAGATCATGCAACGGACCCAAGATTTTTTAACGATGCTGCGTCAGCCGGGAACATATCGGGTTGGAGGCTTGGGCGCCTGCACCCTTTTCAGCCGCCGCAGCCTGCAGGCTGGAGTCAATTATGATGAAATCTATAACCTGTCGTTATGGGGCGAAGATCGTCACCTGTGCGTACGCGCTGCCGCTTTGGGCTTCGAACTTTGGGCAGATACCTGCTTTCCCTGCTACCATATATATCGTAGTCGGGATCTCTTGGGGGTATATCCATTTCTGCAGTCTCAGTCCCAGATAAAATATCGCTATTGGCAAGACTGGGCTCAAGGTCCCCTGCATTCAACTCTGGAAGATTGCCTGTCATTTGATTTTCGCCGCCCCCAGCTTAAAGAAAATTATAGTTTCATCTTTACCCCTCGGGGCTGGAGCGCTTTAGAAAAAATTCACGCCGTCCAGGGCTGGCCAACCCATAAAAGCATTCAAAAAGTTGAATTGTCTTCTCCTGACCTGGAGGACTTGGCCGATAATTGCAGTCATCTGAATTTCAAAGCCGAAATAAGAGGATCACGTCGGGGAATCCGCTTTCAGGAAGCGAGCGATCTGAAAATAGCCTGTAAATATGACGGCAATTGGAAGATTGACGATCTCCGGTATGAAGAGCCTGGGCCCAGCCAGCGCCAACCCGGCTATAAGCATAAGATCTACCAGGGTCTGACCCGCAGGGTAAAAGCGTCTCCGGCCAAGCTGACTCTGGGAATGCTGGTACACAATGAGGCTGATCGTTTTTTACCCCGGGTATTACAGCATGCAGCCCGCTATGTCGATGAAGCTGTTATTCTGGATGACGCCAGCAGTGACGACACCGTCGCCGTTTGCCGCAACTGTTTACAGGATTTGCCTCTGCTGCTTCATTCTAACCGGGAGCCCGGCTTTCATAACGAAGTGCAACTGCGCCAACAGCTATGGAAACTGCTCCTGGAACAAGACCCCGACTGGATTCTCATCCTGGATGCCGATGAAATGCTTGAAGAAAGGGTGGTAGCAGAAATAAATCAGCTGCTCCAGCAGCCGAATATAGATGTTTACGGCTTCCGTACCTTTGATTTCTGGAATTCCACCCATTACCGCGAAGACAATTTATGGCGGGGGCACCTGCATTATAAGCCCTACTTGATGCGCTACCAGCCCGGGTTCATTTATCAATGGCTGGAAACTCCTTTACACTGCGGACGGTTTCCGGTCAATATCAATGCATTGCCCGTGGGTTTAAGCGATTTGCGCCTGATCCATCTGGGCTGGTCAACGGAAAGGGATCGCCAGAATAAGTACCAGCGTTATATACAGCTTGACGGAGACGGCAAATACGGAAATATCAGGCAGTATCATTCTATTCTTGATCCTGCGCCTAATCTGGTGCAGTGGGAAGAGTAAAGGGAGGCGCAGATCCTACCTCCCTTTTACCTTTAGACAGGGCAATCGGTGGTGCTGATGCAGAAGGAGGTTGGTACACAGAGGTCGCTCACGCTGAAATCAATGTTCAGGTCTCCGGCGACCGATGTCGGCGTGGCTCCGGTAACCGACGCCGTAGGAACGTAGGAAAATGTGGGCGACAATCCGCAAACGCATAAGGTAAGGCCATCCGGTAAGGTCAGGCAGGAGTATTTATTGGTTATGAGGCAAAAATCCAAAAAAGTAAAACCGTTGTTTAAGTACTGGTATTCCAGCTGTACATCATAGGAAAAACAAAGCTGGGGCGGCGAACAGGTCAGGTCGATCGCTACATCATAAACAGCGGCGTTAGCATGGGTTCCCGGCCCCACCGGCGTAAAATTGGGACAAGTGCAGGTCAGGCTCTGGGCAAAGTTTTCATTGAGGGACGAGACCTCTTCTGCGCAGATACGAATAATAGCCAAGCTACTCACTCCTTTATACCGTAATAGACTTTGGTCTATTGCATAGTATGAGCTTTAAAAAACAAAGGTTCCGGTATTTGCTTTTTTAGGTAATCTACTTCACAATAGACATTTTTAGTAATTATTTGCCAGATAAAGGGGCAAAATCAAATTAGGGTTTTAAAGCCTTCATTATATCTGAATAAAGTGGTAGTATAAATTATTGACAAACGCCGCATTATCTTTGGCAATTATTTGGGTTTTTTATTCAGAAAGGATGGAATAATTAATGTGGGAGATTTTTTCTGTGCTTTTGCCTTTTATACTCCTTGCTCTTTACCTGGGGAGAACCTGGATGCGAATCAAGAACCAACCCGGCAGGCTCTTGCTCTTGTTTATCGGCAGCGGGCTGTGGTTTATCGGCAGCAGCCTCACGGGCACTCCCGGAAATATTGCTTTATATTTTACCGTAGCCGGTTTAATAATATTTTTCACTGTGGTGACCATTGATGCGGGAGAACCGTATATACCTGATGTAGACGAAATGCCAGAGGAGGAAGGGGATCAATAATAGTATCATGCCCTGCCAGGAAGACGCTTTCTCACCATATTGATTATTAATTCGCTCTCTTCCAGTTTAAACCAGTAGACAATTACGGCATACAGCAAAGCCCCTACCAGCATGCCAACACTTACACTGATAAGCAGATTGAGCTTAAACGTCATATCTATTAAGCCCATAAGATGGTTAACCGTAAAGCGGACGGCAGCATACATTAATAAAGACGCTCCGGCAGCTATCGCGAAGCTGAGTATAATCTTGCTGCCTCCCAGCTTGCCTACCTTGACTCTTAATACCGTCAGCAAAAAGACCAGATTTAAAAAACCCGCCAGCGAATAGGCCAGAGCCAGGCCGGTATGCCCCATAGGTTCAACCAGTTCCATGGAGAGAAATATATTGAAACCAATGGTTATGGTTGCTGCAATTACCGGGGTCAGGGTATCCTTTAAGGCATAAAAACTGCGGTTTAAAACCTGAATGGAAGAATAGGCGAACAGCCCTATACAGTAAAAGAATAGAGCCTGGTTAGTAGCGGCAGCCATTGCGGCAGTAAATTCGCCCTGCTGAAACAACAGCTTGATCAGTGGTTCCCCAATAGCCATCAGTCCCAGTGAAGCCGGAATAGTTACCAGGAATATGGCGCGTAAGCCCAATGAACTGGTACGTTTAAACAAGTCCAGTTCCCCCCGGGCGGTCAAGGTGGTAAGGGTGGGGAATATGGCGGTGGCGATGGAAACAGCAAAGATGCCTATGGGCAGATTCATAATCCGCTGGGCCAGGTTAAGGGCGCTTACAGTCCCTGAGCCCAGACCCGATGAAAGGTTCTGGGTAACAAAGAGGTTTATCTGTACTACTCCCAACCCGGCCAAAACCGGAATCATCAGAACCATGATCTGGCGGAAGCCCGGATCCCGGTAATCAAAGGAGAAAGTATATTTTAAGCCTACCCGCCGCAGGGCCGGAATCTGCACCAGGAAGTTGAGGGCCGCACCGATTACCACCCCGTAGGAAAATGCGGTGATCCCTATCTGTTTAACCAGGGCTAACCCCACCAGTATAATCAAGAGGTTGTATACCAGAGTGCCGATAGCCGGGGCGGCAAAATGATTATAAGAATTGAGTATGCCCATGGCAAAACCGTTTAAGGCCATAAAAAAGGTCTGCAGAAACATTATGTGGGTCAGGGTAACGGCCAGCCCAATATACTGGTCAGGTAATCCCGGAACCAGCAGTACAATCAGGGGGCGGGTATACAGATAAGCAAATACCGTAAGTATTAATAAAAAAATTACCGTATAGTTAAAAACTATGCTGGCGGATTTCCATCCCTCATCAGTGCGGTCAGTCGCAATGCAGGAAGAGAAAATAGGAATAAAGGCGGAACTCAAGGCTCCCCCCACCAACAGCATGTACAGGAAATCAGGGATGGAAAAAGCTGCCCGATAGGCATCGGTCAAATAATTCTGGCCAAATATGGTATACATGACCACTTCGCGGCCATAGCCCAGAATTCTTGATATAATCACCGTAACCATCAAAAGTATTGCCGCTTTGGCTACATGTTTTCCTGTGTCGCTCAAATATCTCAGCCCCACCCGCTAGTTATTTTTCACAGTATATCTACTATAGCAAATAAAAAGCAGGCTTGTTAACCCTAATTCGCCCTTATTCATAAAGAAATACCGCATCAAATATAGTCCATATCTTTTTCAGATAATCAACAGACCCGTTGACCACTCTCCGGCTCTGCTGCTTAAGCTCAGGCAAAATGGCACTAAGCCTGTCCACGGAGTAACTGTGACTATTGCCCAAAGCCTCTAATCTGATATCGCCCTGGTCATAATCCACATCCAATACCGCTTGCCGTTCCTCCCGGGTAAGGTTGTTGATACCCTGATTGCTGGTATTAAGCCCCAGTATTACTAATATGACAAGCCCGGTGAGCATTAATAGCTGATAAAATCTCATTTTGTCATTTCCTCCTCCAGAACCTCAAGCAATATTTCGGCCATCAGCCCCGCAGAATGCTGGGCTTCAGCCAATGAATTAAGATCAGTGCCGAATTCCAACAGCAGAGAACGGTCAAAGAATTCCTGATTATATGTACCCGGCCTGGTTCTTACTCCCTTTATCAATCCCGGGTACATCTCCTCTCCCTGCTGGTACAGCTTTTCCGCAAAAGTCAAGTTCTCCTTCCAGCGGGGGTGGTCTTTACGTTCGTCGGTTCCCACTACTATAAGAATACGGGCTGCCATCTCGCCTTTTATATTTACAGTCTCTGCACTTTCCGCACCAGGTATGTGATCCCGGTGGATATCAAAAAGTGCCACCAGGTTTTTTTCACTGTTTATAACGTCTTTTACCGTTTTCCGGGAAGCAGTATAGCTCCCATTATAGTCGGGATAATCATGAATGCGGTCAATAACCGCAGCTTTTATTCCACCTGCTTCAAGACTCTCGGCAACGCTTTCGGCCACAGTATTTACCAGACCTTTCCTGCCGCTAAGGTTGGCTTGGCCACTGTCCGGTATATAGCTTTCCGAACTATGGGTACAGTATAACACCACTTTATAGTCTTTCAGGATATCATAATATTTGCCGGCATAGTCCTCTTTCTCCTCCTTATTCCAGGGCAGTTCCATTTCCGGCATTTTCTGAACAACCGGTTCTCCCCGGGAAACAGGTATATTCAAATTAGCTGCCATCAGTTTTTGGGGTATACTTATCCCATCCTGCTCCGGCCACAGACTGGTCTTTTTATTATGCCCGGCCAAGGCCACGCTGTTAAAAGCCATCAGGTTAACTGCTATTTCCGAATTAATGGCGCCGGTTGGCCACGGTAGGCGCCAACTATAATGGTCAAGCTGTTGCGGCCGCACCATCTTAATATCGCCCCAATCAATTCCTACCCCAGCTATTATAACAATTAAAAGTAACTGTAGATAAATTATATTTTTTACGAAAGTAATTAAATTATTGCCTTGCATCCTATCCACCATCCAGCGCTTATCTTATTAAGTTTATGGCTGCTGCCGGAAGAATAGAACGGAGGGCTGCTTAAAACCAGCTTCACTGGCGTAAAGAAAATCTTAGTTTGCATTTTGCAACCGGTAATGCTATAGTATTTCTGTTAGCTTTGAATCCAAGGAGGTGAAAGTGTGGCAAAAAGCAAGACTCCAGCCAAAAGAGCCAGAAGAGCAGAGGCAAATCGCCTTAATAATAAAGCTTATAAGAGCAGGTTGAAAACCGCTATTAAGAAATACGAGTCGTCCCTGCAGGAAGATAGTCAGGAGGCTGCCAGGGATAATCTCTTACAAGTAACCTCCCTTATTGATAAAAGCGTAAACAAAGGGATTTTGCACAAGAACACGGCTGCCCGGAAAAAATCAGCCTTGGCTAAGAAATTTAACATTATAGGCCAATAATTAATAAACCTGTCTTGCGGACAGGTTTATTTTTTGCTGCAGATTTCCATAATCAAGCTCTCCATAACGATTTTTTCATCCTGACCGCTGCTTTTAAATTTTATGTCGGCTTCCAGAAATTTTTTAAACAGAACCTCTATTTCCTCCCAGGTAAAATTGCGGGCCTGACCCAGGAGCTTTCTGACCGCGAATTCCTTCATTCCGGTCAGCCGGGCTATTTCTTTATTATCGGCTCCCCTTTCCTGCAGGTGCTTAACTTTTCCCAGTGAAAGTAACTGCCTTGCGGTCATGTACAGCATAAAAATCGGGTGCTCCCCCTGCTCCAGCAACTGGTAAAAACAACGGAAAGAAGCAGCTGTATTACGCTCCAGAAGGGCATCGGTCAGCTTAAAGACTTTTATTTCCTCCCGGCTGTCCAGTTGTTCTTCGATTTCCTTTATGCCTATGGTTCCATTCTGATACGCCAGGCAGATTTTATCTATCAGATTGCCGAGGTAGTACATATCCTGACCGCTTTTAGCCATCATGCTTAACGCCGGGGCGTCCAATTTGCGTCCCCGGGCATTGAACTCATCTTTAATCCATCCTGACAGGTACTGCGGGGTAGCCGGTTTGCATTCATGCACTACCGCCTCTTTATCCAGCAGTTTGACCAGCGGATTGCTGCCATTATGTTCAGCGGCTGTAATCACCAGAGTCTGTCCCCCCGGGTCACGTTGTATATAGTCCTGCATAACCTTTAGTATTCCGTCATGGCGGCTAATTTTACGTTGGGATTTGCTCAGCCAGGAAGGCCTTCTTATAACCACCATTCTTTGCAGGGCAAACAGCGGGCTGAACTCCAGTTCTTCCAGGAGCTGCCGGGGACTCAGCTCATCGGCGTCGAGATAGGTCAGCTCCGTTTCTTCTCCGCTCTCTTGCTGCATAAGGCTATGAATTTCTTTTATCTTCCGGTCGATGAGGAAAGCTTCCTCTCCCCAAATAAAATATAATTTACCGATCACCACAGAAATACTCCCTAATCCCTGGCATCAACAACAGCTACAGTACAGCGTGAAATGCAAATCAAGCGCTCATCCTCATCCAGCACGCGGATATCCCAGACAATCGTTTTCCGTCCCACATGCACCGGTACGCCTACTGCCTTAACTACCCCGGCACTCTTGCTATGGAGGTGGTTGGCATTAATCTCCAGTCCTACCGCCCGTTGGCTGGCATGGTCGATGAAAAGATAGCTCCCCGCTGAGGCTACCGTCTCAGCCAGCACCAGGGAAGCGCCGCCATGCATAAGGCCATAGGGCTGGTGGACTTTCGGGGTTACCGGCATGGTGGCCGCAACCCTTTCCCGGGTATATTCTATTATCTTGATGCCCAGAGTGTCTAAAATAGTGTCGCTTACATCAAATTGTACTGCTTCTGCCATTTATGTCACCTCAAGTATGATAATCCTATTGTTAAATGATAACACATTTGTCGGTTGCAATAGAAAACCCTCGGGGTCAGATTTACCATTTAAGCCAGGCCAGCAGACGTTTAAAGCTATGTCCCCCTTTTAAAAGCATCAAAAATACCGGCCTCTTTTTCTTCTGCAGTTCCTTCCACAGGCTGATGAAAAATACCAGGGCCAGCAGAGCTGACAGCAGCTCTGAAACGGAAAAAGCCAGCCATATTCCCTGAAGGTTATAATACCGAGGCAAAATAAGCAAAAGGGGAAGGAAAAACCCGCCCTGGCGGATAAGTGACAGCCACATAGCGGTGGTGCCTTTGCCCATAGCCTGAAGAACCGAATATAGAATGATAATGGGGCCCATAAGCGGCAAAACCACGGTTGCCAGACGCAAACAGCTAACCCCCATTATGAGCAGAGCGGGATCATCAGAAAAGAAGCTCATTACCCACAAAGGCCGATATTGGACAATAAGCCAGCCCCACCCTATCAGGAACAGAGCCATAACCGAAGCCTTAACCAGGGTCTCTTTCAACCGGTCATCATTCCCGGCGCCATAGGCAAATCCCGCCACCGGCGTCACTCCCTGGGCCAACCCGTAAACAGGCATATATACTATGGAACGTACATGCATGAATATACCCAAAACTGCTACGGCAGTACAGCTATAGGCCGTAAGCAGGCGATTCAGAAAAGCCATAATAAGGACACTGCATACCTCCATAACCACAGTAGGCAGAGCAACCCGGTAGACCCCGGCTAAAACCGTCAAACTGGGACGAAAGTGAACGATCGCCCAGCTCAGGTAAATGCGTTTCCTGGCCAATACCAGTAGTATAATAATCAGGGAGGTAATCAACTGAGCCAGAACAGTGGCCAGAGCTGCCCCGGTCAGTCCCATACCTGGGAACGGCCCCCAGCCGAAAATCAGAATCGGATCCAGGATAACATTAAGCGCTGCTCCCAGAAGAGATACCAGCATAGGCAGGAAGGTATTCCCCTCCCCCTGGATAATGCTGCTCAGGACAATAGGGATGAAGGTAAAAACACACCCCTTGAGGATTATGCTCAGATAATGTTTGCAGAGCAGAAAGGTTTCCTGATTGCAGCCAAATAGCAGCAGCAACTGATCCAGATACTGATTGCCCGCTATTAAAAAAAACAGCCCATAAAGAATAGCGATAAATAATCCATGCCAGGCAATATTATCCGCCAACCTGATATCACCCTGACCCAGGGTCCGGGATATAAGAGAAGTAAGACCTACACCGGTAGCCGAGGCCAAAGAGCTTATCAATACCTGTATAGGAATGGTCAGGGTTATTGCCGCCAAGGCCTGGGCTCCCAGGCGGGCAATAAAAAAGGTATCCACCAGGCTGAACAGGGAGTAGGCGAACATGCCGACCATAGCCGGAAGGGACAGCTTCAGCAAAAGCCGGCCTACACTTTTATTCAACATGTAATCGTTTTTTATGTTTTCGTCCTCCGAAAATAACCGTCCCGCGATTGTGGAAGCAGATTAAAAAAATCCCGGGACAGCCCCGGGATATAGTATTTCTATTCAATGAAAACAGGTGGTTCCGCCGATGACGCAGTCCGCCTGATATCGGAATGGTGGCTGCCGTATTGGGGGCCGGCACCGGATTGTCTTTGAGTGATCTGTTTTAAAGTTTCCAGTATTTTAAATATGACCATCATTAACTCACAATAAATACGTACGGCCAGAGGCCCCAGAAAAATACACAACAACCCGTTGACCACGCCGACGCCGGTAAAGAGCATTCCTATACCGCCTATAACACAGCCTATTACCCCTATCCAGAAAACGATTTTTATTATAAACGGGGTAATCATGGCATCAAAATTAATTGCCTTTTTCAGCCATTCCTCCAAAATATCACCTCCCTATAAATTTGCCGGTTGTGCATGAGCCCATTTTTTATGTCATAATAATAATGAAATTTGACTAC
>ENA-UOOE01000132-UOOE01000132.1-fermentation-metagenome-genome-assembly--contig:-NODE-132-length-76765-cov-7.070278_pt1 | contig 76765 bp, 71 predicted proteins | sample MGYA00245776_ERZ724021 | MGnify/ENA primary metagenome ERZ724021 (study PRJEB28704, sample SAMN03018321) | fermentation metagenome | biome: anthropogenic terrestrial biome; feature: soil; material... | reverse complement strand
CACAATTCACAATTCACAATTAAAGGATAAAAGATTGTTGGGTCATTCTCTAGAGTCTTAGAGACAGTTCACAATTCACAATTCACAATTCACAATTAAAGGATAAAAGATTGTTGGGTCATTCTCTAGAGTCTTAGAGACAGTTCACAATTCACAGTTCACAGTTCACAATTAAAAAATAAAAAGTTAAGAGCTAAGAGTGAAGAGTTGTTAGGGGCGAGCTACAAGGTCTTAAAAGAGTAGATTCTTCGACAGTTAAGTTAATACCGCCAAACTAAAACCAGTGAAAAGTAAGGTCTAAGAGTTGAGAATTGGTGAGATCGAACTAAGGAGGTGAGATTAATGCCTAGATTAATAGGTGAAAGAATCATTCTTAGGGAGTATAAAAAGGAAGATTTGTATTCTATAAGAAAATGGGTCAATGATGATGAAATTACTAGATTCTTAAGTGATAATTTTATATATCCTCATACTTTAAATGATACGGAAAAGTTCTTAAATTCAATGTTAGAGTCCACTACAGATGCTAGAGGCTTTGTAATAGCAAAGAAGGATACTGAAGAATATATTGGACAAATTGATCTTATTAAAATAGATTGGCTTAATGGAATCGGTATCCTTGGCATTGTAATAGGTAATAAAGAGTATTTAAGTAAGGGATACGGAACAGAAGCTATTAAATTAATGGAACATTTTGCTTTTAATAATCTCAATCTTCACAAATTGGAACTAGAAGTTAGAGAATTTAACGGTAGAGCTATTCACTGCTACAAAAAATGCGGATTCAAAGAAGAAGGAAGAATAAGAGAAAATTTCTACGCTGATGGGAAATATACTGATACACTGTTTATGGGGATATTGAAAAGGGAATTTGAAGAAAATTTTATTGAAATGCACCCATAGTACTTGATTATGAACGCCTGTTCTGATATCCTGTATATAAGAGTACCAACTTAAATAATTTTTTATATATACATCTAAGGTTTAAGAAATCGATGCTTTATTACATATATTATATGATCAAGAAATATAATGAAAAGAGGATAATATGGCTAGAAACATGTTAATTCAACCATTTTTAAAATGGGCTGGTGGAAAGAGACAATTAATTAAGGAGATTGAAAAATATTTTCCAAATAAAATATCCACCTACTATGAACCTTTCTTAGGAGGAGGTGCTGTTCTTTTTTACCTGCAACCCAAAAAAGCAATTATAAATGACTATAACGCAGATTTAATTAACACTTATAAAGTAATTATGGATAATATTGAGGAATTGATTGAAAACTTGAAAAAACATAAAAACACTTCTGAATATTTTTATTATATTAGAGGGCTAGATAGAAAACCTGAATTCAAAAACTTAAACAATATTGAAAAAGCTAGTAGGCTCATATATTTGAATAAGACATGCTATAATGGGTTATTCAGGGTTAATAGCCAAGGTGAATTTAATACACCCTTTGGAAATTATAAGAATCCAAATATAGTTAATGAACATGTATTAAGAGTTGTTAACAAATATCTTAATGAAAATGATATAAGAATATTAAATTATGATTTTGAAGAAGCTTTAAAAGGAATCAGAAAGGGTTCTTTTGTATACTTTGACCCACCCTATATGCCTATAAGTGATAGTTCTTCTTTTACTGGATATACTTTAGACGGATTCAACATCGAAGATCAGATTAGATTAAAAAATCTATGCGACAATCTAGATGGAAAGGGGGTAAAATTTCTTTTATCAAATTCCTCTGCTCCCTTTATATTAGATTTATATAAAGATTATAATATTGAATTTGTAAATGCAAAAAGGTCTATAAATTCTATTGCAGGAGGTAGAGGAGAAATAAAGGAAATTTTAGTAAAAAATTATGACTTATAAAAATGATACTAAAAATGATAGGGCATGGAATCAATTATTTGAGAAGTATAAGATAATTGAAGAAATAAACAGGAACAGTTTCTTTAAAATTGCTGCGAATCAAATTAAGGAATTTAGAGAACCAAGATTAATGACTAAATTTGATCAAAAAAGTAATCTACCTGATATATTTTTAAAAAACAATCTTTCTATTCTTCCAATAACAAGAGGTAGTTATATTATAGGAAAGTTTGATGCTTATGCGGATCTTACATATAATAATATAGAAACTATCCCATTTAAAATTCCACCACATATAGAGAGTATTGATCCGCAACATATTTATTCTGAAGCTAATGCATTAAATACTGTTTTTGTTGGTGAAGTTATAAATCATATATTAGGCGAAGATACATTGCCAACTATTTCTGGAAGGATGGGAACTGGAAATTTTGACTTTAAAATTTCTTCAGGTAATAATAGTTTTAATATTAATATTTTAAATAGCCAATGTGAGATAGATGGAGGTTTCGAGAGCCAAAATAAATTATTATTAATCGAGGCTAAAAACTTTAAAGTTGATAATTTTCTAATCAGGCAAATGTATTATCCCTATAGACTTTGGAAAGATAAGGTAAATAAGGAGGTTATACCAGCCTTTTTTACATATTCAAATGACATATTTAGTTTTTTTATTTATAAATTCAATGATAAATTAAATTATAATTCGCTAGAATTAGTAGAACAAAAAAATTATGCCTTTGAGGAAGAACCTATAACATTAGATGATATTTTTAATATATTAACCAATACAAATATTATAAAAGAGCCATTAAATGTTCCTTTTCCTCAAGCTGACAATTTCGAGAGAATTATAGACTTATTAGGTTTATTAATGGAAAGCAGTTTGAGTAAAGATGATATTGCATCAAATTATAATTTTGAAAAAAGGCAAGCTGATTATTATACTAATGCCGGAATTTATTTAGGTTTAGTCAAAAAAGAAAAAAGTAGTAAAGAGATAATTTATGAATTGACTCCTTTAGGTATTCAAATCATGGGTCAAAAGCATAGGGAAAAAGTTTTAAATATATCACAATTAATATTAAAGCATGAAGTATTTCATAAAACCTTAAGAGAGTATTTTGATACACTCTCTCCTGCCACGACTGAAAATATTGTTGAATTGATGAATTTATGTTACATTCATAGAGTTCATAAACAGAGTACTTTCAAGCGAAGATCTCAAACAGTTATCCGATGGACTGAATGGATTTTAAATTTAGTAGAATAAATTACTAAGGGGATGCTTACAAGTGCTATCTAAGGATTGGGAACCAAAAAATTTTAAGATGGAAGCTACCACTGTTTGGAGTTTTAAAGATAGAGGAAACTGGGCTACACATAATGGTAAGTATAGAGGAAACTGGTCACCATACATACCAAGAAATTTAATTTTAAGATATTCTATGGAGAATGATGTTGTATTAGATCCTTTTTTAGGAAGTGGAACTACACTAATTGAAACAAAACTATTAAAAAGAAAAGGAATTGGAATAGACATTAATCCTGAACCAATAGCGATCTCTAAAGAAAACTTGAGATTTAATAGAAATAATGAATATGAACCATTAATTTATAATCATGATTCTAGAAATTTAGATTTTTTAGAAGATAAAAGTATTGATCTTATATGTGCACACCCCCCATATGCTAATATAATTAAATATAGTGAAAATATAGAAGGAGATCTATCATTATATGATATTGACGATTTTCTTATAGAAATACATAAAGTTGCTAAAGAATTATTCCGCGTACTAAAAAACAATAAATACTGTGCCATCCTTATAGGAGATACAAGAAGAAATAAGCACATGATACCCTTAGGATTTTATGTAATGCAAGAATTCTTAAATGTCGGCTTTGTTTTAAAGGAAAGTATCATAAAGGAACAGCATAACTGCCAAGCTACTGGATTTTGGTATAAAAAGAGTATTGATCATAACTTCTTACTTATTGCTCATGAATATTTGTTCGTATTTAGAAAACCTTAATCTCTTTTACCTAATCACATGGATTTTTTAGAGTCTGTAAAACATTAAGGCACTTTTCCGATGTCTCTCCAAAAAAATCTTCTTATTAACTAATAAGAAGATTTTTATTTATACTATCAACTCTACTGAGTCCCATCTTAACTATTCTTTTTATCAATTCATCGTATTTTATACCGGCTTTTTCCGCCATTTTACATATATCACTATTGTATTTGTCTAACCCCGGCAAAGAATTTACTTCTATTACATAGGGAATATCATTTTTTAGTCTGATATCCACTCTTGCATAGTCCCTTAGCCCTAAACTCTTATAGGCTTTTACAGCTATTTCCGACATGTTTTTATATGTTTCTTCATCTACTCTTGCCGGTAAGTGGTACTTGACATATTCATCGAATTTGAACTTAGCTTCAAAACTATATATTTTATTTATTCCATCAGGCAAGCCGGATAAGTCTATTTCCAGTATAGGTAACACTTGTATATCATCACCATTGCCCAACAAACCTACCGTAAATTCTCTTCCTTCAATATATTCCATAATCATTATAGGAGGATTATATTTACCGAGCAATTCTCTTGACTTTTTTATTAATGATTTCTGATTAAAAACCAGACTATCATTGTGAATACCTCTACTTGAACCTTCATCTTTAGGTTTAAGTATTAATGGATAATTTAAGTTCAGATAATCTATTTCTTCTGTAGACTTCAGATAATTAAATCTTGGCGACGGCACTTTGGAAGCCATAAATATCTTACCTGATACTATTTTGTTATAGGCGAGTCCGTGTGCTAAAGGTGTAGAACCAGTATAGATAATCCCTTCCGATTCCAGTATTGCCGGCAGTTGAGATAAACTTCCCTCTCCCCTTACTCCATTACAAAGGTTAAAAACTAAATTTACCTTTTGCTGTTTTATGTTTTTAATAATGTCCTGATCCATAATCAAATTGATTACTTCAAATTTATCTGATAGTGCTTCTCTTATTTGAGTCATAGTATCCTTATGCTGCTTATCCTCTTGAATTCCCTCTTCTCCGGGTAAAAAAGTCTTTCTAGACTTATCAGTTACAATTGCAATTTTCATTTATTATATCACCTCATACTCTATCATGAAATTGCCACCGTAAAGTTGATATAATAATCATATCACAAATTGCAGCAAATGTGAAATCAGCTTATTTACTGGTTTTTATTATAATTATTTTTCTTTATATCTTCTTAATTTTTTGGCATCCTTTACTTCCAAGTCACGTTCTCCCGCCAAAGATTCAAGATGATGAGTAAATTCATGTAATAGAGTATCTTTAAGCATCTGTCTCAATTTTTCTTTAGAAATACCATAATATACCCTTTCAAATGACCCATAATAAATAGCGATATTTCTCCCCGCAATACTTTTTCTATATTCACCCATGATATAAAGTTTGTCCCTGTCCCTACTTTCAGGATGCAATTTATATTCAGGTAATAGAATAATTCCTTCGTTTAAGTCTTCAAAGAATTCTTTTGGAATCCCTTCTGCTATTTCGTCTAACATTTCATGTATTTCATCTATATCCGGAAAATGATACATTTTTAAATCCTCCAGTGAAAATTATAATACCTATGCTAAAACATTTCTAAATCCTTTTCTAAATTTTCTACTTTATATTCTAAAGAAATTGGACAATGGATTTCGTATTTGTCCAATATATATAATAATCTCTTAACCTCTTCTTCTGTGGGTCGTAAATGTTGATCACTTTTCCCATCATTCGTATGAAGATGAATATAACCAATATAATCTTTCAATTCTTTTACCCAATTTTCAATTGATACACTGCCTAATTTAGCATGCCCTACATCCAAATTTATCTTTATATTGGGAAGGTTTATTGCTTCAATAAGTTCTTTTATCATTATTGGCGTTTCTTCAAATATATTCTCTATCAAAATAATTCCCTTATAGTTTACAACCCTTGCAATTTCTTCCCAAAATTCTTTGCTTTGCTCAACATTTAATTTTCTGATATTTTCTTCATTTAGATGTGGATTTATTTGACTATGAAATATTAAATAGTCTATGTCCAATTCTTTAGCAATGAGGAAAGCCTTAATATATCTTCTTTGACTAACCCTTCTTATTTCTAAATCCGGACTTGAAGGTTTTAAATCTAAAAATGGGCCATGGATGGATTTAATATTATTAAACCCCTTGAACAATTCTTTATATTTAATAATTAGATTATTGACCTCTTTATCTGTCATGTTAGGTTCAGTAAAATCTTGTATTTCGATACCAACTTCTAATCTCTTAATTTCATCAATATTTAACTCGCCTATATGGCTAATACAACTTATTAACTTTCTTTTCATTCCATGCACCTCTCGTAATTTTAAAATATAGTAATTATTATTGATAATTTCCGTTAAATAAGGTAAATTTATATTAGTGTATTAAGCAACCTTATAATATTTAAAGAGGAGGATAATTATGCCCAGCTATGTATGTCTGGTAGGAGGCGTAAATATTGATATTTCAGGCACTCCATTTAGTACTTTAAATTTAAGGGATTCAAATCCCGGTAAAACTACCCTCTCTTTAGGTGGTGTTGCTAGAAATATTGCAGAAAACTTAAGCTTATTGGGCATAAAGACAGAATTTATAACTGCCCTTGGTAATGACACCTATGCAGAGGAAATTCAAAATGATTGTAAAGAAAAAAATATCAGTCTTACACATTCAATAGTTAAAAAACGTGAAAGAACATCTTCATATCTTTGTATCAATGATGAAAATGGTGATATGCATGTAGCAATTTCCGATATGAAGATATATAATTATATTACCCCAAAGTACTTGATTTCCAAACTTAATGTAATAAATAAATCAAGACTATGTGTAATAGATACAAATATTCCGGGGAAATCGCTGAATTTCCTAATGGACAGCTGTACAGTTCCTATATTTATGGATACTGTATCCATTAGTAAAACCGAAAAAATTAAAAATTCAATTCACAACATACATACCCTAAAGCCAAATATAAATGAAGCTGAAATCCTATCTGATATGAAAATAAAAAATAATAATGATCTTAAGGCAGCTTCCGATATAATACACAATAAGGGTGTTAAATGGCTTTTCATATCTTTAGGGACAAATGGGGTATATTATTCTAATAGAGATGTTAATGGAAAATTACCTGCTGTTCTTGCCAAGATAGTAAGCACTACCGGGGCAGGAGACAGTTTTTTAGCCGGTGCGATCTGGGCCTTTTCAAAGGGAGAGGGCATAGAAAATTGTGCAAAAGCAGGGCTTTCTGCATCTAGTATTTGTGTTGGGTCTCCATTGACCGTAAGCAAAGACATGTCGGTAAGCAATTTGGAGGAAATTTTAAAAAATCATTGGAGGTAAAATTTATGGAATTAAGTAATATTTTAGTTATTTCACCAGAAGTTGAAAGAGCATTGTATGAGAATAAACCTGTTGTTGCTTTAGAATCTACTATCATATCTCACGGTATGCCCTATCCAAAAAATGTGGAGACAGCTTTAAATGTTGAAAAAATAGTTCGGGAAAATGGTGCGGTGCCTGCTACCATTGCAATAATAGGCGGTAAACTTACAGTGGGTATAACCCCTGAAGAAATTGACTACTTGGGTAAAAAAGGGCTAAAAGTTACTAAATCAAGTAGAAGAGATATCCCTGTATTGATATCCAGAAAAGAGGATGGTGCCACTACTGTTGCAGCAACCATGATTATAGCAAACCTTGCAGGAATCAAGATATTTGCTACAGGAGGGATTGGCGGAGTACACAGAGGTGCCGAGATTACAATGGATATTTCTGCAGATTTAGAAGAACTCGCAACTACAAATGTAGCAGTTGTTTGTGCAGGAGCAAAATCGATATTGGACCTTGGACTTACTCTGGAATATTTGGAGACGCAAGGTGTCCCAATCATAGGGTATCAAACTGAAGAATTACCTGCATTTTACACTAGAGAAAGCGGATTTAAAGTAAATTATCGTATGGATTCTCCATCCGAAATTGCCGCTATGCTGAAGGCAAAGGAGAGCATAGGATTAAAAGGCGGAACCGTAATTACAAATCCTATTCCCGCCCAATATGCTATGGATAAGGATGTAATTGACAAAGCGATTGACCATGCAATTGACAAAGCAGATAGATTGGGAATCAAGGGTAAAGATATTACACCTTATCTTCTAGATAAGATACAAAAAATTACCGACGGAAAAAGCTTGGAGGCAAATATTCAATTGGTATATAATAATGCTAAACTTGGAGCAGAGATTGCGAAAGAACTATGTAAATAATAGTTACCAATTCACAATTCACTGTTAGTTGTTCACTGTTAGTTAAAGGTGTGAATTATTATGAAAAAAATCATCAGTATAATTCTTATATTTTCAATCCTAATTATTCCTTTGCATTTTTATAGCTATTCTCAATCCGTAGATGAAGAGGCTATCCCGGAGGCAAATGACAATCTCCTCAATCTATCCGAAGAAGAAAAGAATATTTTAGAGGAACTTTTTCTTGTGCTTCAGGATATTATGGAAATGGAAGAGAAAGAAAAGTCAATTGCACTTACTATGGAGGAATTAGAGAAAAATATAATAGATATTGAAAGCACGATTGAAGATGAAACAAATAAATATAACAACAATCTAAATATAATGGAAGAGGTTCTAAAATCTTATCAAAGAAATGGATCTACATCTTTTCTGGAACTAATATTAAGCTCTGATAGCCTCGGAACTTTATTAAAAAGAATCAATGCCTTAAGAGATATATCCAGAAACACTGAAAATCTATTGAACACCATAGAAGAAGGTAAAGAAAAACTTATTGAGGAAAAGAATGGCTTAGATGACGCTCTAAAAGTTTACGAAATTAGACAAAAAGAATTGCAAGACGCTCTGGATAAAAAATTTGCGTTGAAAGATGATTTGGAAAGGAGACTGTCATCATTGAAAGAAGAAAAATCCAAATATGAAGATTATCTAAGGAAATTAGAAACATCTTTTAAGGATATTAAACCCATATTTTCCGACACAATCAATACCTTTGTAAAAATGATTGAGGATGGTAAATTACCTGATGATGTTATAAGCATAACACTTTCTCCACCTAATATCAGAGGAGTAATCAAGGAAGATAATCTTAGGAGTATATTAAAATCATATAGATTTCCTACTGAATTTGATTTATTATTTACAACGGATAAGTTGGAATTGTATATGCCCGATTTAGACTTATATATGGCTGGTACCTTTGAGATTATAGACCCTCAGACCATTAAGCTAAAGGTAGTGGATGGAAAATATTTAGGGTTTACTCTTGAACAAGCATCTATTGAAGAGTTGTTTAAAAATGGCTATCTAATCATGAATTTTAAAAGTTTGTTAGGTAAAAGCAGGATAAAAACTGTTGAAATTAAGGATAAAATCTTAGAATTATATATTACACCGGCATTTTCCTAGATTGGAGGGACTTAATTGATTAAAGCAACCAATGTTTCTTTAAAGTATCCGGATGGTACAATTGGATTAAAAGACATAAATATAAATATAGATACTGGTGAAGTCATATATATCACAGGTCCCAGCGGTTCAGGAAAAACAAGCTTTTTAAAACTTTTAATGGGCATGGAGTATCCAACTTCAGGCTCATTAAAAGTTCTGGGACAAGCTATTTCAAAAGAAAATTCTTCAAATATTAGAAATCTTAGAAGATCGATAGGTCCTGTATTTCAGGATTTCAAGCTTTTAACAGGTAGATCCGTTTTAGAGAACGTGGTCATTGGCATGAGATTTTTGAACTTTTCTAACAATGAGATGAAATCAAATGCATATATGGCAATTAACAGGGTTGGTCTAAAACATAAAACCTTATCATTGGTAGATAATCTTTCATTTGGGGAAAGGCAAAGGGTGGCTATTGCAAGAGCTGTAGCTAGAAACCCTAAACTTATTATCGCAGACGAACCTACAGGTAATTTAGACAGGGTTAATTCTTTAAATATATTGGATCTCTTAAACTCGTTTAGTGACGAAAATACTACTGTTATCATCACCACCCATGCTACTCACCTTATAAATGATAAAATAGATTGTAAAAGAATTAGGATAAAAGAGGGCATTATGACTATTGAGGAGAAATGCTATGAAAGTTCTATTTAAAAATACTTCATACTTTTTAAATGAAATTAAAACTATATTCAAGCTGAATTTATTATCAAATATTTTCTCTATTATCAGCTTATCCTTTATTTTTTTTATGCTTTCATTAGTCATCTCCGGCTCCTCTATTACCAAATTTATGATAAAATCTATTGAAGACGAGGCGGAAATCAGCGTTTATTATGAGGAAGGTTCCAGTCAGCAAGAAGTATTGAATATACAAGAAGAGATAAGGGATATTGACGGTGTAAAAGAAATTTTAAGCGTTAATGAGGAAGAAGCTAAAAATAAAATGAATAAAATTCTGGGAAAAGAATCCAGAATTATAAGCCTTTTTGAACATAATCCATTTAGCCCATATATAGAAGTTAAAATCGATTTAGAAAGTGTTGATTCGATTATAAATGAAATTGAACATATTAATGGTGTTGAGCTTGTAAGGGACAATAAAGAAATATTGGATAAATTAATTAGTATATCCAGCTTAGTAAATATAGTCGGATTGTTTATTGTAGTTGCTGTAAGCATTGCGACGGTTGTCATTACATCTCATATTATTCAACAAGGTATTTACAATAATAAAGAAGAAATAATCACTTTGAGGCTATTAGGTGCCCCTGAGTTTTTTATAACCTTGCCGTTTATCCTTGAAGGAATTTTGATGTCTATCCTATCCGGATTATTATCCATTGGAATGGTAAGGTTTTTAACAGGTTATTTATACTCCCATGTTAATGGAGTATTACCATTTATTGTACTGCCGCCATTTAATAAAATTATATTTGGTATTGGAATTTTTTCTTTAGTTTCAAGCTTTGCGCTGGGTTTATTAGGAAGCTTATTTGGATTAAAGTCAACTAAATCATAGACTCTTATCAATTCTATTTATTATCTTCTTCATCCTCATCTTCAATCTCAATTTCGATAACATTATCTTCTCCCTTTCTCCACTCCTTATATACTTCCAATTCAGCAGTAATTTTCTTTATTATATAGGCTATTACGGCAGCATCATCCAAAAATCCTCCAATTAAAAAATCAGGAATAATATCTATCGGAGTTACTAGATATAAAAAGCTAATAATAACCATAATTATTGAACTGTTTGAAATCCCCTTGTATCTTCCGCTCATCCAGTCCTTCACTAACTGTACTAACATTTTTATATCTTCGATTATGCTCTTTAATTCTTCATTTTCTTCCAATGTTTTAAGGGTTTTAGTAAGTAAATCCCTTAATTTACTATTATCTAAAGAGACTAGCCTTGCTTTTTCACTTAAACTATTGATTATATTTTCAAAATTTATTTTCATTTTTCTCACCTTAATTAAATATTAGATTTATTTTCCAAAGGTTAAGATCATATATAATTTAATTTCTTTATATATTTAAAACCGTCTTCTACTGAAATGACGTTTATGCTGCCATGGTCGATTTTAAATCTATAAAAAAAATTGGGGTCATTAAATATCCAACATAAAGCCAATCTTATAACTCCTTCATGTGCTACTATGATAATATTTTCATTATGCTTTATAATTTCTTCTAAAAACATCCACACCCTATTATATACCACATTCAGGCTTTCACCTTCCGGTATTATATATCGTAAAGGGTCATTTTCCCATGACTTTGTTTCTTGCGGATACTTTTCCAATATCTCATTGTAATTAAGCCCTGCAAAAATCCCAAAATTGATCTCTCTTATTCTTGTATTAGGTATTCCTTCCAGTCCTAATATACCCAAAGTTTCCTTTGTTCTTTCCAATGGACTGTAATATACCTTATCAAATTTAAAATCTTTTAAAAGTTCTCTTGTTCTTTTAATCTGCTCTTTTCCTATTTCTGATAGTTTTGTATCATCTCTGCTAAAAACCTTCGAAACATTATCTTCAGTCTCTCCATGTCTTATCATGATTATGTCCATAAAAACAGCCCCCAAAAAGTTAATAATGATATGCATTCACCTATTTCAATTATAGTACCATAAACATCCCCTGTTAATCCACCTATTTTTTTATATGCTATACAGGATATTATCTCCCCAGTCAATATTGTTACCAATAATGGTATTATATAAGCTTTATTAAAAAATATCAAAATAAAAATATATATAATATGACTTATAATTATGAGTTTCTTGGGATTGCTTTTATTAAATAGTTCTCCAAGTCCCCCCGGTCGAGCACATTTTTTATATGATATTATATAGCTTGCAACAAGTCTGCTATTTGATAAAGAAAAAATCAAAGCAATCGGTAAATTTGGGATATTTTTAACTAAAATATATTTGAAAAAAAGCAAAATTACTATGCCTATTACGCCAAAGGTTCCAACCCTGCTATCTTTCATTATTTCTAAGATCTTATCCTTATCCCGATTGGATAGGAAACCGTCAAAAGTATCCGAAAGTCCGTCGATGTGCAATCCGCCTGTTAATATAATCAATGTAATCATTGTCAAAAACGCTGCTATTTCAATATTTAAAGGTGATATCAAAAGGTACACAATGCTCCCCATTCCTCCTATAATAGCTCCCATTACAGGAAAGAAAAAAACACTGCTTCTAATGTTCTTTTCGTTAAAGTCAACTGGAATATTGATTGGAATCCTTGTTAAAAACTGCAATGCTAATATAAATCCTTTAATCATTTTATTTTCACCGGTATGCCACAGCATACCAAATAAACCTCATCGGACAATTTTGCTAACCTTTGGTTTATCCTTCCCTGAATGTCTCTAAATACCCTAGAAATATGATGCTCCGGAACTATTGAATTTCCTACTTCATTGGTTACCATTACGAGATTATATTTTCTTTGATTGACAGCGTCTATTAGGTTCTTCACCTCATCATATACTGTATCCTCAATTTTCTGCTGCAAACTTGGATCAATATATTCTGCATCTTTACTTAAATCAAACATTATATTTGATGTCAATACCGTAATACAATCTAAGAGATAATTTTTTTCATTGTCAAGTGAGCTGCAGAGATTATAATTGCCTTCATATGTCCGCCACTGAGAAGGTCTATTTAATCTGTGCAATTTTACCCTTTCTTCCATTTCCCTGTCATAAACCTTAGATGTGGCTATATATACCACATCTAAAGTATCTTTATATAAACTTTCCGCAAAAGTGCTTTTCCCGCTTCTGGCTCCGCCTGTTACTAAATAAATCATTTAATCACCTTATTATTCTTCCCTGATATTTACTAAAACATCGCTTTCGATTGATGCTTCACTGAATGTTCCCATATGTTCTAATGTATATAAAGCTGATTCCAGTACTTGAAACGCAAATGGGCATCCAGTGCCTTCGCCAAGTCTCATTTCCAGATTAAATAAAGGCTTTAATCCCAATACGTTCATCATGGAAATTGCTCCCGGTTCATCTGACAAATGAGACGGAATTATATAATCTTTTACCAATGGATTTAACTTAATTGCACACAATGCCGCTGCTGATGAAATGAATCCATCCATGACTATGGGCTTTTTATTCTTTGCCGCAGACAAAAACAATCCGCACATTCCGCCGATATCAAATCCGCCTACTTTTGACAATACATCTATTGGTTCTTCTCTGTTTGGCTTATTTATCTCAATACCTCTTAATATGACATTTTTCTTGTTTTCTAATTGCTCATCTGTTAAACCTGCACCTTTACCGCATACAGTATCTACATCCAGTCCACCCAGAACACTTAAAATAGCAGCAGATGTCGTTGTGTTTCCTATACCCAATTCACCTGTCCCCAGTATATCATAGCCATCATTATATAGCATATCCCCTATCTCAATTCCAATTTCAATTGATTTGACCCCTTCTTCGTAGGTCATAGCACTTGTCTTTGTAAAGTTCTTAGTGCCATTCGCTATTTTTTTATTTATTACTTTGGGATTATCCATGCTTCCATTAAGTCCAATGTCTACCGTCTTTATATCCGCATTGGTGAATTTGCCAAGAGTGGCTACTCCTGTTATCCCCTTTGCCATGCTTTCTGTCAAAAGTCTGGTAAATATCTGAGGAGCAGAGCTTACGCCTTCCTCCACTACTCCGTTGTCACTGCACATTACCACAATTGCCTTCTTGTCTATTTTGTTATGTACGTTACCGGTAATGCCTGCCAACTTTATCGTTATCTCTTCTAATTGTCCCAAACTGCCTATGGGTTTTACAAGGCTGTCCCATTTTTCCCTTGTAAGTTTCATTGCATCTAAATTGTTGGGACTTATACTTTTTAATGTCTCTTTTAATAAATTCATTTTATCTACCTCTATTATTTTTTATTGAATCTTTCTTTGACTTTCTCTTCATTATGTTTCATTATTTTTTCATTTATATAATCGTAGCCTTTAGGTTTATGCGGTATCAAGCAATTGGTACAATCCTTAATGCCATAGTTGTCCACATAATTTCCGCCGCATTCTTCTAAAAAATATAATGGGCAATAGCAGAACATACAATTGAAATCTTCGTCATTTTCCACCTTATGGCAAGGAAAATAACTGCAAGCAGTATTTTTATAATATCTGTAGGAATTTTCCATAATATCAGTCCTTTTTAAATTTTTTTATAATAACTTTTTCTAAGTATTCTAAGCTATAAAAACCATCTTCTTCCTCCCGGTCAATAATTACAGTCCGAATTCCCAATTCTTTACAAGCATTTATCTTCTCCAGAGTTCCTCCCTTTGCTCCGCTATCTTTCATTATAACATAATCTGCATCGTATTCATGAAACATAATTTTATTAAATTCCAGAGAAAATGGTCCAAGTAAAGCCACTATATCTTCCATCTTAATGTCAAATTTCCTGCATTCCATAATGCTTTCGTATGCCGGAAGAATACGATAGATAAATCTATTGCTGCCTTTAATTTTTTCGAAGTCTCCTATATTCTTTGAACCTGTTGTAAAAAAAACAGTTCCTTCTATCTCTTGCAAATAATCATAACATTCTTCATAGGAGTTTAAGCTTATCACATCATTACCATGTTTTGATTTGCTGCGTACAAATCTCAAATACTCAATGCCTAACTCCTCGCTTATTTCTTTGGCATTTTTTGAGACAATTTTTGCATAGGGATGTGATAAATCTACAATAGCTGTGATATCTCTTTGGGCAGCAAATTGTAACATTTCTTCCTTATTAAGTCTCCCAACATATACATTTTCTGAATCTAAAAATTCCCTGCCGCCTTCTGTCGCTATAGTTATTATATAGTTAACTTTGTTTTTTAATCTGTCTACTAATTCCCGAGCTTCTGAAGTACCGCCTATTATCCAAATCATAGTATATTATATCCCCTTGGTGTAATGATCTTATTTCCTATTATATAGGTATTGCTGTTGCCAATAATCAATACGCATAACATATTTACCGTATCGCAATCTACGCTATCAAGTGTTGTAATCTCCATTTTAGTATTTGCTCTTCCTGAGTCCTGAACTATCCCTACCGGAGTAGTGCCTTTTCTATATCTTGATATAATCTCCAATGCTTTCTCCAAATTATCTTTTCTCCCTTTAGACTTTGGATTGTAGATTGCTATAACAAAATCAGCCTCTGCAGCCTTTTCCAGTCTATCTTCTATAACTTCCCACGGAGTGAGCAAATCACTAAGGCTTATGGATGCATAATCATGCATTATAGGTGCACCTAATTCCGATGCGGCTGAGAAGGCGGATGTAACTCCGGGGACTATTTCCACATCTATGTCCCCCGCCAATTCAAGTATCGGTCCTGCCATTCCATAAAGCCCTGCATCTCCTGTGCTGATGATTGCAGTGTTCTTCCCTTCTTTAACCATTTCTATGGCTTTTTTACACCTTTCGATTTCACCCTTCATACCTGTGCTAAATACTTCTTTTCCTTCTACAAGTCCTTCTAGGTATTTGATATATGGGGTATAGCCTACAATCCCATCGCATGATTTTATGACATCCACTGCTTTAAATGTCATATGCTCTCTGCCTCCGGGTCCTATTCCCACTACATACAATTTTGCCATATTATTCTCCTTATCCTATTCTTCATCTTTAGTAAAATATCTTCACTTTTAGTTCTTAGTTCTTCACTTTTCTTTTAATTGTGAATTGATCTCGATACCGCTATGGTAATTCCATTATATATTGATTTATGTTTTATCAATTTACCTCCAAGCAAATATGCTGAAGGCTCTGCCACTGAATACACACCTATGGTATTTTTTACAAATTGGGACTGTGCAAAATTATTCTCTATATTTTTTATCTCATCGATTGTAAATATCTTTAATGAGCAGTTAAAGTATTTCGCTGCTTCTATGATCCCGGCTTCATCCTTCTTTACTTCCACAGTACCGATTGCTTTAATGCTCTCAAGGGAAATCTCAATTTCATTCAGGGCTGATTTAATAGCATTTATTATCATATTGGCTTCTATGCCTTTCCTGCATCCAATCCCTATATTTATATTCTTAGGTCTCAGCACAATATAAGGAACTTCTATTGCAGATATATTAAGCTTAGATGAAACTATTATAAGTCCATCAATATTTAAATTTACATTCTCTAAGCTTTGAACCAAAACCAAATTATCATATTTAATAATTTCACCGTCTTCAGTGTATAATCCTATTTTTTTTCCGTTTACCATCATCGATGTAAGTTTGGTTGTAGAATTCATATTCTCAATAAAATAATTGTTCCGTTTTGCAAACATATCTATGGAATCTATACCCCTATTATCGGAAGCCGTTGTAATTATGGGCATAGCTCCTAGCTTCTCTCCTATCCATTGAGCAATTTCATTTGCTCCTCCCAGATGCCCTGAAAGCAAAGATATGGAATATTTGCCTAAATCATCTATGACTATAACAGCCGGATCTATTGTTTTATGCTTTATAAACGGGTTTATCATCCTCACCGCTATCCCAACCGCCGATATAAAAATAAATCCTTCATACTCTGACCAAATTCTTTTCAATAAGTTATTAACTCCCTCCGGAATTTTAGAACTTGGATAATGGTGGATTTCATAATTGTTTTCATTTGACAGCTTTGATATGGCTTCACCTATTTTGTAACCTTTTTCAGTAAATGAAAAACATGCTAATTTCATTGGCTTCCCTCTCTAAATTTGTGTGTGAATTTAGGATCATAGAGTTTTGATCTTTCATAATCTCCTTCCAGAAAATCTCCTACAAGTATTTGTGCCATCTTATTGATTCCTTTTGCCTTTATTTTACAGGCAATATCTTTGAGAGTACCGAATATTATCTCTTCATCTTCCCAAGTCGCCTTATACACCACTGCAACAGGGACATCATAGTTTCCATAACCTTTAGCCAGTTTTTCAACCACCTTATCAATTTCCTGAATAGATAAAAATATTGCCATAGAAGCTTTATGTTTTGCCAAACTTTCCAAATCCTCTCCTTCCGGTACTGAAGTCCTTCCTTCTATTCTTGTAAGTATGACTGTTTGGCTTATATTGGGAAGAGTAAATTCTTTTTTTATCGATGCACAAGCTGCAGTAAAAGAACTTACTCCCGGAATTACCTCATATGCTATTCCTTTGGACTTAAGAACATCCATCTGTTCCCTTATTGCACCATATATAGTCGGGTCCCCTGTATGAAGTCTTACTACATTTTTACCCTTATCAATTGAAGTTTCCATTATCTCAATTACTTCTTCCAATGTCATCGAAGCGCTATTATAAAAAATACAATCTTCCTTGCAAAATTGTAAATGTTCCTCTGATACCAAGCTTCCTGCATAAATAACTACATCGGCTTTTTCAAGCAATGCTCTGCCTTTTACAGTTATTAAATCCACATTCCCCGGTCCGGCACCTACAAAACTAATCATCTGTTTTCACTCCTTTCACAATGGAGATAGGGTTTTGTCCCTTCATAAGTCCGCCTCTATCCATATATGCACTTTGTATAAGATGAGTTTCTATCTCTTTGTATTTGTACCTTTTAAGTAAATTTAAAGTTTCGTTTAAATTATTTAACGTAATAAAATTGCCGCACACAACTCCATTATTCTCCAAATTATTTTCCAGATAGGCAAAGATGCCTTCAAGTTTTCCCCCACTGCCTCCAATAAAACATTTATTAAATGATATAGCGGCTAAATCTTCAGGTGCTTGTCCCTTTATTACATGAATATTTACATTAAACTTATCCTTATTGGCATTTATCAATCGGATACCTTCATCCTCTCTTTCTATTGCCCACACCAAAGCCCCCTGCAATGCGGATTCTATAGAAATAGATCCTGTACCTGCACCAATATCCAAAAGTCTATCTCCCTTTTCTATCCCCAAATGTCCAATAGTCAATGTTCTAATATTGAATTTAGTCATGGGAATATTCCCTCTGATAAAATCTTCATCTTTAATCCATTTCATTTTCAATCACCACCACCCCAAGTGAAGAATAATCCTCCGGCACTTCTCCAATTTTTATTTTAACTATTTTTTCATCCTCATAGGACAGATTATATCCTATATACATATATCCTCTTATACCTATTCCAAACAATTCACGAGATATATAGGAAGCATTCTTTTCCTTGTCAATTAGCATTATTGTAAGTTTATTGTCCTTTATTTCATTTAAATTTCCACCTCTTCCATGAAGTGAAAGAAAACCTGCATCCTGCCAAGGCTTCTTAAGTTTTGCCATTAGGTATTGAAATGAGGATAATCCCGGCAGTACTTCTTCTATATATACTCCATTTCGTTTTAAATAGTCTACTATTCCATAAAAATTGGGGTCTCCTGATGCCAAAAGAAGTACATCTTCATTTTCTTTTGTATATTCAATTATTTCATCAACTTTATTTACTATTATGCAATCCTTACGCAACGATGAAATAGAATTTCCAATCCTTCCAAAAACTAATACAGATTTAGCATTTTTGATTCTGTCAAGAACTTCCACCGTTAAATATTTAGGATTCCCCGGTCCTGCTCCGGCTACAGTCAGCATATATTTACACCTCTTTCCATGGAATAGATGATTACCTTTACATTTACACTTTCATCCTTTAAGTATCTTCTTATTCTTTCTTCCGCACCTCGTTCCATATGTTTCAGCACTTGACCGTATCCTTCTTCTATACAGATGTTCAGCCCTTCCTCTGCGGTTATTGCTCCGTTTACCTTTTCCAATAAAGAAATTGGTGCACTCATCAATGCTAAATAGTATATAAAAGCTTCCATCCTTCCATCGCATACCCTGCTATGAGTATTGAAAACCCCAATTGAAAGTTTAGCAAACTTACCTATATGCCCAATAAGAGTGATAGACTTAAATCCCCTATTATAGCAATACAAAAGGCTGTCTCCGATATAATTGGATATCTTAACCCTTGGTTCATTGATTCCCAGTTCTTCAGACATCTTTTCACCATAATTTCCGGGAACCAAAACTATGTGATCCAGTCCATATTTTTGCTCTAACATATCCACTTCCATATAGATTGTCTTCAGCAATGCATCTTCGCTCATGGGATATACTATTCCCTTGGTGCCTATGATAGAGATTCCCCCTTCGATTCCTATATTTGAATTGAAAGTTTTCTTTCCTATTGATTCTCCTTGAGGAGCATATATCAAGATATCATATCCATTACTATTTACTTCATTTACCTCTTTTTCAATCATCTCTCTAGGTACAGGATTAATTGCCGCATCGCCTATTTCTCCAAACAAGCCCTTTCTGGTAATCCTTCCAATTCCCTTTCCTCCATCAATGACTATTTTGCCGTCATCTCTTTTTTTCACTTCAGCATAAATTTCAATACCATCTGTATTGTCAGGATCATCTCCCGCATCCTTGATGACAGCACAAGAAGCGCAATCATTCTTAATAATGGGATTATGAACTTCCAGCTTCAATCTAATATTTGCAGGGGTATCTATTTCTATATAGTCGATTATCTTCCCGGTTTCCAACATAACAGCAGCTGCCTTTGCCGCTCCGGCAGCACAACTTCCTGTAGTGTAACCGCACCTTAAACTTTTTCCTTCTTTTATAATATATAAATCCAATTCAGACAACTAAATCTCTCCTTATCTGCCAACAACCATATAGAGCAGAGCATTCATAATAGAAGCGGCAACATTGCTCCCGCCCTTAGTTCCCACTGTTGATACAGAAGGTATATCAAACTGCCTTAAGTATTCTTTTGACTCTTTGGCTCCTACAAATCCAACCGGTACTCCTACAACAAATTTAGGTTTTAATTTCCCTTCCTTAACAAGTTCAAGCACACGATACAATGCTGTCGGTGCATTTCCGATAACAAATATATCTATCCCTTCCTCTACTGCCAAATCCACAGCACAGGCTGAACGAGTGGTTTTTAGCTCCTTAGACATCTTAAAAACCCTGTCATCATCTATAAAACATTTTAATTCACAATTTGTCTTGGATAATGCAATTTTGTTTATGCCCATATAAGCCATCTTTGTATCTGTGAATATCTTTGCACCGGCAATTATTGATTTTTTTGCCTCCGAGATGAAATCATTATTGAAGGCAATTATATTTCTATAATCAAAGTCGCCTGTTGTGTGTATCATTCTTTTAGCAACAATTTTTTCTTCTTGAGAAAAATGAGTGTCCACCATTACCTCATCGATAATATCCATACTTTTATTTTCAATATCCATAGGATTTTTTATATACATTGTTTTTTCTCCTTACCTTTATAAGCTTTTTGAAGCAGGTATTCTAAAGCTTCCTTATTTCCTAAAAAATTAATATGCTGATATACTCCCAAAGCATTTTTATAACTATATCCAGATCCCCATTTTCTTTTGGATATTGGCTTTGAAATATTAAAAACCTCCTCCTCATTTGTCTCCAATATTGAGCGATGAAACTCCTGACCTGTCAATTTAAACCCCTTTTTGCCTAATATAGTATCCTTAGACAATTCTATATTCACATATCCGAAATTTTGCAGCCTTTCAGTCATATATGCCCTGCCCTTTATAATCCCACACATAGGATATTCTTCAATCATATCTGACAAATACATAAGCCCTCCGCCTTCAGCATAGAGGTGACCCATATTTCCCACATAAGCCCTTATTGAATCCATCATTTCATGATTTGATGACAATTCTTCCTTATATAGTTCCGGATATCCTCCCCCGATGTATACTAAATCAGCCTTCGGAAGTTCTTTGCCCTTAATAGGTGAAAAGTATTCTATGGAGCATATTTCTTCTAAAAGCTTTATGTTTTCTTCATAATAAAAATTAAAAGCTTCATCATAGGCAACTGCCACTTTTATATTCATTTTGAGTGGACTTTCAAATCTCTTTATATCTATTTCAGCTGCAATATCAATGATTTTATCCAGCTCTATATGCTTTTCAACTAAATCTGCGGCCCTTTCAATTATATCTTCTGACCGCTTATTTTCATCAGGTTGAATGAGCCCTAAATGCCTGTTGTCAATAAATAAGCTGTCATCAACAGGCAAATATCCCAAAACAGGGATGCCTACATATTCCTCAATCTTTTCTTTTAACATCCTGTAGATGTGTTCCCCTGTTTTGTTTAATATAACTCCTTTAATTCTATGTTTGGAAAAGTCCACCATCCCCTTTATTTTGGGAACAGCTGAGAACATCTCTCCTTTAGGTACATAAACTAAGATAGCAGGTAAGTCTAAATTTGCTGATATATCATAAGACGAATTTTCATAAGTATTTGATATCCCATCAAAATATCCCATAGCGCCTTCTATAATTGCAAAATCACCGCCGATAATTGATAAAGATTCCTTGAGCCCTTCTTTTCCCATTAAATGAATATCCAAATTACCAGCATTTTTTCCTGATGCAATTTTTATATATTTTCTATCTATAAAGTCCGGTCCGGATTTAAAAGCCGAAACATCAATATTCCTCTTTTTCAGCGCCCTTATAATTCCCATGGAGATTAAGGTCTTGCCCGAATTACTATTTGGTGCCGTTATCATTAATCCTTTCATCTCATTATGTCCCTCAAATGTCCAAGAAACATATCCTGAATAGATTTGATTTCTCCAAGTCCTTTTAATTCCACCTGCGTCTCTATGTTATTTTTAGCTAAAATGTTTTTCCATGAGCTTTCATCCTCTGAACTCATGTCATTTGTAGCATGATCTCCTGCCACAAGCATTAAAGGTCTTAATTCTACCTTATCTATAGATCTATCCTTCAATTCAGCTACAATGTCATCAATGTTTTTTTCACCTTCAACGGTGCCTATGAAAATATTTTTATAGCCCTTTGCTTTTATAATTTTCTCCAAATACTCATAGGATATATCTGCTTTATGCTCAGACCCATGCCCCATAAATACTTTAGCTTCTATTCCTTCTGACAAATCCAGCCCTGAAGTCAATCGTTCACAATCCTTTTCTGTGGACAATAAAGGCTTTCCAATGTTAATTATTACACCAGGATTGTTTTTTATAAAATCCCTTGCTTCCCTTAAAAGTTTTTCGTACTCAATACCTTCTATCATAAGCAAAGGCTGTATATAGATGTATCTTATTCCTTGGCTTACTAATCTCATCATTGCTTCTGTAGGATTATCGACTTCTATGCCATCCCTTTCTTTAAGCCTAGATATTACTACTCTGGATGTAAAAGCTCGCAAAACAAGACAATCCGGGTACTCTTCCTTTATTCTGTTTTCAATTGATTCTATACACAATTTTCTGGTATCCTTATAAGTTGTCCCAAAACTTGTTACTATTATCCCTTTATTCATAAGTTTTCAAATCCCCTTTCTGTTATGTACATTTGCAATTCACAATATCTCCTCTGAAGCACACTAAGGTTGGATAAATCTTTTCCTTTAACTGTGAATAGTAATTGCCTTTAAAGCTTTAATAAGCATTTCGTTATCCTTTCTTGATTTAATCGCAACTCTTATATAATTACTGGGTAAATCTATAAAGGAATTGCATTTTCTAACTAAAATTCCTTGTTTTAATAGATTGTTAAAAACATATTCTTCATTCCACTTTACCAATTCAAGCAATATAAAATTGGCATCCGTCTTCTTTGGCAAGATTCCGGGTATCTTTGATAATTCATCCTGCAGATAAATTCTTTCTTTATCAATATATTTTTTGCTTTCTTCGATATATTCCAGGTCTTTAAAAATATATTGACCGGCTGCATCAGCAAAAGAATTAATGCTCCAAGGTAAGGATATCTTTCTTATTTCCTGAGCCTTATGGCTTGAAGCGCATCCATATCCCAGCCTTAACCCCGGTAATGCAAAAAATTTGGTTGCGGCTCTGATTATTCCTACTTCTTCATAGTTAAATTTTTTAAATATCTCTATACTATCGTAATCATGCGGACAAAACTCATAAAATGCCTCATCCAGCAGTAGATAGCCTCCTTTTTTTAAGACCAATTTGTATAGAGCAATCAGCTCATTTTCCTTTATTCTCAGCCCGGTTGGATTGTTGGGATTGCCTAGCAATAATAAATCCCCCTTGGTCAATATATCTTCTATAGCCTTTACATCCAAGGTAAAATCCTTTTTATATGGCACTCTTACAACATCTTTACCATGTACTTTTGCTCTTTGTTCATATTCTGAAAAACTTGGAGTGCATACTATCACCCTATGTGCCATTATCATAAAATCGTCTATGATTTCTACTGCTCCGTTGCCTACCAAAATATTCTCTTCATTGCATTTTAAATATGTTGATATTGATTTTTTCGATTTTCGATATTGAATATCAGGGTATGCCCTTAAGGTTTCAAATTTCTTCATTAAATATTTATCCAGTCCCTCAGGAGGTCCCAAAGGATTTATATTGCTGCTAAAATCTATAAGCTTGCCTCCAAATTGATTTTCGTAGGTAAGCAAGTCTCCTCCATGTTCCATATCATATCTCCTTAAAACTTTTTATGTGGTATAAAATAAGTACAATCTCTGACTTTAATGCTTATTGTTAGCACATTTCCCGGACATATCGTTCGTTTATTTGTCCGCCTTTAAAGGTGCAGAAAAAATGATCTGACTGCGGTCTTACTTCAGCAAGCGCTAGATGAAGTCGGCTTGTTTGAAGAACTATCCAAATATGGGAAATAGCAGAGTGACAGGGGATTAATTTTCCCCGCCTTCTCTTCTTCAATTATTTTTTCCAAACTAAAGTTTTTATCATCCAGCAAATTATTTGCATTATCTGCTATGTTTATTGTATTTAAATCTTTAAGCATCTCACCCAGTGCAGATTGCGACGTCCTTGCCGTAACTCCTTTTGTGCCTTTGAATTTGAGCTTAATATAACTAAATCAGGCTCTAGTGCCAATACCTTTTCTAAGCTTACAGAGCCAAATTTACCAACTATCTCAACGCCTTCTATCTCTGAAATATCCTTAGCATCATCCTCTACCATTCCAACGAGTTCTCCGCCATTTCTTGTCCATATATCTATAAAAGAAGAGAATAAAACAACAACTCTCTTGGGGTTCTTTTTTATACTTATTGATTCACCCCTGCCGTCAACAAATTCTACATAATCGTCCGTAACTTTGATTCCATATTCATCCCCTGTTGAAGATGTGTTTTCAGTCAATTGAGTTTTTGGATTGCAAGCAGTAACTATCAAGGTTAAAAGTAAAATCAACAATATGTAAATTTTTGTTTTTCTATCCCTCATATTTAACCCCCTGATTTGTTTTTCTGGCAAGTATCAGGGATATGTAGTCTTTCTCATTTAATATATTCTCCTTATCGGTTAATATCTCTTGATCCTTCAAAGTGGCTTTTTTAATATATTTATACTCATATTTATTTTCTTCCAGAATATCCAGCAAGTTCTCATTATCTTTTAATGTCTTTAAGATTGCTATCGAATTCACAGATTTCAATAGTTCATCTTCGAGTTCATCACATATCAATAAGCTTTCTCCTTTTAAAGTTAAGGGAGTCTTACTTGCGCAAGCTGCTGCTACAAAGGATGGTATTCCCGGTACAATTTCTATATCTATTGACTTAAGTCTTAATTCCTCCATTATATAAATAAATGTACTGTATATCATGGAATCACCTATAGTCAAAAACACCCCATATTCTTCGTCCGGAATTTCTTTTGAAATGATTTCTGCGCCTTTTGAATAATCCTCTTTTGTAACATGTCCCATTGGAAAATCAATTAATATAAGTTTAGTATTTCCAATGAACTCTCTTGCAGTGTCAACCGCCATATTGCTTCCTTTATTGTTTGGTGCAAAGATTACACCTGCACCTTCTATAATTCTGACTGCCTTTAATGTTAAAAGTTCAGGATCTCCGGGACCTGTTCCTATTCCATATAATTTTTTCATTTGTTCACCTTTCAAATCAATTTAAATCAAAAAAACTCCATCAAAGTTTTGATACGTCGAGGGAGTCTTTAAAATATAAAATCCCTAACCTGTACCGGTAGGGAGTAAATCACATATAATATAAGACTATCCTTCCCTCCGAAGGCTACTTCTAATATTATTTTAGGCAGGTCTCCTGGCTTATGAATCTTCCTACTCTCAGTACCTTCCCGGATTGTTCCAGTGGTATTAGCTGATTTTGTCATCATTTACAGTAGCGGGGGCTGCATGGGATTTTAACCCATTTCCCTTTAAAAAAACCTAAAATCTTTATTAAATTACTATTTATATGCTAACATAATTTAAAAAAATATACAACAGTAAAAAATATAGCAACAAAAAAGCTATTAAAGTCCTATACATTATTTCTATGGTATTTGATATATGGGTTTTATCTATATCGACATCTTTATCTCCAATGGTGGGTTTTTCAACTAAAACTCCATGATAATAACTGCTACCCCCCAATTGTATCCCCAATAGTCCGGCAACAGCACTTTCCGGATACCCACTGTTTGGACTTTTATGGTTTCTTCTGTCTCTTATTAGAATTTTAAATCCCTTTTTCGTATTAAATCTACCAAGGGAACTGATGTTCATTAAAACAGCAGTAAGTCTTGAAGGAATTAAGTTAAAGAGATCATCTGCCTTTGCAGGAAAAAATCCTAAATCCATATATTTATCATTTTTATAACCCAACATTGAATCCATAGTATTGACAAATTTATATACAAAGCCTCCCGGCACGCCAAACAACATAATATAAAAATAAGGCGCTATTACACCATCAGAGGTATTTTCCGCTACAGTCTCAATTGTGGCCTTGATTATTTCATCTCTGTTTAAGTTTTGAGTATCTCTTCCGACAATATACGATAGCTGTACTCTGGCTTTTTCAACACTAATATCAAGCTTTTTTAGGACTTTATTTGCCTCATCCATTAAATTTTTTGCTGCAATACAAGTATATATCAAATATATACTCACTAGATTATAGAGTATTTTATTAGTTTTTATGATATTTAAGATAAGATGTATAGGGAAAAATCCTAAGGATATATTTATAATTACAATAAACAGTCCTGCTATTTTAAGCTTTTTTTTAGATTTAAAGTATTTTCTTATAAATTTTTCTTCCAGTTCAATTATCTTGCCCATAAGCTTGACAGGATGAGGGAAACTATAGGGATCTCCAATTAGAAAGTCTATTATTACCGCAATGATTAAATTAGTCATTTTTTAAATCCATAATTTCATATATATAATCCATATCCAAATTATCCCTCATTGCTTTAGCCAGTTTATTCAGCTCTTCCTCTATTTCCTCATCGGATTGCTTCTCGGTATTGCATCTTTTATCCCTATCAATTAAAGAATCCTCATCTACTAATTCGAGATCAATATATGGTATTACGCCTACTACAGGTATATTTAGAAGTTCTTCTATCATTTTAATTCCCGAATCTAAAAGGCTTTTATCCCCCCTGAATTTGTTTATAATCATGCCCTTGATTCTTACTCGTTCATCAGGTTCCAATAGCATTACAGTGCCATACAATGCTGCAAATGCTCCTCCCCTATCAATATCAGTAACTAGGAGTACAGGCGAATTAGCTATTTTAGCCATACCCATATTTACAATATCATTTTCTTTTAAATTGATTTCAGCAGGGCTTCCCGCACCCTCTATGACAACTATATCATTTTCAGCTTCAATCTTTTTATATTTTTTTTCAATCATTTCCCTAAGAGCAATTCTATACCTAAAATATTCTCTTGCAGCCATGTTTTCGGTTTCTTCGCCGTCTATAACAACCATTGACCCATCATTGGATTTTGGTATAAGCAATATAGGATTCATATCCTGATGAGGTTTTAGTCCGGCAGCCATAGCTTGCAGAGCTTGTGCTGTACTTATCTTTTTACCATCCTCCGTTGTATAGAATTTTGATGACATATTTTGTGATTTAAAGGGAAACACCTTATACCCATCTTCTTTGAAAATCCTCAAAAGTCCTGTAGACATAAGGCTCTTTCCTGCTGATGAGGTTGTCCCTTGGATCATAATGCTCGACATAATTATCTTCCCCCTTGAATTTATATGCAAATCTTAACATAAAAATTTATTTTTGTAAATGAACTTAAAAGGCTCCGATATCTACCGGAGCCTTAATTAACTATTTATTAAAAACTTTCCTCAACCTTTTTCCAATTTACTACGTTCCAAAATGCATCTATATAATCTGCTCTTTTGTTTTGATACTTCAGATAATATGCATGTTCCCATACATCTATACCTAGTAACGGCTTTTTGCCTTCTGAAATCGGGTTATCTTGATTTGGAGTGGATACAATTGAGAGTTTACCACCGTCCAATACAAGCCATGCCCAACCACTTCCAAATCTTCCTAGAGCAGCCTTCTTGAAATCCTCTTTAAACTTCTCAAAACCGCCCAGGTCTTCATCTATTTTCCTTGCCAACTCTCCTTCAGGTTTTCCTCCGCCATTAGGTGACATCCATTCCCAAAAGAGGCTATGATTGTAATGACCTCCGCCATTATTTCTAACTGCAGTTTTAATATCTTCAGGAATTTCGTCTAAAGATTTTATCAATTCTTCAATGTTCATATTCTGTAAGTTTGAATGCCCTTCTAAAGCGTTATTTAGGTTGTCAATATAAGTTTGATGATGTTTAGTATGATGTATTTCCATTGTCTTTGCGTCGATGTAAGGCTCAAGTGCTTCATAAGAATACTTTAATTCAGGTAATTTAAACATACAATCTCTCCTTTAATATATATCAATTTTAATTATTTACTATTATATATATTCCCATTATTCTAATTGATAAACATTATCATTTAGAATAAATTTAAAGTATTCTTATCCCTTATCCTTGTCTTTATCTTTTGTCTTTTTTATTTTTTTCTTTGTCTTTATTTTTTATCTTTGTCTTTTGTCTTTTATCTTTTATCTTTTATCTTTTATCTCTTATCTTTTATCTTTTATCTTTGTCTTTATTTTTTATCTTTGTCTTTTATCTTTGTCTTTTATCTTTGTCTTTTGTCTTATCTTTTATCTTTTATCTCTTATCTTTTACCTCTTACCTCTTACCTCTTATCTTTTATCTTTTATCTTTTACCTATTACCTATTATCTCTTACCTCTTACCTCTTACCTATTACCTATTACCTCTTACCTCTTACCTCTTACCTCTTACCTATTACCTATTATACGTTTCCTTTAAGTCCAATCTCTTCAGCTACTTTTCTCATGCCCTTTATGGTTTCAGAGATTATCTCGTTCAGCTCCATGCCAAGCATATCCGCACCTGTCTTAATAACCTCCCTATCAACTCCTGCCGCGAAAGATTTTTGACCCCACTTTTTCTTAACGGATTTTGCTTCCATGTCCAGTATGGATTTACTTGGTCGCATCAACGCTGTAGCAGTCACAAGCCCCGTTAGCTCATCAATTGTATACAGAACCTTTTCCATCCTCTCAACGGGTTCTACATCTGTACAAATCCCCCATCCATGGCTGATTACAGCTCTGATATAATCTTCCGGCCAATTTTCTCCCTCTAGGATTTCCTTTGTCTTTTTACAATGCTCATCCGGATACTTCTCATAATCCAAATCATGGATAAGTCCAATTATTTTCCACTTTTCTACATCTTCCTCCCCCAGCAGTTCGGCAAAGTGCCCCATCACAGCTTCTACGGATAGGGCATGCTTAATAAGGCTATCACTTTGATTATACTTTGTTAAAAGATCATACGCTTCTTCTCTGGTTGGAACCATTATACATCCCTCTTTCATAATAAATATTGTTTCCATTTTACATTAATAGGCATAAATTTTCAAGTAAATAAGAAGTAAGGCTACTTTGTTCACTTTTTAGTATGTATAAGCATACTCGTTTCCAGCAATGACGACGGGAATAAAGTGAAATCATCATAAGCAAGATATCTGCTTTCCCAAGTAGGATTAAATTTCTCCTTGTAGGATCTTAATCCTCCGAAGCTATATACTTCTTTCCCATATTTGTAAACCAAATGAGCCATTCGCTCTTTGAAATGTGCATTTTGTGCAACTCCCACGTTTGATAATGGTGCCATACCTAAGTTAAATATTTTGAAATTTTGTTCCTTCAAATAAATTATTAAATTTAAAATCAAAAATTCCATGGTGTTTTTTGGTATATCTTCTTTAAACCTCATCAAATCGAGGCTATAAGTCCTATTATCGCATTTGGGCATCAATGAGGCAAAGGCTATGACTTCTTTAGTTTCCTCATTGCGTATCAATCCTATAGGCGATTGCTCCAGATAAAATCTGTCCATAAATCCCAGTGAAAAACCCATTTCATTTCTTCCCTTTAACCATTCTTCCGATATAGAAAACAACTCACCATACATAGCATCATCCAAATCTTTACCGTCAATCATTTGAAAATAATAGCCATCACGTTTAAATCTACTCAAAACATTTCTAAAATCTCTGCTTTTCGGACTTTTTATATCGAAATCTTCCAAATCAACCAAAGCCATCTCCCCTAATTTAAAGAAATAGTATCCATGCTCATGATATAGGGGAAGAAACTTTTCTCCAACCTCATAAAACACCAGTTTGTATCCATATTCATCAACAAAATTATGAAATTCATCCAAAGCCTCATCAAAGTATTCTTCATTACCTATGGGATCCCCCAAAGCTATTATAACATTGTGCCTTGCTTCAAACGCAATAAGCACCTTTTGTGACTGTGCCCAATATAAATGCTTATCCTTGAGGTATATTAAATGGGATAAATAACTTCCCGTATTTTCACGCAAAAACCTATCAACTCTATCTACATCTATCTCTTCATATCTTTTATCATCTTTTATTCTTTCTTTTGTTAACTCCATAACAATTATATATATGATTAATGACCCATAAGTAAATATTCCGCTTATTTTAAAATTTGAAAACCCATTTGAAAATATTGTTTTAAAATTGTGTAATCTTAAGAAGTCCAATAAAATTACATGTGACAGTTTCAAATATATAGTAACGCCAATTAGAACAACAAAAGATGAAATCAAAGTCCAAAACCAATCAAAGGGTAAACTTCTCCGATAAAAACTATCCTTAGATAATCTCAATAAAATCAAGACAATTGTAAGAAAAATTGCCTCCTCATAATCAAAACCCTTTATAAAGGTAAATAAGGCACCTGATAATAACAGCCACCATGTCACCTTATATCCGCGTTTCACTTTCATTTTTATTTCCCGGGATATAGAAATTAAAAATACTCCTATTAAAATGGACAATTGGCGTGACCATTGGAGTATAGGAAAAGATAACAATTTTGCGGCGAACTTTATCCTTTCGGTTATACCGGGAACAAGGGCTGAAAATAGGAGTATAAGTCCACTGACAAACACCAAGATGCTTAATAAAAAATTTGTCAATCCTGATGTTCTGCTTATAAATCCCTTAAGTTTTTCTACATCAAATACTTTTATATTGCTTTCATTTCTCTGAGATTGAATAGCTAGGGTAAATATTATGCTTAAAACCAATGGGACTATATAATAAAATACCCTATATAAAATTAATGCAGCTAATATATTTTCAGTGGCAATGCCATAATACTGTAGTCCTGCAAGTACAACAAAATCAAAGGAACCTAATCCCCCCGGCAGCATGCTTACAATACCCGTTATCGACGCTAAAGTAAATACGACCAAACAAGGTAATGGGTTTATATTTGAATTAAATTGCCTTATTATCATAAAAAACAATATAAATAATATTATACAATGGATAATTGATGCAAGAAGTAATTTTATTTTTAGAGTAAATCTTTTAGCGTCAAATAACTCTATCTCCGTCTTTTTAAACCTATAAAATATAATATCTATAAAAAAATAGATGAAAAAATATATAATAAATCCAAGTAGTATTAAAAACAGATAGTTGTATTTATTGATAATGGGTTTAGTGTATTTATATAGGATCAATGACAATATAGAAAATGCTGATAACCCAACAGATGTTGCAGGAATTAAAAACAGATTATAATCTAAATAATCAGCTTTATTATCACCTTTTTTAAAAAATACCGTCCTAATAGATGCCCCAGTAAGACCACCCAATCCGGATATGTTGTTAATTGCGCTTGCTATAAATGATACATTAAAAATCGTCGAAGGTCTTAAACCTAAATTAAAATACTTAGTTATAAGAAAATCATAATAGGTTATAGATGAAACGCCTAGGATACCAAGCAGTAAAATGAGCATAGTATTTACAATGGGTAACCTTCTTAAGATCATAATAGTATGAACAAAATCTATTGATTCAACTTCTTGTTTTATACTCCATACTATAAATATAGCCATTGCAATAAAAAACAATAGTTTTAAAATTGACATTCCGTGTTTTTTTAAAAAACTTTTAAACATTTTACGCTTCCTCCAAATAATAGGGATTTATAAATTATAGCACAAGTACTTTAATTTGAAAACAATCTAGAATAATGCAAAAATAAATACGAGGTAAATAAATAACAATAAAAATCCCATTGACCTACTGATCTTTTTCTTAAAAATACCAGAGCCTACAAACAATAAGGTAACTATCAAAGCCATTGAAAAATCCAAAGTCAATGTTTGTCTGTATATGGTAATTCCATCATCACTAAATAGTGCTGATAAACCTAAAATCATAGTAAGATTGTAAATATTGGCTCCTAAAATATTTCCTATTGATATGCTTTGCTCCTTTTTTCTTATAGCCGTTATTGCGGTAACCAATTCAGGTAATGACGATCCTATTGCAAGAAATGTCAAGCTAATCACATTTTGAGGGGTATGTAAAAAATTGGCTATCTGAACAGCACTGTCTAATAATAGATGGGAACCTGTAACAACTAAAATTCCGCCTACAATAAAAAAAACTATATTTTTAGAGGTATCCTCCTTATTCAAATATAGTTTATTCTTTTTAGTATCATCTTTTTTATGTTCCACAGCATTTGCCCATAAAAAAAATATAACTAAGGAAAATAAGATAGCACCTTCCTTTTTGGTAATCATTCCATCCATTGCTAATATATAAAACAATATAAGAAAGGATATCATCATTATTCCCTTTATATTAAAATTGCCGTCTATTTTTATTGGCTTTATAATTGAACTTATTCCTATTATAAATGCTATATTGCTTATATAAGTTCCTATAGCATTGCCGATACACATATCCTCCAACCCCTCATATGCTGCTATGGTGGATACAAGAAGTTCGGGCAAGGTGGTAGCTATACTTACTATAGTTGCACCTATTATTCCTGTGGAGATGCCGGTTATCTTCGCCACCCCTATAGCGCCATTTAAGAATATATCTCCTCCCTTTATGATCATCAACAGTCCTATTACAAATACTACAAATGCACCATATGTACTCATTATCTTGCCTCCTTATTTGAACCGATAATATATTATATAAGGAAAAACAAGACAATATGAAAATTAACTTAAATTCTTTCAATACCATTCAAATCAAAATAAACATTTCTCGCCTTAAATGGAGAAGGATTGGTATATTGTAATTTCACTTTTTCAAAATCATTTATTCTTTTTGAATGATAATAAGGTTTTTCAAACATTAACCTTTCATCTCTTAACCATTGCGGAACCTCCATATCAAGTAATTGCAAACAATAATCTATTAAAGCTGACACTTTGGTTATATATTTTATTTCTTCATCATCACAATCATCTAAATCAACCGGATTATATAAGCTATTTATAAATTTCATATCTTTAGATTTTAACAATTCTAACAATTGATTTATACTTGTATCTTCATCTTGATACTCAAACAAATCCTTTAAGCATTTATTCCCAATCATAACCTAAATCCTCTCCTATTCATAATAGAACCACCATAAACTGTCATCTCAAGCTGTAATTGATTTTCTTTTAACCGTTCATTCAGATATGCAAATATTTCTAACAAATTATCTCTATCCATTAAACCTATATCATTGGATTTAGCCATGTTACTCCTCCTATTATTAAATTCACTGCTATTTTAATTATAGCATATAATTAGTATTTTATTATAAAATTAGATCAAATACCAATGAATATACCGGTATTTGAACTAGGATAAATACTATAAGAAGTAATGTTGTTTCGTTATTGCTTATAAAGATTTCCTTCAAATGTTGCTAAATAATACCCCGTTATAGGATCTATAGTTATGTTTTCTACTTGTTCTAGAACTCCTGACCACCAATACCCATCTGTATATTCACTATATTCTACAGCTGCAGGAATATTATTTTTGGAAGTATATCTTTTCTGAATACTTATAAATCTTCCTCCAAAGAAACCCAATGTACCTTAAAATTAGATACTATTCAATTTCTATTTATAATACTCAAGATAAATTAATATAAACAAGGTTGAAAATTATTTAGTGTAACCTATCCATTACTTCTTTCACTTAATCTTTCGATGGTTGCCCAACTTCCACCCCATGTGTCAGAATTCCTAAGATAAAGACTATTTAATATTGTGGAAATAAAAGTTTATTAAATGAGTGTCCACAAAAACATGTTGAATTTCGTTATATATAATAAGGAATGAAAAATATAATAAAATCATTATCTCAATCATTATATATTAAGTCAGGATTACATAATGGATCTGGAGGTGAATAAGTGATGAATAGGTTAAAAAAATATTTTGCCGAATTAAAAGAACATGACAATATATTATATAAGATTTCTTGGATATATATATGCATTATTGCCTTATTAAATTTTGCCTTTCAAGGATTGGCACGATACATCTCATTTTTAATTTATAATATTAAAACTACTAATATTGAAAATTTATACTCTATTGAAAAATTAAAATTAAATATTGAATATACAATAAATGCAGTCCATATAATACTCATAATCTATTACTTATTTTCAATGCGTAAGTTAATCAATGAAAATAAAATTTATATCCCTGATTTATTTTATAGGAATAAAGCTTTACTCGTTTTTTTCATAATATCAATGGTCGTTCAAATAATAATTGCAATTATATTTTCCATTGGTTCTAGATTAAATTTAAACTCATTTATAATGCATTTAATTTTTCCAGCGAAAATCATCGTTCTACTTTTAATAATCCAACTAATAGAAACAAGATATGCTTAAGCATATCTTGTTTCTATTACTCCATAGCAGGGTTATGATGGAAAGTATGTGTTTTTGGTCCCCAACTAAATGTTGTCCCTGCAGGATATGTGCCAATCCTACTTATTGATACTGCTTTCATTGTATGCTTAGCTGTAAAGTATGCACTACCATTACTAATATAGCCTCTTAAATCACTAGAATCCAATGTAGGAGCTCTAAAGGAAGCGCCTACATATTAGGTGCTATTAATTTGATACTTGGTTTTGAAGCACTTATTGCTTTGTTTGTACTTGAGTCATAGGAATAAGTACCAGTCATTTCTGTAGCCCATTCTCTAGGTTGTGATATATTCTGATTGTCATCAGCATAATGATAAGCTCTATTGTGTACTGTATTAGACCCAATACTCATTTTATTATTTTCTATTATTGTAAATGATAGATTTAATTTTTTATTAATTATTAAATCCTGAATTGCTTTATAATTATTATTGTTATATAATTTTCTTATAATATTAAGATATTCTATTTTTACATCTTGTTCTGAATTATTGAATATCGATGCCCTATCTTCATTTTTCAAAAAATCATCAATGAAATTTTTAAAAAATTCACTTACACCTAATTCAATGTTAAACCCTTGGACATATGCTACGTCAATTTCCTCAGAATTTATTTCTGCTGCATAAACATTCTCAATGCTCAAAAATAGTATTAATATTAATATAATCGATAATAGTTTTCTTGAATTTTTAAACATTTATATCCTCCTTATTAGTATAATATTTACCTTCTACCCAAATAGCTCTTAACTAGGACTTTCTTCATTCTCCAAGCTTATATTCCTATTGGAATCACCCCCTCAATATAAACCCTAGCAACACCCTTTTTAGTCCTTCCAATAGCCCCTTGATATAACGTTTTCCATTATATCAATATTTATTTTCAAAGTATGCTTTTAATCTTAATACCTTTGTATATTGCTTGTTACAGTAATACTTTCTGATTGGCTACCGCTATATGCCGTCACAGTTGATTGTACTCTGTACTCATAACCACTGGATACGGCATATGTGTCATCAAAATCCAATATCCTTGAATTATTTCTTTCATTCCATGTTTTAATGGTTGTCCAATTTCCTCCTTTATACTGTTGTAATCTAATCGTTGCTTTAGTACTTGTAACCTTGCTGTTTCCGCTTAAATAAGTTTCTACTGTAGCTTTCCCACCTGAATCAATTTGCAGTCTAGATCTTGCTTCTGAAATATAGGTGTACATTGGAGAAATAATGTTCTTGTCATTATTTAATTCAGTTGTACTTGCTAAGACAGGATTAATATAGGCACTTACTAATAGCATTACCAGCATAAGAGTAATAGTTTTTTTCTTCATAATTAAAAGCCCCCTAAATATTATATTAGTATTTTCTTCTCTTACTATATATAACGAAAATTAGGTGGCTTTTGTGGACATTTTTTAAATTTATTTTGTATTTTCTATAATTCCTTCAATAATCTTTACAAGTTCCTCAAAGGATACTTCTGCATTAACAGAATAGATAAAGTTATCATCATTCCAATATGCAATATACATATCCTTATTAAAAACATATTTTATTATTTGATTATTAATTTTCATCTCCTCAATTGTTGTTCCTTCTGTATCGATTCTTATTTCTTCATTTGTTATAATTCCTTGCATATATATTATAATTCTATTACCATTCATATAATTAATTTTTCGTGTTATATCAGTCTGCTTATCTTTAATGACCTCAAAACCATCTGGTATATAGGATGGTTCAGTAAAACTCAGGCCTTCGCTGATAGGTTCTTCAACTTTTATTATAATGGAAGTAAATCTATCATATACTGTAACTATTGTTTCAAATACCTTTTCTCTATATGCTTGCACAGTAGCAATTAATATACTGTTCGTTAAGATAAATGCAATCAATATAGCTGCTGCATATTTTCCTATATTAGCTAATCTCTTTTGCATAGGAGTTCTACTGTATTCTTTGATTGTTTTTTTCAGCTTTCTTTTATACCCTTTTGAAAAAACATGAGGCTCCACATCTTTATCCCTTTCCTCTTCAAGTTGATCTAATAATGCATCAGCTTTCGGCATATACTCAATTAACAATTTATCTAATTCTTCATCTGTTAATACCTTGTCATACATCAAATCTCAGCCTCCTGCTCAGCTATTATTTCTCTTAATTTATTTCTGGCACGCATTAATCTTTTCTTTACATTTTCTTCAGTTATATCCAGTATGCTTGCTATTTCCTTATATGTATATCCATCGGTATATTTTAAGGATAGGATGATATAGTAAGATTTAGGTAATTGAAGAAGATAAGTTTCAATCTCTTTACCTACCAATATATCCTCTATATTTGTAAATTCATCAATCATGGTCCCCTCTCGTTCATCAAGGGGAAGAGTCTGTTGTTTTTTTCTTTTCCTATATATATCAATGGAAACCCCTTTAACTATTTTAACGAAATAATTCCGAGTTTGTGGACACTTTTCCTTAATAACTTTATCAAAGTTTTTTATAATGCGTAGAAAACTCTCCTGCACTGCATCTTCTGCCAGTTGACTATCTCTCAATATACTATAGGCCTTTCTATACATTAATCCACTATATTCACCATGAAGCTCCATAAATATGTCTTTATCTTCCTCTGTATCAATCATTGATAAATATATCATCAACATAGGCTTAACACCCCTTTGTATAGCAATATATTTTAATTCAACTGTTTTTTATTACTAGCTATAAAAAGTATAGCATATTAATTGATGTAGGCAAAGTTATCCCCTATTACACTTTATCTATTTCACGTAATGTAATATAATAGAGCATAAAGATAATATAAACTCAATGCATAATGCATGGATAAATTGGTATAAATTAAATAAATTTACATTAATTTGGGGGCCATCATGGATAATAATAAAGCTATAAAACTACTTGATAATTTGAAAAAAGTAATATTGGGAAAAGATGAAGTATTGGAATTGGTTTTGATTACTCTCCTTGCAGAAGGCCATCTCTTATTGGAAGATGCTCCCGGAGTTGGAAAAACTACTCTTGTGAAGGCTTTGGCTAAGAGTATAGATTTAAGCTATAAAAGAATACAATTTACTCCTGATTTAATGCCTTCTGATATCATAGGCACTAACATCTATGATAGAAAATCAGGTACTTTCACTTTTAAAAAGGGACCGATTTTTAATCAAATATTCCTTGCGGATGAAATCAACAGAACCTCTCCCAAAACCCAATCCAGTCTATTGCAAGCTATGGAGGAAAAAGAAATTTCCACAGAAGATAATCATTATATTCTGGAAAAGCCTTTTATGGTCTTGGCAACTCAAAATCCTCTGGAATACCAGGGCACATTCCCATTACCTGAAGCACAATTGGATAGATTTTTAATGTGTCTATCCATAGGATATCCCGAAAAGGATGCTGAAATTAATATTTTGAAAGAATATAATTCCATAAAAGATATGGCAAATATCAAACCTGTTTTAAATCAAGAAGATATATTGGAAATGCAATCAATGGTGGAAAAAATAAATGTCCATAATGATATTTTGAATTATATTGTGAATATCTCCAATGCAACAAGGTCTTATAAGGATTTATCCCTGGGAGCAAGCCCAAGAGCGTCAATAGATTTATTGAAAGCGTCTAAAGCTAGGGCTTTTGTTTCAGGGCGTGACTACGCAATACCCGATGATGTAAAGCAAATGGTAAAGCCTGTACTTGCTCATAGATTGATTCTAACACCTGAAGCGCGTATTGAGAGAAAAAGCATTGATGATATTTTAAAGGGAGTATTAAATAGTATATTTATTCCGGTGATGCTACATGGTAAAAATTAATTCTAAAACAGCACTTATCTTTTCAATATCGTTTCTATTTATAATTCCATTTGTACTCTTTATCGGTGGGACTATGCCATATCTCATTTTTTATATATTGATTTTTTTATTTATCATTCCATTTTTACATAATTATATAGCAATAAAAGGTATCCGAGGGTCGGTGGAGATTCCAAATGGTGCTTTATATAAGGGAGATAGGATAAATATAAATTATGAATTGAAAAATAGAAGTCCCTTTTCTATTGCATATTTAGAAATTCACAGTGATATAGCCAGGAAATTGGCGGGAAAAGACACCACAAAAGTAATTATTCCTTTGGAAAAGAAGAGAAGATTTTTCTTCAATGAGGAAGTTGTCCTATCCAGAAGAGGCTATTATGAAATGGAAGAGATAGAAATCAAAATCCATGATGTATTTAACTTTTTCACTTTCACCAAAAATATCAAAACCAATACCTCTTTATTAGTATATCCTGAAACGATAAACCTCTCCACATTTGAAATAACAGCAAATCAACAGCTTGGTGAATTGCAGGTACGCAATTCATTTTATCAAGATAAAAATAGAATATCCTCCTTGAGAGACTATAGAGAAGGTGATATGGTTAAATCAATCCATTGGAAATTAACTGCAAAACGAGACTTTCCAATTGTCAAGGAATATGAAAACCGTGTAGATACAAATGTTTTTATATTTTTGGATAATCAAGATTTGTATTTTGAAAATGATGTGGACAGGCGTATGGAAGATAAAATCGTAGATTCCGCTCTTAGTGTCGTTAATTATTGTTTAAAGCAAAATATATTTATAGCTTTGGAAACCCAGCATAAAAAAAGGCAAATTGAATTAAGCGGTCAAAATACTAAAGACTTAAAACCGTTTCTTGAACTATTTGCTCGCTTCAAAGGCAATGGCGCTTTAAATACTAAATCTCTTTTGATTTCAAAAATAGAAAGGCTCAGAGACGGAAGGGCATTTATTATAATAACTCCACATCTTGATAAAGATATGGGGGCTATCGGCATAGAGCTAAAGATGAAAAATTCAAATCCTTTATTTATCGTTGTTACGGATAAAGAAAATAATAACGGATTTATTGAGCCGCTAATTGAAAACAGACTTAAACAGGAAGGGATTCCATTATTTATATTGGATTTCAAGTCAAATGTAAAAGATGTTCTGGAGGTCAGCCATGGATAAAAGCTTGGGGTTTATAAAAAATCTTTTATACATTGTATTTGTATTCTCTCTGACATTTTTATTCGGATTGGTTATCAAGCTTGAAATCAATATGCCCTTACAGTTAATTATTGTGTCTTTTGTATCCTTAATAGTCAAATTCTTTATACTAAATCCGATTATATTATACGGACTATTGATAATTTCCTTTATTGCTGTTCTAGCAATAAATCACTATATTATGCCAATCATTTCACCATTTTTGGAGAGGTTATATTTTTTATTTTCAAATATAATTAAAAACTTCCAGGGCAAAGAAAAAATTGTTCCTGAAAATATATTTATATTTTGGGGACTTATTTTAATCATTCTTTCTTTATATACAGCTTATATACTATTTAGAGATAAAAGTATTTATTTCCTTCTACCTGTATATATGGGCTTTTATCTATACTATTGGTACTCTTATTATGATCAGGCTTTATGGATGCTAATAATATTTGCGGCTTGTTTTTTAATTCTATTTGGATTAACAAAATACTCAAAGCAAAAAGAGAAAGTTCATGAATCTAAATCTATAAACATCGAAAGACTTTATTCTCCTTGGGTAACAACTACAGTCAATTATAGTATATTGATTGTAATTCTGGCATTGCTGCTGCCCAAAAGCAACGATTACATAAGATGGAATTGGCTGCAAAACAAGGTATACGCTTATTTTCCCTTTGTTGAAAACTTAAGATCATACGGTGTTTACAGAAGGGAGTCGGGAGAAGCCACCCTCTTTGATTTCGAAAGTACCGGTTTTCAAACAGAATCTTCAAAATTAGGTGGTCCCGTTGCCTTAAGCAACAAAAAGATAATGACAATTCGTGGTGAGGATGTCAAATACCTTAGAGGCAATATAAAGCATACATATACCGGTCACTCATGGGAAACGCAGAAAATGGAATATAAAGATTATGATTTGGCAGAAGATTTTAGTAATATATCTAGTGAAGATAAAAAACTATATTACACAAGCACCGACATAAAAATCACGAATCATAATTTTGCTTCTACTACTCTATTTAGTCCTTTGGTGCCGGAATTGATTAATTTCAACGAAAGCTCATCTGTTAAGGTGAATTACGACTATTCTCTAATATTTGCCAAAGGCGTATATGATAATGAAGTCTATTTTATTAGAGCTTTAAAACCTCTTCCCTATGGAAAATTGACCCATATGGGAATAGATAATAAAAAGAGTTACATCCCATATCCGGCAAAATATCTGCAGCTGCCTGATGATAAGATAACTAACAGAACTCGTAGTATCGTATATGATTTAACCCATGATAAAGAAAATGATTTTGAAAAAGCAAAAGCAATCGAAGATTATTTGCGTAATAATTTCAAATACAATTTGAATGTAGAAACGGTGCCGGAGAATTATGATTTTGTTGATTATTTCCTTTTTGAAGAAAAGGAGGGCTACTGCACTTATTTTGCAAGCTCCATGGCTGTTATGCTGCGTCTGGCACATATCCCAAGCAGATATATTGAAGGATATCTTGTGCAGGATAAAATAGAAAATGGAGTCTATGCGGTGAGACAGGATGATGCTCATGCTTGGGTTGAGGCGTTTATCGAGCCGGTTGGATGGATGACCTTTGAAGCAACTCCCGAATATCCAATAGAGTCAAGGATGGAGGATTTTAAACCGATTGAATCCAGTAGTAACAGCCAATCCGATGAAACTATCGATGATAATAACAGAAGAAGAAATCTTGAAGATAAAAGGGAGAATAACATTCAATTGGATATAGGAATTGGAGATATAGATACGAAAATTGATACTAATGATAATGCTAAAAAATTATTTAATACTATTTTGATTATTGCCATTGCTATTATATTGTCTATTATTCCTATAAAATTTATCGTGGGATTTATCATCTATAGATATGGTGAATATAAGGCGCGCAAGTTAAATAATAATGCCCGAATAGTTTATCTTTATAATCAAATTGTAAATCTTATTGCACTGCTTGGATTTCCACAAAAATCCGGGGAAACCCACTATGAATATGCAAAGAGAGTAATTTATAAATTTTATGACTATGAAAAAATTGACATAAAGAAAATCACTGACATCTTTGTAAAAAGTAAATACAGCACTGTCATTTCATCTAATGAAGAAGTTGCAGAATTGTTAGAATATAGAACTATACTTGAAAAACGGGCAAAACATTATTTAGGGCGAAGAAAATATTATTTTAAAAAATATGTTAATCGAGGTTGAATTTATACCCACTGATTGATAAAAGAAATTGAGATGGCAAATAGAATACCCAAATTAAATTAAATGTTAAATTGTCTAAAACTCCCATATAGGATAGTGCCACATTTATATCACAGCAAATAAATAATATTATCCCATAAAGAACTAACTTACTATTTGGATATGGATATTTCCCTTTTCTAATTGCTTTAACTGAAGTATATAAACCGGACAATATGCATACACCATAAAATAATGAAAGAAATATTAGAAAATCTACATCATAGTTGAAATAATTTAACAATAAATAAACGATTAATAAAGTAAATAAGGCAATAGGCAATATTTTTAATGCTGAGCGGAAATATCCCATGTCATACCTAGCGATATATATTATTTGTACTATACAGAATAGGCTAACTCCTATTATACGATAATCTAAGATTATTAAACATAAATCTGCAATTACTGTAAAAAACATGCCCAATCGCAATAATTTTAAATCCACTTTATTTAACGGTTTTTTGCAAAATACAGTCAATAAAAAACAAAATACTACAATAGCAAATCGAATTATTGAACTCATTTCTTTCACTTACTTTTATTTTATATTTCTCCGGTAATCAAATTTTGTCAATCTTCTTTGGATATTATATCTAATATTTCCTTAGGTTCCGACACAATATACGTAGCATTATATTTAACCAGTTCATCCAAGGATCTAAACCCCCATAGTACCCCAATGCTGTCAATATGCGCATTTGTTGCTGTCATCATATCTATCTTAGAATCTCCGATATATACAATCTCACTTAAACTAAGTTCCATATGCTTTGAGATTTCCAATACAGTTGTCGGGTCAGGTTTTTTAGGTATACCTTCTCTTTCTCCGAAAATATCCACAAAGGAAATATCTTCAAAAAACTTTTTTATCAATTCATTTGTATAATCATTTCTTTTATTTGAATTGACTCCTATTTTTATACCTAGCTTATTCAATTCATATAATAATTCACTGATTCCTTCATAAGGTTTAGTTTTATTCTTAAACTTTTTATCATATATCTTTACAAACAAATCCAGTCCCTTTAAAATAGTTTCTTCATCAGTGCCTTCCGGAAAACTGTTTTCCAATAGGCTTTTAAATCCACTTCCAAGCTTCAATTTATAATCATCGTAATTATGCTCCGGACAATTAAATACGCGAAGTACTTCATTGACGCTGTCTGAAATATCTTCAATAGTATTAAGTAATGTGCCATCAAGATCAAAAATTATACCTTTGTATTTATTCATATGATTATATTCTCCCCAATTTAATTGTTTGAAATTTTTAAAACCATTAACTATATTCTAACAAATATGTCCCCTATTGTCATCATTAATAGTTACAATTCACAATTCATAATTTAGCCTCCAATTATTATAATATACTTTATTTACTCCATTGACAGCAACAAAAACTTACAATAGAATTAAATTATATTCTAGTATTATACTAATGAAAGGCTTTGCATGAATCGGAGGTTATAGTTATGAAAAATAACATGAATTTACCTTGGAAAGAAATTTATGACTTCATTCTTTCATGTAGTAGTGTACATGAACTAAAGGCTTTTTCTATTGAGGTTCTAACCGGTCTTCAAAAATTATGTGAATTTGACCAGTCTCTTGTGTATTTTTTGGATGGAAATAGAAAAGTAACAAATCAATATCTTATGAATATAGACAAGCAATGGAGTAGTCTTTATCTTGAATACTACTCAAAAACTGATAGCGGTCGCTATCGTCTGGACAAAGATGTCCGTGAGGGTCCTGAAAATCCTTTAATAAATATTATATCTTGGGAAAAAGAACCTTCAAATGAATTTGTTCCTGAATACATTAATTCCCGTGGCATTAAGTATTCCCTTGGCTTTGTTCTATATGATTTGAACGGCATATCCAGAACCATATTTTCTCTTGATAAAAGTAAAAACGAAAATTTTAAAGAAGATGAATGCAATATTTTAAATTTGTCAATTCCAATTTTAAATAACTTACATAAGAAATTTTTCATCCATAATAATAATAAGAAAGATGTGAATCAAATTGCGTGGGAAACTACAAATCTAACCTCCCGAGAAGTGGAGATTGCTAATTTATTGTGTCAAGGGCTTACTCCCGAAACCATTAGCAAATCTCTATATATTACAAAATCTACAACTTACAAACATATTTCTAATATATATAAGAAGATGCAAGTTTCTTCAATGCAGGAACTTTTACTTCGATTAATGGGTTAATAAATACCTTTTCTTGAGATAAAACAATCCCCTAGGAGATAAATTTGAATCCTAGGGGATTAAACTATTTGATCATTCTTTATTTGGACCGGGTATACACCCTTCAACAGTATAGCTCCATGGTTTAGCTTGAAAACTAAACATTGATCCACCATCAACATCTATTGTCTCTCCAACTATGAAATCAGACATAGAGGTACACATTGCAAATGCAACAAGAGCTATTTCATCAGGATTCATTACCATTGGTACTTCTCTACCATATTTGCCGCGTTCCTCCACAAATTCCTGCCCATAAAGAACTACGGCTTCAGAAGCATTAGTAATTGCACCGGCAGTAAGCATCGCTCCGGGAGCTACACAGTTTACACTTATGCCGTACTGTCGCAGTTCCTTGGCTATGCCTTTTGTCATGCTTACAACTGCACCTTTCGCAGCATTATAATGAGTCATCATTCCCATCTTCGGAGTATCTGAGCCTTTGTGTGCAACCGAGGATATAAATACTATCTTTCCCTTTATCTTTTGTTTGACCATAATACGTGCTGCAGCTTGAGCGATGAAATATTCACCCTTCAAATCAATGTTAATGACCTCATCAAATGCGCTCTCGGGCATATCCAAAAACGAATACATAGACCAAGTAGCAGCATTGGTAATAACAATGTCTACTTTTCCGTATTGTTCCACAGCATAATCTACAACAGCATAGCAATCACTAACTTTGCTTACATCGGTTTGGAACCATTTTACCTCAAGGTTATTAGCATTAAACTCTGCTTCTGCCTTCTTACCTGTACTTTCTTTACGCGATGCTATGACCACTCGAACTCCGGATTCTGCCAATCGATTTACTATATTATAGCCTAATCCCGTTGCCCCGCCTGTTACGATAGCAACTTTACCGGCCATATCCTTGCAAAAAATCTCAGGTAAACTATGAAGCCCAAGCGTGCTCTTTTCAGCCATTGAAAATATAGTTTGGGCATCTATACTCATATCTATTACCCCCTAATTTAACAATTGCTATTAATATTTTTGCTCTAATTCATTTAAGAACTTATCCAATTCTCTTTCTTCCATATGGAATCCATGTTTATCTTCCGGATATGCTCCTGCCCTGACATCGTTTGCCCATGCACCATACGTCTCGGCTGCAAATTTCAAAAAGTAAGAATATGTCTTAGCATGGGAAGCAGGATTAGCCATTAACCCAAATAAATCTGCATCAACCATCTCACTGCCGTCACACGCACCGCCTGCTGCGATACTTATTACAGGTACACGCAACTTTTTAGCAATAGCGTTGCTGACTTCGATAGGTGTCAGCTCAATGGACATAGCTTTCATGCCGCATTCTTGATACTCATAAGCTTGTCTGAATACCTTCATAGCGTCTTCTGAGGTTTTACCCAAATGCTTATATCCACCAAATGTCCCCATAGTCTGCCAACCGGAAATAGCGCCTACATGCCCATAAACGATTACATAGTTATTTGCTACATATTCAAGTGTCTCATTATTGATACCCATCGGTAGTATTGAATCCGCTCCAGCCATATGAAATTTGGAAAAGTTTGCTAAAGCAGCTTCCTTCGAGGCAAAAGCTATAGTATCCGTTACATAATTGATATGGATATGTGGAGCAACACTACGGTTTTGTCCTATCCATTCCATCGCATGACTCAAAGCCTCTTCCGGTGGTATTCGTCCGTTAAATGATGGAGTCAATCTGCAAATATCTACCCCGGCCATTTCAGCAGCCATTGTAAACAGCGGACCCATCATGCTTGGACAGTGCTGAACGATGTGAATACCCTCGTCTTTCAGCTTCTGCAGATAATGAATCGTTTTACGTCCTTTTTGTCCCATTGACATCTTGGGAAATGGACTATACATTCTGTTCATTTCTTCTTTTTCCATTTTCTTTTCCCCTTTCATAATTTGCTATTGATTTCATATAGATATCTTCAAACAATATTCTTGATACCTATCTCATTCTTAGTATAAGAATACCAGACTTGAATACCGTTTTAAATCACTAAAGTTATGTATTGAATTTTATCAATTTTGATTATTTTATTTATTTGCATAATATGATATAATTATTTTTTGGGTAAGAATAAAAATTTAGCCTTGATCATTAGTAATCAAGGCTTTTTTAATAGCTATTTAAGAAGTTTCCTTATTGTTGTATAGGTAATATTAGGAACATTTTCAAAAGTGTATTTCATGTGAACTCTTTCAGTTAACTTGTGACCGTCTTTCCCAAAGGTTCCAATATTTACTACGGGTACATTTATTTCCAATATATCGTCTATTGGATAAGTATATTTTGTACCCCAAGCAGGCATGTTTTTCTTTAATGTTTTTATTTCACCTATATCATCTGAAGATGCTATAAAGTTTGCATCCGATACATATGGGTAGAACATCTTGGTTTTTATTGGTTTATCAGAATAATCCTGTACAAATTCTACAGCTTCTCTTACACTATCCAATAATTGTCTTTCCAATTCGTTCTTTCCGGTAACTGTGATTCTTCCATAGAACTGTGATGAATAATAGATTATAATCGCCGGCGACTTATCATCAGACCATTTGGTCCACGCCTCATTTATGACTATCGTGCTAAATTCTCGCAAATCTAATGATGGAAACAATTCATTTAACTCTTTAGCAAAATTGTGCATATAAATTTTAAACTTTTCACCGTGAATTGTAGCTAGTTCATTATAGAACTCTTCCCATGTATATACTCTTGTTTCCCAATTAAGTTTTGTGAAATCCATATTACTCAGCTTACAATATTTCTCGTAGGATTTGTTGACATAATCCAATGCGTTGTCAAAGGATTCTATAGCCTTTTCCTTCATTTTTTTAATCACATCACCGGGACTCATAGTGAAGGTAAAAAAATTATAATAACTTTGTGCTGCTATAGCTGTTTGTGCTGTATATCCTTCCTTAAAATCTGATTGTTTCAAAGAAATTGGCGGCAATGTAACCTCGCCCATCATTTCATCACAAAAATCCGTATTTAATTCTATATTTCTAGTCAATTCAGCAACTATTAAATTTGGATCCAATCCCTCATAAGCTTGACCTACTTGGGTTCCCTTACCTACTACATGAAAGGAAGGTAATAGCTTACCTACATTCCCAAAATATACATATTGATTTTCATCTTTTCCGTCATATGGTGTTGAATAGTCAGCATTTATGGCGGCAATATATTCTAGATTATATTTTTCTTTCCACTCTTTAAGTACCTCAAGTGCTGAGATGATTCCATTGGAGTTGCCTTCTTCATCAGCTTCTGAAATCGATATTATATTTCCGTCCAATTCGTCTAAATGCTCAGAGAAGTATTTCATCAGATACATATGTCCTGCTATACCTGACTTCATATCTAAAGCTCCTCTTCCAAATAAATATTCCCCTGATAAGATATCCGTATCTACCTCATGGCCTAGATTTAGACTCTTTAGGATTTCAGGCAATTTATCCGGATCAAATGCATAATCTCGGAATGAACCAAAATCTTCAACCCCTACCGTGTCTAGATGCCCCATTAATATTATTGTCTTATTTGAATTCCCTTTAGTACCCTTTACCATTGAAATCACATTGTATCTTTCCATTTCATCATCTTTAATTTCTTGAAGTAATAGATAATCCGGATTTTCCTTAAAGTATGTTAGATTGCTGTAATATTTATAGATTTCTTTAGCACAGTTCTTTTCCCCATCGGTATTTACTATGCTAGGTATTTTCACTAAACATTCAGTTATCTCTTTGACATCCTCAAAACATTGTAAATACAAATCCCACACCCCCAAATCATATATTTCTGTATTTTTATTATATTATATCAAAGTAATTCGTTTTTAACACTTTTTTCACACACAATATATAATTTACAACAAAATAAAACTCAATAATAATCAATAGTTTTATTTGAACTTTAAATACATTAGACAATTATATATTTTAAAATTGACACAATTGGATATTTATCTTATTCTGATATTAGATATAATTGTTACTGCTATGGTTTCTTATCATATGGATTATTTAATGGGTGCATCTATGATTATTAGTAAAAGAAAATGAAGACGATTATATTATTTCATTAATTAATATCAAATAAAAAATAGTATTAATTTTTTGGGAAAGAAACTAATACTCTGAGTATTTAAATATGGGAGGTTATAATGAAAAGCACTTCATATATTAATAAAAGAAATATTATTAATTCACCAAATATAAATATGTTGGTATTCTTACTTGGCAAACTAGTTTCTTTATTCGGTACAAGAATCATGAATTTCGCTATAGGATTATATGTTCTAAAGGTTACCGGATCCGGTATGAGTTTTGCATTAACTATGATTGTTTCCACCATTCCAGCAATTATAATATCGCCATTTGCAGGTGTTTTTGCTGATAAATTGGACAGAAAAACAGTTGTCGTAATTACTGATTTATTATGTGGTACTTTGTTAATGGTCACATATATTGTTACATTAAGAATTGGTTTGTCATTAAACTTAATTCTCATAACAATTTTTTTATTATCAATATTTAACACCTTTTTTAATATTACTATGGAAGCATCCATACCTAATATTGTAGATGAGAGTAGATTGACTAAAATTAATTCATACAGTTCATCTATTACTTCCATGGCTGCAATAGTTGGACCTACATTAGGTGGATTAATATATGGATTAGTTCCTATAGAAATGTTTTTGTTGATTGCCGGAATTTGCTTTATACTCTCAGCTATTTCTGAAACATTTATAAATTTTAATTTCAATAATACACCTGTTTCCGAAAAGTCTAATGAAAAAATATGGTCTGAAATTAAATCCGGATTAAATTATGTTAAATCAAAAAAGGCGATATTCTCAATTTTAGCATTTTCAATATTTACAAATTTTGTTTTTAGTGCATACACTGTTTCACTTCCCCATATTATAAATATTCAACTTGGCTTTAATTCAGAACAATATGGTTTAATACAATCATCATCTGCAATTGGTAGTTTGATATTTTCAATAATATATTCTTTATTACCTGATAATAAGAGTAAATATAAACACTTTATATCTGCATTAGTAATACTTTCAATATTGATGATGATTACAGGCATCCCAACATTATCAATTTTTAATACAGCTCCCCAAAGCAGCTTATTATTATATTTCATATTGCTTAATTTTTCAATAGGAGGAGCTTTAATGTTCGTAAACCTTCCTGCGTTTATTTTGATTCAAAGAGAAACATCCGATGAGTATCGCGGCAGGGTTAATGGATTATTTGGTACCATGTCTTTGTCAATCCAACCATTAGGTATGACTATAGGTGGGTTATTTACGGATTATATTTCAAGCTTTATATTAGTTTTAATATGTGGAATATTATCTTTAGCAATATCCTTTATATTATCAAGAATAACAGAATTAAAAGAGGGAATATAAATATGTATGTATAATGACTAAAGTAACAATGGGCAGACAGGGTCGTCTGCCCATACGATTTCTGCGAATATCCTAAGACATCGCACCTTTAGCCCAATTGATTCTAAGCTTTGTATTATTTCTTGTAATGAGCATAGAAAAATCCTAAAGCTAATGCTCCAAAGCTCTGTCTATAATCACCTTTATTTTTAATAACTTCATCTTAAAATTATCTCCAAAACCAAGCAAAACCCCTTGAAATCAAGAGGTTTATATTATATATGTATGGTGGAGGCGGTGGGTGTCGAACCCACGTCCAAAAACCCTTCCACAAGAGTTTCTCCGAGTGCAGTCAGTAATTTATCCTTCCCTCCACTCATCTCCTACTGACAGGATATGAGCTTTGGTAGCTTCATAATTTCCGTTCTTAGCTCAAAGCTTTGCTAAGCTCGGGTCCCCACTAAGATGACGCCAAATCCTAAGTCGTGGGATTCTTAAGTTTGACGAGCAGCTTTAATTAAGCTGCAAATGCGTAATTATTTTCGTTTGCGTTTAATTTTAGTTTGCCACTTTTAACGTTGCTTGGCTACAACGACTCGCTACTCCTGATTCCGAATCCCTGTCGAAACCTAATTCGCCCCCATATTTGATTGCTATACAATTATAGCAGGATAATGATTTTATGTCAAACAACCACAATTCAATTCACAGTTCACAGTTCACAATTCACAATGCATAGGTCAATTCACGATGCACAATTCAAAATGCATATTCACAATTGAAAAGAGGAGATTCTTCGATAGTTAAGTTAATCCTGTTCGTCCAAGAATGATGCTTTCTTAATTTTGCCTATAGTTTTAAAAATAGTATCTATGGTAAAAATAGACAATGCAATCATCCCTGAAATTTTAATTGTCTCTTCTAAAAATCCCTGCCCCACTTGACTAGATCCTTTGATAAAAAAATATACAGCACGATACATACTCAGACCCGGTACAATCGGAAAAACTCCGGGTATAAAGAAAATTGTAACCGGCACCTTAAATAATCTTGAAAAAATATGTGATATAGTTGATATAATCAATCCTGCTATATATGTAGAAAATACAGGTCCATAAATTTTAGAAGACAATAAATATGTTGCCCAACCCGCAGCACCGATTATACCTGTACGTAAAATACAATTTTTTGGTGCTTCTAAATAAATAGAACCCGCTACAGTAGCCATAAATGCTCCAATAATTTGCCATATCATTACAATGCACCTCCAGTCAATAAAAGACCTATTGCTACCCCCAAAGCAATTGACAGTGCAACAACTACTGCTTCAAGAGCCTTCGCTCCAAAGGACATGTAGTCACCGTGCAACAAATCACGAAATGCATTTGTTATTGCTGCTCCCGGCAATAAAGGCATTATAGAACTAGCTGTTACCACATCAATGTTTATATTTTTAAACACATAATTTTTAAGTAAAACTGTTATGATAGCAATAAAAGCAGATGATAAGGCATTTTTAATAAAACCATCCATACTAATGCGTTTATCTATTTTATTTACAAATATTAAAATAAGACCATTCATTCCCGCAACTACAATTTCATTTATATTTCCTCCCAGCAATAACGCAAAGAAGGATGTAAATAATATTATTCCTAAGCCTCTAGTAAAGGGCTTATATCTTTCGTCTTGAATTTCTTTTAAGGCACTATAGGCTTGATTTAAGTTGTATTTACTTTCAGTGAAATTCCTGCAAATAGTATTTACTTGAGAGATGTTATTTAGGTTAGTATTTCTAATTGTAACCCTTCTGACAACAGTGATTGCATCAATTGACGGATCATCCAAAGTTATAACCAAAGCAGTGGCAATGGCAAATGCTTCTGTAGTTTCCAGACCTGAAACTTTGAGTATACGCAGCATCGTATCTTCTACCCTGTACGATTCAGCGTTGCTCTCCATCATAATCTTCCCTGCCAAGGCAGCGGTCTCTACAAGTTTTTTATAATCCATATTTTTAGATTTATTTATCATATATAAGTTAGAGAGCTTACCTGTATTTTAAGCTTTGCTGCTGCTCCATTCTCCTCATCGCATCTTTCTTTGCTATGGCTTCCCTTTTATCATATAGCTTCTTGCCCTTTGCAGTTGCTAATTCTACCTTTACCAAACCATCCTTGATATAGACTGAAAGCGGAATCAAAGTATATCCTTTCTGCATTATATCTCCCGTCAGCCTTCTTATTTCCCTTTTATTAAGCAATAATTTTCTTTTCCTTAAGGGATCTTGATTGAAGATATTACCTTGCTCATAGGGACTAATATGCATGTTATTAATAAATACTTCGCCATCATCAATTGAAGCATAGCTGTCCTTAATATTTAATTTTCCTTGACGTATTGATTTTACTTCAGTTCCTTTTAATGCAATACCCGCTTCGATAGTATCTTCTATAAAAAATTCGTGCCTTGCTTTTCTATTTGTTGCAACTACTTTAGTACCTATTTTTTTCATAATGATCACCAGATATATTATTTTCTAATCGATATTAAGTGTAACAAATTTATAGTTTTAAGTCAATTATCATGAAATTAAATCAAAATCTATATTTCTCTTGCCTACATCCGCACCTATAACCTCTACTCGCACTTCATCTCCCAGTCTATATATCCTTTTTGTTCTTTCACCTATAACATAATAATTTTCTTCATCAAAACGATAAAAATCATCATCCATATAGCTGAACCTTATCAACCCTTCAATGGTATTGTCCAGCTGAACAAATATACCGAAACTTGTTAAAGAAGATATGATACCTTCATACTCCTCCCCTATTCTTTCACTCATGTATTGGGCTTTTTTCAAATCATCAACTTCTCTTTCTGCTTCCTCTGCCCTTCTTTCTGTCATAGAAACATGTTCTGCAATTTCAGGAAGTATACTATCAAGTTTTTCCTGTTTCTCCATTGAAAGCTTCCCTTTGATATATTGTTTAATAATCCTATGAATCACCAAATCCGAATATCTTCTGATTGGAGCTGTAAAATGAGTGTAAAACTGTGCAGCAAGCCCAAAGTGAACATCCGATTTTTCACTGTAAATAGCCTTTTTCAAAGATCTAAGAAGCAAAGTGGAGATAACTATTTCTTCTTTTTTTCCCTTTATTTCCTCTGTTAATAGCTGTAATTCTTTAGGATGTATATCTTTTCCCTTTAACATATAGCCAAAATTGTGAATGAATTTAGCAAATTCGTTCATCTTTTCAGCGCTTGGATATTCGTGAATACGATATATAAAAGGAATTTCTGCCCAATGATATTCTTCCGCAACGGTTTCATTGCATACCAACATAAATTCCTCGATTAATTTGTTGGCTACTCTTCTTTCTGCTCTTCGTATATCAACGGGTTTTCCCTTATCATCCAATTCAATATAAGTCTCGGGAAAATCAAAGTCAATACTCCCTCTTCTCTTCCGTTTTTCATATAGTATATGCATCAGTTCCTCTGATATTTTTAATTCTTCATATACGTCTTTCAGCTTTTTCTTTGATGTTTCATCATCATTTTCAAGCAAATCAGATACGTCGTCATAGATTAATCTTTGCTTACTGTTTATAACCGCCTCAAATATTTGGTGATCTACTACAGTTCCGCTTTTATCTATTTCCATCATTACCGACAGAGTCAGTCTATCCTCATTTGGATTTAATGAACATAATCCATTGGATAATTCCTTAGGCAGCATTGGGATTACTCGATCTATTAAATAAACTGAATTCCCTCTCAAATAAGCCTCTTTATCCATAGGGGAATTTTCTTTAACATAATGGGATACATCAGCTATATGAACTCCCAGTTTATAGTTTCCATTGGGAAATTTTTCTATAGATATAGCGTCATCAAAATCCTTTGCATCAGCACCATCTATGGTAAATGCCTTTAAAGCTCTAAAATCCATCCTTCCTAAAATGTCCGCTTCTCTAAGATTATTCTCTATATCTTTAGCTTGTTTCTCAACTCCCATAGGGAATTCTTCAGGCAGTTTAAATTGCCTGATAATTGACAAGATATCAGTTCCCCTATCCGATAAATATCCTAAAACCTCAATTACCATGCCTTCAGGATTTCTCCTTTGTTCAGGCCATTTTGTGATTTCAACTACTACCTTCTGCCCATCCTTGGCTCCACCCATTTGAGCTTTTGGTATAAATATATCATACGAAATCTTATGATCATCAGGAATTAAAAACCCAAAATTGCCGCTATCTTCAAAAGTTCCAATCACCTGTTCATTTACTCTTTCAAGTATTCGTATGATTTCTCCTTCTTGTTTTCTCCCGGATTCTTGTCGTTTTACTATATTGGCAAGTACTGTGTCCCCATTCATTGCACCATTCATGTTTTCAGGCGAAATAAATATATCTTCCATCGTCTTATCTTTGGACAAAACGAAGCCAAAACCGCGTTCGTTGCCTTCCAGTTTGCCCGCTACTATATAATCGGAATTTGTTAAACTGTATTTTTCTTTATTCGATTTTAATATAATTCCTTCCTTTTCAAGTCCATCTATTATCTTATTAAATTCTTTTGCATCATTTTTTTCAATGTTAAAATGCGCTGCAATTTCCTCCTTCAATAATGGCTTATAATTTTTTTCTTCCATGAGGCTAATTATTTCTTCTCTTATGCTCATGCTATTCCTCCCCTAGTTCTTATTATCTAGTTACTCTCCTCTTGTTACTGTCCTCTTTTAAGTTTTAATCTCAACCCCATCAATTGTGAATTGTGCATTGTGAATTGTGGATATCTACCTTTATTATTTACCCTTTTTCTAAAAAAAAATGTAAGATATTAAAATATCTTACACCTTTCTTGTCTTTACTCCATATTGCGTTCTATTAAAAAGATTTGCCTCGTAAGAATACATATTTTTATTTTTTTCTTTGTGGGTTTCTATAGCAATATCAATCATTTTATCAATTAATTTACCAATTGATATTCCCTTGCCCTCCCAAAGGTAAAACCCTATTGACCCAGGGAGAGTATTTATCTCGTTAATATATACGTTGTTGTCCTTATCCAGTAAAAAGTCTATCCTTGCAGTTCCTTTACAATCTATTGAAGTAAATGCCTTTATAGCTAAATCTTCTATTTTGATTCTTAAGGTTTCATCAATATCCGCAGGTATTCTTCTTGTTTCTCCTGATGATTTTACTCCCTTGTTATTCCCTTTTATATATTTATCTTCAAAGGACAGAATTTCAGTCCAGCCCATAGGTTCCTCACACAATGAAGTTATGACCTCATTATCATATCCCAATACAGCGCAATTTATCTCCCTAGGGCTTTCAACTGCCTTTTCAACTATTATTTTTCTATCATAATGAACCGCTATTTCTATTGCACTTATAAGTCCGTCTCTATCCTTAGCTTTATTGATACCAACGCTTGAACCTAAATTTGCCGGTTTAACAAATACAGGATATCCCAATTTCTCTTCAATTTTATTTATGACGTCTTCTCTATCCTTAGACCAATTTGATCTATAAAACCACATATAGTCTACTATAGGCAAAGAATATGACTTATAAACATCTTTCATCAAAATTTTATCCATCCCAACGGATGAAGCAAGCACTCCGCCTCCTACATAAGGTATGTTCATAAGCTCAAATAATCCTTGTATAGTACCATCTTCACCATTTGTGCCATGTAGCGCCGGAAAAACAATATCCAATTTGTCCAATATCTTTTTCCCAAATAATCCTGATCCCTCAGGGTGCAAATAAATATTATGGTCATTTAGGGATTGAGATAGCATGATTTGTTTCACATCTTTAAAATTGTTGTCCTTATAGTTTTTAAACTCCATTAAGCTGCTTCCCGTCAGCCATTTTCCACTCTTTGTTATATAGATAGGAACTACCTCATATTTTGATTTGTCTATATTCTCCATTACCTGCATGCCTGTTATTACAGACACTTCATGTTCTACACTATAGCCGCCAAAAATTACACCAACTTTTTTCATCCCATTGCCCCCTACTCGCTATAATTATCCGGCAAATCATTTTCAAATAAGACTACATCCTTAGGTTTAGCAATCTTAGCTATCTGAACTGTTGCCTCATCTAAATTATTCACTGTAAATATATTTGATTTATTGTAATTTGTTTCCATCAGTCCTTCATAAATAGGTCTGGTTCTCTTTTCACCAACCAATATTACATAATCACATACTTTTCCGATATTGACCCCAAATTCTCTATTGGCTGATTCCTCAATCTCTCCCAATTCTATCATTCCGGGTGTAACTATAATCTTTTTGCCCTCTTTAAATTGACTAATGACTTCAAGCGCTGCTTTAGAACCTATGGGGTTTGAGTTAAATGCATCGTCTATAACGATTATACCCGTACCGGGATTTATTATATTTAATCTATGAGGTATTGGCTCGATTCTGTCAATACCTCTTGCAATTTCTTCAAATGTAAGCCCAAGAGCTTTACCGACACATGCGCCTGCTAAGATATTGTAAATATTGTGTTTCCCTAATAATTTGGTTTTGCATCTTACACTGTTTCCCTCTTTATCTTTTAAAGTAAATCTCGAACCCAATTCAGAAACCTCAATGTCATCCGCATATATATCTAAATTTTCTGTGTTTTCCATTCCGTAGAGAATTTTTTCTTTAAAAGTCTTGTCAGCAAGTTTTTTAATATATTCATTATCATAATTAAATATAGCTATACCATCTGTAGGTAACTCTTCTATCAGTTCATATTTGGTCTTTAGTATATTGTCAATATTTTTGAAGGTTTCCAGATGAACAGGTCCTATGGAAGTTAATACTCCGATTTGCGGTTGTGCAAGCTGAGCCACTTCCCGAATTTCTCCGATTTTTTTAGCCCCCATTTCAGCTATAAAAACTTCATGTTCGCTGGATAATTCATTGTTGATGACCTTGGATAAGCCCATTGGCGTATTATAGGATTCAGGAGTATTCAGAACATTGAATTTTTCTTCAAGAATTGCACCGACTATAAATTTTGTACTGGTCTTACCAAAGCTTCCGGTTATGCCTACAACCTTCAAATCTTCTCTCGTCTTTATTTTCTTTTGGGCAGAAACATAGAACCCCATATTGATTTTCTTTTCTATAGGTTCCATAACAAGAGTGGCAAGAGCCATTGTCAAAGGCTGCAAATAATACAATATCCCCAATACTATAATCATTAATAATATAGCAATATAGTCCCGTAGTAATGATACAAAAAGTATTGCCGTAATAATGAAAAATATTATATTTATAACATAGTTGGTATTGAATAATCTCTTTGCTCTATTTGTCATAACCAGAGGTTTTTTTACAGGCCGATTGTTTTTATTTAAACTATAAGCCTTATCTCTATTGTTTTTTATCCACGCTAAATAATGTTCATATTCATAGCCTTCCAATTGGGAAATGTGTAATGACTCATCGGTCCTTTTTTTCATAAATGAAGGTGCGATGACCCCCACTATAATAATAAAAATGTAATACATCGTTTCCATATATACCCCCTAAATTCAATTCACAATTCTCAATTCACAATGCACAATTACCTTCAAATCACAATTCACAATTCACAATTCACAATTACGAAAATAATCAAAATAAGAAGGACTTAATAACTGCAGTAAATTTGGAATAGTCCTCTAAATATGAATAATGTCCTGTTCCTTCCAATATTACAAGTCCGCTATCTTCAATTTCTTTTTCCATTATCTTTGCCATATATAAGGGTGTTGCATCATCCTTGTCACCCCAAATCAATAGCGTTGGTACCTTTATATCCTTTAGTATAGGTTTTAAATCTTCATTCACAACCTTTACAAGTATCCTTCTCATAATCCCATCTGAATTTTTATAATCGTCAGACCCAAATTTTTTATAAAACTTCTCCATCCTTTTATCATCCTTAATCCAAAAGAAAAGATGTTTATAAATAAATCTTAGGGTTTTAAAACTGTAAACCTTAAAATAATATTTAATTCCTCTCTTTGGAATTAGACCTGCACTATCAATGAGCACTATTTTTTCTACGCATTCAGGATATTTGGAGCCAAATATAATGGATAATTTTCCTCCGAAGGAATGACCTATAAATACAGCCTTTTTTACATCCATGCTTTCTAAAAATTTCTTTACTATTCTCGCATAATCAAAGGAACCCAATACATCTTTAGGCTTATCTGATTTTCCAAATCCCGGTAAATCTATACAATATACTTTATATCTTTCTTTCAATATATTGACAATAGACATGACCGTTTCAATATGGCAGCCCCAACCATGTAATATTACAGCAGGACTTCCTTCACCTTCTACTATGTAATTTAGAGCTAAACCCTCAATATCTATAAACATAAATACATTCCTCAATATTTCTATATATTAATTGTATTACTCATATCTTATGATTATATCATATTCATATAGAAATATACAGCATTAAAAAATCCCCCATATGTATGATGATGAGGGATTTATTCAAATTCGCAATTCTTTTCTCTTATATTATGCTGCCAGACCTAACGCAGAAATTAAAAATATAATGGCTGCTATAATAGTTACTCTCTGTAGCATTGCTTGTTTACTGGTTCCTCTATTTTTTCCCCATAGTGATTCCGGAGCATTTCCGCCAATAGTACCCAGTCCCTCTTCACTACCTTCTTGTAATAGAACACTTATAATCAATGATATGCTGGATATTAATATCAATACTGAAAAAAACATCGTCATAAAAAAACACCTCCTGTACTTTTATAAAAAACTAACGAATGTTTGTCTATCGAATATTTATCTATAACATTAATATTTTAACATAGGGTATCTATAAAATCAATAAAATCTTGCGTTCTTTAAGAATAGATTTAATTGAGATAATTTCTTGGGTTACATAGCATATGAAGTCAAATTGTAAATAACCTCTGCCATTTCTTTTGCAGACAGATTGATGCCATTTTTCAGCCAATGCTGCAATAGACCAACGCTTCCATTGACCGCAAATATAAAATAGTCTTCACTAATACCCAAGTCCACATCTTTCTCATTTGAAGAGAATATCCCGCATTCCTGATATATCAAACTAAATATCTTCTTTTGAAAATCAATATTTCCCTGCTCACTCATCAATATTTGAAGATGTTTGCTGTTATCAGCAACATATTGGAATATTTTCTCAAGCGCCTTCATCTTTTCATCTTTGTTACTTTTATAAATCAGATTGGAAAGCAATTCTTTTATCCATGAAAGAACTTCATCCTCGATTTTATTAAGAAGATCATATTGATCCCTATAATGTGAATAAAAAGTAGTACGGTTAATATCTGCGTTCTCACACAGCTCTTTGATGGTAATCTTTGTAATCGGTTTTTTCTCCATTAATTCAAATAGACTGTCTTGTAAAACCATTTTCGTATAACGTATTTTCCGGTTCTCTTTCTTCTCCTTCATAAAACTACCCTCTTTTTTCAATTTATATTTTAACTTTTGTTTTCAATTCGACATTTATATATTACTTTGTTGTATAAAATACACTATGTAATCAACTGTTGGTTGTGAAATAAACATAGTGTCACTATAATATATAATATATTAAAGATTAGATGTCAAGTAAAGCATGATTTTTGTAAATTATAGCATAAATTATGTTTTCTACATAGACAGATTGCAGAAAGAAGGAAGAATGTGTATGGATTTTATTACATTTGAAAATGTGGAAAGAGAATATCATATAGGAAATACCATCATTAAGGCAGTAGATCGCATCAGCTTTACTCTAAGCAAAGGTACATTCAATGTAGTGCTCGGACAAAGCGGTGCGGGTAAAACCACGGTGCTGAATATGTTAGGGGGCATGGATTCATGTACCGCCGGTCGAATTATAGTAAATGATAAGGAGATCTCCGGCATGTCAGAGTATGAGCTCACGGAATATCGCCGTACACAGATTGGCTTTGTATTCCAATTTTATAATCTGGTTCCCAATCTGACAGCACTGGAAAATGTACAGTTAGCCGAAGAAATCGCTCCTGATCCGCTAGATGCACGTGAAATGCTTCAGCGAGTGGGGCTGGAAAAAAGAATGAACAATTTCCCCAGTCAGCTGTCCGGTGGGGAACAGCAGCGTGTATCCATTGCTAGGGCATTGGCTAAGAACCCCCAAATCGTACTATGCGATGAACCAACCGGTGCACTGGATTCCGAAACCGGCCGCATGGTATTGCGTCTTATTCGTGATGTTTCCAACGACCTTGACAAGACGGTTATTATCGTCACACACAACGTGCCAATTTCCGAAATGGCTCAAACGGTACTGCATATGAGAGATGGCAAAATCGCCAAAACGGAATTCCATAAGTTCCCCAAAAACGTGGAGGAAATCATATGGTAAGAGGTGCACTATTTAAAAAATCACTGCGTGATATGAGAAAATCAAAGGCTCAGTTTATTTCTATATTTGTTATGGCTACCCTAGCCGTAACAATCATGACAGGTCTTGATAGTATATGGTTCACCGTACAAAATAATGCGGATATCATGTACAATGCTACGAATTTATCAGATCTATGGGTGACAGTACAAAACCCATCTGAACAGGACCTCTGGGCAATAAGCAAAATTGATGGGGTGATACAGGTGGAGAAGCGCTTTTCAACCGAAGCCGATACGAATTTATCGGGAAATGCCACCCTGCATGTCTATGCTCTGAATGACCGCAGCACTCTGGATCAACCTGAAATTCAAGAAGGTCGATTCAACAAAAGCGGAGCGGTTTTGGATAATTCATTTGCAAAAGCTCACAACTTAAAGGTCGGTGATACTATATCCATCAAGCTCAATGGCGTTTGGCTCAAATTACCTATAAATGGACTGGCTATAAGCAGCGAACAGGTCTCTGTTGTTAAGAACTCTGCCACTCTAATTCCGGATCCTAACACATACGGGTTTATAGTTATCCCTATAGGCACCCTTGATAGTATCTATGGTCAAAAAATTTACAATCAAATTAGTGTGAAAACTGCTCCCGATACAGATCTTAATGAAGTAGTCCAAAAGGCAGATTCCATTATTGGAGATAAGCTCATCGGAATTACCTTGCAAAAGGATAGTTTAAGCGTCAGCAATGTCAATGGCCGTATACAACAGTTTAAAATACTTTCTTTAGTGTTCCCAATCTTATTCTTTATTGTGACAGCATTGATTACGCAAAGCACAATGGTACGTCTAGTGGAAAGTCAGCGAACTCAAATAGGAATATTGAAATCGCTGGGTTATAACAAAGGAAGTATACTATGGCATTACACCTCTTATGGTGTCATGATAGGAGTACTTGGGTCAGTGGCTGGTCTAATACTGGGTCCAAACCTCTTTGGTCGGATTTTAGTGCCCCAATTGCAATTGACGCTCAGCAGCTATAGACTTCATATTAACTACTGGAACTTTGCGTTTGCGCTGCTTCTGATTCTCTTGTGTACAGGAGGCGTTTCTTTTTATGCTTGTTGGCAACTCCAGAAGGACACCCCGGCGTCACTTCTTCGCGATAAGCCGCCAAAAAAAGGTGAGCATGTTTTTCTGGAATCCATACCCTCCATTTGGGATAAGATTAAGTTCAGTAACAAGCTGATTGTGAGAAACACTCTAAAAAATAAAAAACGTCTTATTATGAGTATAATAGGCGTAATGGGATGTGTAGGTGTAATCATCGCAGCGCTAACCGTCAGAAGTACCATAGTTGGAATAACTGATCAAGTATACGGAGACACTTTCACCTACGATCAAAAGATTCTCATTGATCCTAAGAAGGCTGATTCTCGTTATCTCAAAAACTTAGGACTCAACGGAATTACACAGTTAATTCAGGAATCTGCCGTAGAGGTAATTTACCCTAATGGTGAGCAAAAAATGGAGCCTATCACTATCACAACTATAGATAGTCCGCTGATTCATATGAAGGATGTTGAAGGGAATCCTATTTCCTTACCGGAAAACGGGATTCTCATGACTCGGAAATTATGTAAAACTCTAGGTATAGATAAAGGTGACAGTATACAAATCAAACGCACAGGTGAAGATTATGTGCCTGTGCAAATTGTCCAAGTTGCTTACATGGCGTCAGGTCAAGGAATTTATGCAGCCGATAGTTACTGGAAGTCCCTAGGCGAAAAATTTTCTCCCACGGCTTTGCTTATCCAATGGAATGGTCCTCCGGATCAAAGATTTCTGCAAAGTGATGCGGTAACGGACTGGGCAACACGTGAAAGTCAGCATTTGGGATTGTCCTCCAGCATGGGGGTAATAAATTTTGCCGTGGCAGCGCTTATTATAATGGGAGCATCGCTGGCATTTGTGGTGCTATACAATACAGGTATTCTGAATTTTGTCGAACGAATTCGTGATCTATCAACTTTAAGAGTGCTCGGTTTTCACAACCGGGAAATCAGGAATCTGGTACTGGTTGAGAATTACTTTTCCATTTTGATTGGAACCATATCCGGGATTCCCGTAGGCAGATTCATATCATGGCTGATTGCCAGCAGTCTGGATGAACGTATGGATCTACTAGGTAATATAACTTTGTCAAACGTTCTGATTGCAACTGCCATGACTATATGTTTCGCTTGGATCACCAATAGCATCATAGCGAGAAAAATGAAACAACTGGAAATGTTGGAAGCGCTGAAAAGCGTTGAATGATATAAATGGAGGCTTAGTTAATGAAAAATTGGATTTTATCACATAAGAAAACAGTAATAATCGGGGTTTGTGTGCTAGCGGTAATACTTACCATCTCAGTTATACTTCTTCACCGCAAAAATACCACGCCTGTCTCACAGATAGAAGGCGAACAAAACTTGACTACCGAATCCCAAGAAATCAATGTATGGGGCGAAGTAAAGTGTACCAATGCAGAAAATATCAACATTGATTTTCCGGCGTTTGTAACAGATGTTTTGATTAAAGAAGGAGATCGCGTAACACTTGGACAGCCGCTGGTGACACTGGACCTTACAGAATATAACGGAACCGTTGAAAAATTGAAACAACAACTTACCGCCAATGAAGCAGCTTTACCCGCAACAAGACAGGATGTTTCAGCACTGCAGGCGGATATTGACCAAATGCAGCAAGAAATCTCCCGAAAAAAGCAGGAATATAACAACTGCACGAACTCCGATTTGAAATTGCTTCAAAATAATTTAGAACTTGCTCAAAGGGAGCTTGTCAATGCTCAGAATGATCTGAAGAATTACAAAGAACTATATGATACGGGAGCAATTTCGAAAGAAATGCTCAATAAATATGAGGATGCGCTGGAGCAACGCCAGAAGGCCTTAAATGATGTGCAAGAAAATATCCAAAAGGCAAAGCTTGCACTGAAAGACGAATTGAATCAACTGGATGTTGGACTCAAAGCAAAACAGGTACAACTTTCTCAGCTAAAGGCGGGAAATACTGCAAGTGTAACAGAAGTGCAAAGCGGAATCTCTTCTGCTCAAGTAGATTTAGACCTAATGATCTCAAAAACTGCAAAGAATTACATCAATGAAAATCAAATCGTTTCTAATCTAAATAACGGTATAGTACAAAGCGTCACAATCAACAATGGAGATCACTTGGGTACTCAAGGTACCCCAACCAAAATACTTCAGATTGTGGATATGGATTCCATCACCGTCAGTGCAGAAGTAGACGAAGAATTCATCAGCAGTGTTGAAGTTGGAGATACAGTAAGAATTGTGCCTACCTATGTACCTGATGTTACAATAGATGGTACGGTGATGCAGATTCCGGAGTTAGCAGTGGAAAAAGACGGTAAACGCATAGTTCGCGTACTGGTAAAACCAAATGATCCGGATGAAGTATTGAAACCGGGATATACCACAGATGTTTATTTTAAAAAGTCATAAAAGAAGAGGCCACTAAAAATTCATCATCAGATGAATTTTAGTGACCTCTAAAATTTGTTAAATAATTCCGCTTTTATTTCCTCTATTAATCCGTATTTTTATCCCAGCGCTACGTCAAGTATCATCATTATTACAAATCCAAAAGCTACTCCTATAGTTCCCACGTCACTATGCTCTCCTACCTGCGCCTCCGGTATAAGCTCCTCAACAACAACGTAAATCATGGCTCCGGCTGCAAAGGAAAGCAGATACGGAAGTATTGATTGAATAATACTTGTAAGCAATATAGTTAAAACAGCAGCGATAGGCTCTACAATTCCTGATAGTGTACCGTAGATAAAAGATTTTTTCTTGGAAAGTCCTTCACTGTTGAGAGGCATGGAAATAATGGCACCCTCGGGAAAGTTTTGTATTGCGATACCTAAAGAAAGTGAAAATGCACCTGCCATGGATATGAGTGAATTCTCTGCCAATACTCCTGCAAATACAACTCCTACGGCCATTCCCTCAGGAATATTATGAAGTGTAACTGCTAAGACAAGCATTGTAGTTTTTCTAAGTTTTGCACTTTTTGTTGTGACACCTTCGGGTTTATCTTCATTAAGATGAAGATGAGGAATGATATTGTCAAGAAGAAGTAAGAAAAATATTCCAAACATGAATCCAACTGCAGCAGGAACCCATGCTATAATTCCCTGACCATTTGCCATATCAATTGACGGAATCAAGAGTGACCATACAGAAGCCGCAATCATAACACCTGAAGCAAATCCCAACAGGGCCTTTTCCGTTTTATCTCCCATCCCGTTTTTCATAAAGAAAACCATAGCGGCGCCTAATGTGGTGCCGATAAATGGTATTATAACTCCAATAAATACATTTGTGTACATATTATCCCCCTTTTCAAATTCTACTATAACATATAAATATAATATATAAAAACAGCAGCAATATATTCATCATTTGCTGCTGTTTTAAGTCACTTCCGAAAGAACGACATAACCTCAGCCTCTATTAACAGGTTTTAGTTCCTTATCAGTTCTATTATATATTATAATATTATTTATGACAATGTAATTTCGAAAGGGAATTTTAATACATTATTAAATCATATAATCTATATAACATTACTGCAGTTTCTGCTCGGGTAGCATTTGCCTTTGGGCTGAATTTCCCGTTGGAGCCTTTTATTATCTCATTATAAACTGTAATCTTTGCTCCTTCTTCTGCCCATGGAGCTATGGAGTTTACGTCGCTAAATTTCATCAATACCGACTTATCCTGTCCCTTGTACAAATTTTTCTCCAATATTGTTCCTATTATCTTGGACATTTCCTCTCTGGTTATATACCCATTCGGATCAAATATAACCTCTGATTTCCCATTTATCAATCCGTTTCTATATGCTGCTTTTATGGATTTATAATACCATTTATCCGCAGTTAAATCTTTAAATGGCAAATTGGTATCTAAATCTTCGTTGTACTTCAACATTCTGGATATTAAGGCTGAAAATTCTGCCCTTGTAATATTGGCAGCGGGAGCAAATTCTTCTGCTGTTCTTCCTCCTATTATTCCCTTTGCTGCCATGCTGTTGATGGCTTCAACTGCCCATTTATGATTTGACAAATCTTTAAATCCTATGTTGTTCACTTCTACCCTAAATTCTCCCAATTTATGAGTTAAGAATCTCATGCTCTTTGTTTGAGCATCATATACTCCGCCTATCAATTCCTTTGTTCCGTCTTCATTTACCAGAACTACGGTTAAATTATCTTTATCATTAACATTGATATCACATGGCATTATAATTTTGACAGGATTTATCAAATTGTTTAGTTCCTTGCCTTCCTGTTCAAATCTTACCCATGTTGAGTTACTGCGCTTTTGTAATTTTATCTTTATATCTGCTTTTACATCCTTGCTCATGAAATCAGGTGCTATTTCAAATGACGATTTTTCTGAAGATATTTTTATTGTATCTATTCCTTTGTCAATTGTTTTTTCCAGCAACAGCTTTGTTAATATTATTTCACTGATATCATCATTTTCATCCACCATTTTTATTCTAATACTCTTCCCACTGTTCCTATTTGGATTTTCATTGATCTTAGATAGTTTATCCTCGACTTTGACGGAAAGTTCCAATATTGCATCTATCATTTTATTTAAATCATCTTCATCTTCCATTTTGACAGATGAGCTCAACGCTATTCCCATATTTTCTTCAGCTATTTTACTCAATTCTTCTATTAAGTCTTTATTTGACTTGTCATCTATCAAATTGTTTAATGCTTTTGTTATGCTTATGGCGCTATTCCCTACTTTAATCGCTAATTCTTCGCCTTTAACTGCTTCCAAAGCATTTAAAAGCACTTTTGATGCCTTTTTGCTCTCCTTAAGGATGTCCTTTATATCGCCGGATTTTGAATCAGCTATTGTATCTTCAAAAGAAGTTACCATATTGTCCAGAGCTTTAATTATCTCTTTTTCTGTAGAATTTTTATTGTTTACTATCTTTAATGCTTCATCTATAACTTTACTTAATTCATCTAAATTGGCATCCCTATGAAATGCCGGTGCTCCTATATCTGCACCCAAATCTTGAGTGTATAGCCACTTGATGCTGTCTCCATCTTTTAATCTTACGGATCCTGCTCCGACATCAGGGAATTTTCCATTTACAGAGAACATCCATCCGCTGTCTTTTCCCTTATCAAATTCACTTTGATTGTCAATGCTTGCTATATAGCCTTTGCGATTTTCATATTCAATGCCATGATCATCCAGTATCCTTGTCGTTAAACTTAGGGCACTTTCATTTTTATTTATTATAATATCGCTTTCGTTTAAGATGACTCCCTTATATCCTTTTATATATAAATCCACCATTTCATCTTCTGATGGATCAGGACCCGGGTTAGGTGCATCCGACTTTTTCATAATTATCTTCTTAGCTGCCGTAGTTCCATCTATATTTACTTGACAGTCATAGGTCTTATCCAATTCTAAAGTTGCTTCAACCTCTATCTTCCCTAGATCATCTGTGATACCCTGATCTATATAGTAATACCGGAAATCGTCTTTTATTGTTATGCTTACAGGTCGATTTCTTGTACCTTTGATGCTGATTAGCGCTTCATTATTTTTTTGAGTACAATCTATTGAAATATTCGATGCTGCCATAACCATCGAAGGGATGAGCAGTAATAGAATCAGCATTATAGACATTATACGCTGCATATTTTTTCTCATATTATTCACTTCACTCCTTAATATTGTGAGTAATTACAATCCTATATAAGACCCCTCGGGCAACGCCCGAGGAATCCAATGTTTTTAATTAGCTACTTCTATCTCTTTTGCTTCTTGCATCAGTATATTTTGGTATCTTATGTCATCCCATAGGAATGCCTTTATATAGTAGTTTCCTAATTCAGGAACTAAGAAACCCGCAGCCAATTCCAATTCTTCTTTGCTATTTAATTCTTTTTTAACCATTGAATAATTGATTAGTTTATTGGTTTTGTTTTCATATAAAGCTACTATAAACGTAGCAGGTTTCTTCTCTTCAGTCAGATTTCTAAGCTTTACTTTTGCATCTGCTTGTTTGCCATTTTTTGCTTCTGAATCTCCAGTATATTCTATTTCAAATTCTTGAGCAGATATTTTAAGTTCAATACTATCTTCTGTTTCCTTATCTTTAACCTTTGCTGTTATGGTAACTACGCCTGCTTTTTTAGTTGTTACTGTTCCATTAGCATCTACTTCTGCAATGTCAGTATCTGAACTTGACCACTCAATTTCCCTAACTGGTACTATTTGCCCGTTTTCGTCATATCCTGTTGCCAGTAATTTTATAATTTCGCCTTCTATTATTTTAGCTATATCAGGTTCATTTATCTTTATGTCGGCTACTTCATTTGCATTAAACTTCATTTCATTGAACATTGATTTACCTATATATACATCTGCTAATGCAATAAATGCCTGCTCTGTTACCATCCCAATATCTGAACCCCATTCTGATTCATTTTCAAAATATCCGTCTTTATAATAGTTCATCAGAGAATCTACTGCAGTCTTTCCTCCCACAGTCCATTTTTCTGATAATGGATCTTCTCCTACTGCCATTAAGCCTTGAAGAACTGCTGATGTGGAATATGGGTTTTCTGAACCCCATGCTATAAATCCACCTGTATTTGCATCTTGTACTCCTTTTAGATAGTCTAATCCTTTCTCTATTGCAGTTTGAACTTTTGTTTTATCTTTATATTTTGCTAATGCTGTCAATACCATTCCCGTCTCATCTGCTCCGCCAAAGCTTCCAGTGCTGTTGTCTTGATAGCTGAGAAGTGCATCTACCGCTTTATCTCTATCATAATCAGCTACTGCCATATCCAATGCCAACATGCTAAATGCAACAGTTGTAGCATAATCATCAGATTGTCCTATAATGAATTTACCTTCTGCATTTTGTGAATTTACTAAGGTTTTTACATAATCTTTTTTGCTATAATTATATGGGTCTTTTCCTGCTGCTATTAATCGCAATATATTTCCCACATGCTCTGATGCGGTTTTTGGCTCTTCATTTGTTTTGAATTTTTGAGTAATTTCTAATAAATCTTCCTCCAAATTGTTGCTTGTGAAATTATATCCAAGGGCTACTCTGAAGGCAAATTCATCTTCCTTAGAGTAATATTTCCTTACAGCTTTTATTACTTGTTCTAATGTTATTTCTTCCTCGTCAGCTTCTGTTACTTTTATTTCTACAGTATCTTTTATATCTTTGTCTTCTGCAAGTGCTGCTGTTACAGTCACTTCTCCCGTTTTATGTGCTATTAGCTTTCCGTCTTCTATTGTAGCTATTTCTGCATTGGAGCTTAACCACATTATTTCTTTGTCTGTTACTATGGTATCTCCTTTACGAACTTCTGCTGCAAGGGGTAATTCTTCTCCTACTTTTACGGATTTTCCTGATACTATCTTTATACCAAGCTTTTCTTCCGGTTCCTCACCTGTTAGTTCTGCCCAAGTAGGAGCCTTGTCATAATCGCGATAATAATCATAGGTACAGTACCAAATGACTTTATCTCCTGCATTGAGTCTTACTTTATCAGCTGTTGTATCCGGACTTTTTCCATTGACAGTAAACATCCAGCCGCCAGAAGGTAGTCCCGTAATTCCATATATTGAAGTTATCCAGCTTCCCGTTCCCTCATATTCCTCAGTAGTTGCCTGTAATGCTCCAAAGACCGTCAAACCCCCATCGTGTTCGTCTTTGTTTATAGTTACTTCCTTAGGATCTGATTTTACTTCATATTCTCCATCCTCATCAAAGACAATAATCGCTGTATTTACTTCCAATGTCTTTATTTCTTCTACAACTGTTATTGTAAATGTGTCCTGGACTTCAGTACCTTCAACTTTTGCTGTTATCGTGGCCGTGCCTGTTCCCTTGGTTGTTACATTTCCATTTATTACTGTGGCTACATCTTCATTTGAAGATGACCAGATTAATTCTTGTCCTGCCAATACTTTTCCATCTTTATCATATACCTTTGCTGTTAATGCTAGTGATTGCCCTACTTCTATCTCGGCTTTATCTGGTTTTACTATTTCTATAGTAGCCGGTACTGCATCTGGATCCATGTTCAGTCTCAATAATTCAAACATGGATTTTTGATTCTTTAAATCTGTCAATGCTCCAAATGCGGTATAGGTAGCCTCATAGTAGGTATATTCATCCTCTACGCCTTTCCCATAGCCACTATTTTTCATATTATCCTTTACGGTTTTGCTTTTTACTATAGCATGGAGCATAGTTGAATCATTCTTTATCCATTCTTTATCTTCCAATGGATTTATTCCGTTTGCTATTAATCCTTGAATAACCCTTCCAGTTGCTGTCGGACTGTTGGTTCCCTTTTCAAAGCCGAATGCAATATCAAATCCTCCGTCTTTATTTTGTTTGGTTTTAAGATAAGCTAATATTTCATCTATCTTGCCCTGCACCCCGGTTACATCTTTGTGATTTGATAATGCTGTCAACACTAGTCCCTCTGTTTTTATATCCTTATAGGTGTGGGAACCATCTTTTTTATCATAAATCTCCATCAATTTTGTAACTATTTCTTCGTTATAGTTTCCCCCCGCCATATCCAGAGCTATAACCGACCTTGTCTGTGCCTCTATTGAGTTTTTATCGCTTTCAGCTTTTACAAATTCGCCCTTGTTCTCTCCATCCGTCTGCTGTGATTCTTCCAGCTCTTCTACCAGGTTTCTAACCTTGCCTTTGCCTTTGTCGTTATATTGTCTTGGATCTAAATCTGCTCCTATCAAGGTTATTATGGATTGGGACAGCTGATATGCGGATTTATTGTCTTCATCTATATAAATATGCTTTTGAATATTATCTAAATCCATTCCTGCCAATCTTGCAGATCCCGTTGCCATCATGGATAATCCTGCGTTTCCTGTGCTCCCGCTGCTGTCTTCCGTCATATATGCTTCATAGCATTGTTTTAAGAAATCTATTTCTTCATCTAAATCTACCGGCGTTACAGGTTCTACCGGTGCTTTAGGTTTTACATTCAGTTTTATACTTGCTTTTACATTGCTATCCGTTTGGGATACTGCAGTAATAGTTACTTCTGTTGTCGTCTCTACCTTTTTTGCTATGAATTTATTGGGCGCTTTAAATTCCAATATTCCTTCATTTGATACTTCCCAATTTACCTTTTCATCTGTTAATACTTCTTTGTCCTCGTTTAGCACTTCTGCTGTTAGACCCATTTCCGAGCCTTCTTCCAGCTCAGATATGATTCTGCCGCCTTCATACTTTATTTTAATGCTATGCGGTTTTGTAAGGTCCGGTTCTTGTTCTTCACCTTTATTGGCTTCACCATACATGGATTTCCCATTTTTTAAATCTGCCAACGCTGCAAAAGCATCTATGGTAGCCTTTGTATCGGTTACTGCGGATGTGCTATCCGTTGCTTTAAACCCCGTAGATGTCTTGAATAGAAGTAATCCATCTAATATGGTTTTACCGTCTTCTGTCCATTCTTCACTTAACGGATTATCCCCTATTGCCATTAATGCCTGAATAACCGATGCAGTACTGGATGCTCTGAATTGTGGTTCCTCGTTATATTTAAAGCCTTCTATGTTTCCATCAATATATTGTCTTAATTTGAAGTACTTCTTAACACCTCCAATTATCTCCATAACCTGTGGATTATCCTGATGTTTCGATAGTGCTATTAACCCTAAGGAACTTCTCTCTATATTATCTCCTTCAGTTGAATTTTTAAGTTCATAATAGTATTTACTACCATCTTTTTTGGCTTTTGACAAAAGAAGATTGATTGCACTTGTTTTATTGTATAAATCCTCTGTACTGTCAATTGAAGCTTCATACATATCTAAAGCTATTACAGACATCATTAAATCTTTATCATCAGGAGTTGAATACCCTAATTTAAAGTTTCCATTTGTCTGCTGTGAATTTATTAATTCTTCTACATAGTCATTGTCATCATAATCCCTCGGATCTTCTCCTGCAGCTATCAATGTCATTATATTTTCTGCTAATTCCTTTGCTGATGTATAATTATCTCTAATATACATCTTATCTTTAACGATATCAGCATCTTCTCCATTATGAATCATGGACATGGATAGCAGATAATTGTAATTATATCCTGTTTGTCCATCCAAATACGGCTTAACTTCGTTTATATTTGCAATTATTATATTTTCTGTTGTTTTAGGAGTTACTGTTACATCTATAGTTGCTTTTATTTCAGGGTTGGTAGTTGAAGTTGCTGTTATGGTTACAATGGTTTCTTCTATAACTTCTCCAGCTGTAAAAGTATCTAAAAATGAAAATTTTAATACATCAGGATTTGAACTCTCAAATGTTACCTTTTCTCCCTTTACTTCTTCACCATTCCCATTTAAAACTTTCGTATTTATTATTTGCTTTCCGCCTGGGAATAATGGTGTTACTTGTTTTCCTCCCGAGAAGCTTAATTCTATACTTGCCGGTTTTGCCGGGTCTACCGGTTCTTCACCTTCTTTTGTGTATGTGAAAGTTATTGTATTGTCCTTTTCGTCTAATGTTACTGTTTGTGATTCAGGGGTAGTATATTCTTCTATTTCTATTGGTTCAAAAGTGTATTCTTGATTCATTTGGTAATAGTTTTCCGATATTTCATCTATTACCTTTATTAAATTATAAGTAACAGTTTTATCCACATCGTAATTTAATAAATCATCTCCCGAGCCTTCTACGGCTACCCATGTTGAACCTTGTTTTTCCGCCTTTTTTAATTCTTTTCCTACTATGGTTTTGCTTGGAACGACTTCTTCGCCCTCGCTATCCTTGTATTCAATGGTCACAGATGCCGGATTTACTATGCCAAAAGTATTCTCGGCTGTGGCTCCGGAATTGTTGTATACTTTTACAAGATACAAAATTTTTGATGTTCTTTGATTCCCATTTCTTCTGAATATGGAATTATCTCTGCTAATACTTGGCCAATTTTCTACCGTGTCCGGTATTATTATTTCATCAATCTGATTGTCTTCAAATGCATTTGCCCCTATAGTCTTTAATCCATCATGCAATATTACGTTGGTTAATAAATTTGTCGTAAATGCATTTTCTTGTATTTCCTCTACAGTGGATGGGATTTCTATTTCTGTAAACTTATTTTGCATAAATGCTGAATTGCCTATAGATTTCAGGCTATTAGAAAATTCTATTTCAGTTAGCTTGTTATTAAAAAACGCTCTTTCACTCAATTCTGTAATACTGTCAGGAAGATTTATCTTTTCTAACAAATTTCCTTGAAATGCCCACTCGCCAACTACCTCTAATCCTTCAGGCAATTTTAGTGTTTTAATTTGAGTGCTTATTGTACCCCCACTGGTTGAATAATAAAAAGCTTTCTCACCTATGCTTTTTACCGGTACTCCGTTTATCTCTTCCGGTATTACTAAATCTGCCGGCGGTGAATCATTCATATATCCTGTGATTTTTACAGTGCCATCTGAATTATCCACATATTTAAACAGACTGTCCTCTGCCTCTTGCAGTTCGATTCTATTAATTCCTGCTTCTTCAGCCTCATTTATTTCTTCTATTTCTAGTTCTGCCTTTTCTTCTGTTTCTTCTACTTCTACTGTTTCTAATTCTTCCTCATCTTTATCTGAAGTCTCACTACCTTCTGTGCTTTCTGATTCACCCGGTTGTTTAATTTCTTCTTCTATATCCACATTAGCTTCTGCTGCGCTTGCTATATTGTTAACCGCTAAAAAAATCGGTGATATAATAATGCTGAGCGCTAATAATATGGATATAAATTTAAATCTTCTTTGCATATGTTCGCTCCTCCTTTATTGTTTTAATTCACTTTTAATTATTTTGAAATGAATTTTTTGATATAGTATTCACCCTTTAGAGGTATCAAAAATATAGCTTCTACTTCAATTTCTTCATTTGCCCTAAATTCTTTATCCGTAGATGAATAGTTAATTAATTTGTCAGTATTTTTGTCATATAAACCTACTGTAAATGTTGCATGTATATTTTCATCAGTAAGATTTGTAACTTTATATTTTAATTTAGCATCTTTACCATTTATTATAGTTTCTTCTGACAGAGATTCTATTACTATTTTATCTTCCGGATCTGTTGCCAAAGTACCTTCTATAATAACTTCAACATCTTTAGTTTCAAACTCTCCATTTTTTATGAATACAAGGGTCACACTGGTCTTTTCGTTATTTTCTGTATTGTTTTGTTTAATTAGAGTAAATTGTCCTGCCGGAGCTTTGTCTGTAATATATCCTGTATATTCTTTTTGAGAATATACCAAGGATATCTCAGTGCCTATTTCCATATTGTCCTTTAATTTTACTATATCCTCTGTTATGTTCGTACCTTTTGCTACGGTTTTGTGAATGATAACACTATCCACATACTTTTCGGCTTCCGATTTTACTGCCCGTTTATCTTCATTCTCCTCTTTCTCCGGAAGAGTAACGTCAAGTATAGTTTTCAATTTCCTCTTAGCTTCTTCAAAGGATACTCCTACTGATTTGTACTTATCGTAATTCGGATTTGTAGTATCAACTACATTTCCAAATCCCTTTATGGTATTTCCCAAATAATCTGTAGAATTTCCGTAAGAATTTTCAATATCCTTTTCTATATTATTTCCATCATAAAAACCTGCAAAGCCACCGTTCCAACTCCAACCGGGCATTAAAGTTCCTGTACTTATGCAGTTTTTTACAGCTCCGGAAATAATTCCTGCAAAACCTCCAAAATAATTACCGCTGCCTACACTCCCAATTACATTCCCCGTAGAATACGAATCTTCAATTGTTGAATATATACTGCTTGACCCAACAAATCCTCCTGTTGAATATGAACCAGTTACATTTCCTGTTGCATAGGATGTATATATTTGTTCCCAATTAGAGCCTGCCAATCCGCCTGTAGTATTGCCTCCTTTTACATTCCCGGAAGCAAAGCTGTTGCTTATAACTCCGCGATTCCAACCTACTAATCCTCCTACATTTCCAGCATCATCAGCAGGAGCTGTTTGCCCAATTACTTCTACATCGGCTGAACTTTTATCTATAGCGCTATATACATAGCTCCCGCTGCCTGTTCCTTCAACGGTATTGTTTCCATCATTGATGCCTACCAGCCCGCCTATTCTGGTAGCTTTCGCAACGTCAGTTCCCAATCCTGTGATTTTGCCGGTGACATGACAGTTTCCAATTAAGCAAGCTCCATTTTTATCTTCTTTTGCCCAACCTGCTAAAATACCTAGCCGGCTTCCACCTACTATATTGGCATTAGTTATTTTTACATTTACTACTTTTGCATCGATTAAAACTCCAAAAAATCCTATATTTTTGCTGTTTTTATCCTTCTTTATAGTCAAGTTGGATATCTCTTGATTATTTCCATCAAAATTGCCCATAAAAGGATTGTCTTCTGTTCCAATGGGCTCGAAGGATATTCCGCTTAAATCAATAGGCTTATTTACCTTAAAATGAGCCTTCGGATATTCCATGACATGATTAAAATCTGTTGGCTTTTCTATTAAATAGGGTTCTTCTTCCGTCCCTTTTCCTTGAAGTTCATCACTTTCTTCTCCTTCTTCAGGTACAGACGCCAAAAGTTCATCCCATTTTGGTCCTTTAAAGTTGTTTAAAGGACTTCCATAGAACCAAAGAATCTTATCCTCATCTTTTACAGTTGCCGTTGATACACCTACAGGCGGAGTTTTATCATTTATGGTGAACATCCAACCATCCGGAGCACTGGCTTCAATTCCATCAATGGATTCTACAAATTCACCATAGGTGCCAGTTTTAGATATATATGGAATTTTATCCTTTCCTTCTTCCAATATATCTAATACCGTAGGTTTTTCTTTATCAATTAATATATCAATAGGATCAATATGCTTTTTAAATTTATAGCTATTTTTATTATAAGTTGCTACCATGACTTTAACGCTTATACCTGTAGGTACCTCTTCTGTTGGTTTTGGAGGAATTGCAATGATATAGGGAAAGCCTTCATTTATATTTTCTGCCTTTGCCCATATATTTTGTCCGCCATTTAAAATAGCCAGTATATCATCTGATTTAAGTTCCGTCGAGGTTTTTTCAGTGACACCTGATACATCTGTGCTGCTTTCCGTCGGAAGTTGTCTCTCGGAATTGTAGAAACAGTTAACCGCTGTTCCTCCACTATAGTTTAACCCTCCTATAAAACCACTGCCGCTAATTGTAGGAAAGACATCCACATTGGCATAGGAATTAACAGTAGATGAACCGCTATCTGAACGACCTACTAATCCTCCAATCTGTTCAGTTCCTCTTATAATTCCGAAAGCATAGCTATTTTCAACGGAGCCGTGATTTTGACCTACTAATCCTCCGATCCACTTTTTTGCTTCTATTGTTGCAGAGGCATAACTTTGCTTGATACTTCCGATTTTTTCGTTACTCCCTACTAATCCACCAGTTGTAGTACTATATGAATCCTCACTTTTTACTATACAGTTATCTGCAAAGCTTTTTTCAACTGTTCCATTATTGACACCTACAAGACCACCTACTGTATTTGAAGTAGATGTAAGTATGCTGTCCACAACAAAACAATTTTCAATTATTCCTTTGTTTTCACCTGCTAATATTCCTGAATGAGTTCCTAATCTTAATCTTGCATCTTCAATCCCCAAATTTTTTATCATTCCGTCAGCAGATATAGTATTAAATAGCCCGCCGCCGGTACTTGTAAACTCAAATTCAAGATTTTTAATTACATACCCTTTACCATCAAATGTTCCTGTAAAAGGCCTGCTGCTCGATCCTATAGGTTTCATTGATTTGCCAGTAATAGTTGCTTCTTTCATATCTATGTCTCCGGCTAATTCATAGGTCTTTGCCCATAGTTCCTGCTGCTCACCCCAAGAAGCATTTGCCAGTTCGATTAATTCATCTGCTGTAGAAATTATTGTTATATCATCTCCAGCAGCCAATACAGCTGATTGTATTGCTAAACTTGGGAGCAAGTTAAAAATCATCGCTAAAATTAAGATTATACTTAGAAATCTTTTTTTCATGCTATACCATCTCCTTTAAATTTTCATATACATAACACTAGTATAAAAAGAGCAAAAAAAGGCAATAAAAAAAGCCCTAACCTTACCGATTAAGACCTTATAGTTCAATAATACAAATAATATAAATAAATATATCATTAATATTTGTTATCTATACATCTCGCCTCAATCCTAGAAGGTTTTTGCAATGCTATACTTAGGCAGTTCTCCTGACTTATGGTCATAGCGTATCTTCAACCTTCCCAGGGATTTCCCCAGTGGTTTGCATAAAGACGCTCACCAATTACAGTGGCCGGACCGTTCATGATTTTCACATGATTCTCTTTTA
>ENA-UOOE01000130-UOOE01000130.1-fermentation-metagenome-genome-assembly--contig:-NODE-130-length-76845-cov-12.150540_pt1 | contig 76845 bp, 60 predicted proteins | sample MGYA00245776_ERZ724021 | MGnify/ENA primary metagenome ERZ724021 (study PRJEB28704, sample SAMN03018321) | fermentation metagenome | biome: anthropogenic terrestrial biome; feature: soil; material... | reverse complement strand
CTTATTTATAACTTTTTCCCGCTAAATTCTTTAGGAAGAACTGCGGATAATCATTATAAATAAAGCAGATATTGTTGTAATTATCTGATTTCAGGGTTGCTTTTCTGATCCGCAAGTAGCCTGTCGAGATACTCAAACCGCTCTTCCCAGACTCTTCGGAACCTCTCCAACCATTGGTCAATTTCTTTCATCTTTTCAATCTCGAGTTGATAATATATCTCTCTGCCCCGTTGTTCCGATTTCAAGGCTCCGCATTCTGTGAGGATACGCAGATGTTTGGAAATAGCCTGCCTGGAGGTGTCGAAATGATCGGCAATTGCGTTGGGCGTCATCGTCTGTACTGCAACCAGTGCAATGATTGCCCGTCTTGTGGGGTCTGCTATTGCTTGAAATATATCTCTTCTTGCTGTCATTTATTACTTATCTTGGGTTATTATGAAACCATATGGTTGCAAATATGCAGATAACTTTTTACATGGGCAAGTCTTGAAAAATATTTAACAAAACATTGTCAGCCACCTATATGTTGTAGAGGCAGCAACATGGACTAATCCATTCATTGAAGTATATGAACACCAATTTTTATTTCAGGGCCAAACAAGATTCGTCAGGGCGACGAGATTGAAAAAATTCTGATTTTTGAAAGGTGACTTACAATCAACATCTTAATGTAACATGATGAGGCAGGAGGCGGACAAACAGGCTTGTTTCCTGCTTTTGGTATGCGGCCTGTTGAGTTTAACATATTCGTAGCAAACCAATACCACATCGAATTTGTTATTGAAACTGACCAAAGCAATGTTGCGTAAAATATTTAAAATCAAATGTGATGCAAGTAGCAGTATGGGACACCTACGTAACGAAAAAAGATGGGACAATCATGCATTTCGATATCATTGCCCCAGAGGAGATTAAAGATGCTGAAAAGATATACGCTTTTGGCAGGTCGTACCTGAAAACCAAGGGAGAAGAAGGACAACCACTTTCTTCCGAAGAGTGTACATTTTGTCATATAGAATCTCTACGGCCTGGCAATGAGGAAGAAATCATCCAAGATGGTTATTATATCGTAGAAATAGAAAACTGCAATTGATGGTATAAGGTAGTAGGAGGTATGGGCGTCAGCTTTGATATCACCCACATCAAAGTATTTGCCAGTTTTTACCAACAACAGGTATGGGAGTTGGAAAACAAATTAAACGCAACACCGCCTGGTTCACCTCCGGGAGGCGAAATAACCTCCACATTCGGGTATCACCGTAATCCCTTTACAGGTGGAGGCAAGGATTTTCATTCTGGCATTGATTACAGAGGTTGTGTAGGTGACAACATAAAGACCACCGGGGTGGAGTTGTCACCTTTGCTGGATTCTAGGCCGGATACGGAAGGTGCATCATCATTGAACACAAAAAAAACTACAGACACTCTACGGATATCTCAGGCAAATAGATGTAAAAAAAGGGAGCGGGTAAACAGCGGACAACTCGAAACAGGGTATCATAATGGGAGAGAAGGCAGCAGTAAACAGAACACTGGAGAGCGATCAGCTTATTATCTGCGGAAATATTACCGGCATAATCAGAAGCAAGGAGTTTATTTTAAAGTCTACCGAGTCGGCCCAGGCCGATATCTTCTCTGATTTCCTGCAAGTGGAGAAGGGAAGCAGATACAATGGGAGCCTGAAAATCGGACAACAGGAAAAACGGAACATGGAACACGCATAAGCACAAAGGGAGTGAACCGTACTGGATTCGAACCAGTGGCCTCTGCCCTGTCAAGGCAGCGCTCTAAACCAGCTGAGCTAACGATTCAGGGTTGCAAATTTACGGAAAAATATACATATTTGAAAACTATAATAAATAATCATATATCTTTGTACTTTTGAACAGACAGACTGCAATCTTTTCTATTTAAATATTAACCGATGAATAGATACATCATACTTACATTCGTTGTTCTGACACTTAGCACCCCGTTTATCGATGCACAACAGAACGACTCCATCAAAAACGAAATACTTAGCCGGCATGCCAGTGATCTCGAAATGATCTCTAAAGGTCGTTCGCTCACCCTGGAACATCTGCGGAAGGGAGATCTGCCTGCCTTAAAAGAGGTGAAAGATTATCTTGCCGGTGAAATATATAATCCTTACAAAGTTTATCTTCCTGTTGAGTACTGGTTACTTTCGTTCTGGACCGAAGATTATGCCGAATTACTGCATGAGGCTAAACAGTTTTCTGCTGACACCCACTGGAACAGTGACAGTTACTGGCAGATGGGAGAAAGGTACAGGACCACATCTATGCTGAGAATGATTTCCGATAACGATCATCTCCATGAGGAGGTAGGAAAGAAATCTGCAGAATCCTATTTGCCGCTAACTGTTAATATAGACAATGCGGAACTGGGTATGGAAGAAAAGGAGTTCCTCAAATTGTGGCTCTATGCTCTTCTTTTTACACCCGAAAGAGTGGACGATGAACAGGAGATGGAGGAGATGAATTCTATGGCAACCCAATTTCTGGATACCTACGGAGAAGGTGAGTATGCCGGCTACACACGCCGGTTTATCCGTTACCGCTTCCGGCCCGGAAACTGGGGACTCGGATATGAATTTTATCTGGGTTATAATACGCTAACAGGTGGTCTGAGTAGACATTTTAGCAACAATGTGGCCGGAGGTTTCGCGCTGGATGTGCTCTACAGGGATTTAGATCTCTCCCTGCGCTTCAACTATTCTTCCACCAAAACCAAGCGGGAGGTTGTGAATAAGGAAGTCGTCTGGCCGGTCAATGTCAAGGGATATCTGGTGGGGGCCGACCTAACACTTCAGTACCCGGTTTACCAAAGGCGTGATATCAAATTTTCGCCTTTCATCGGGATCGGGGGAATGGGCATGGGTCCCACAGATACAGAGATAAAGAATCATCCCGAGCTGGGCGATTTTGATGAATTGTCGGCGCTGAACTATCTGATCGGACTGGATCTGAAGCTGAACACCTGGAGCAAAATGACAGACCTCTCCCGCTATGGAGGAACCTGTCTGGGATTACGCTATACTTTTTACATGCCCAATTACAACAGAAAACACGATCTGCTGGAAGGAAACATGCACATGATCACACTTAGTTTTGGCAGCTTCGGGCGTCCCGCGAAAAGATATTTCTAAATGCAGATAAAGTAAAGCCCACGACGTATTATTTCTGTCCTATCCCGCTGTAGCCGAAACCATAGGAAGCCAGCTCCTCCTTGCTATAGATATTGCGACCGTCGATGACCAGATGGTTGTTCATAATTTTCCTCAAAATAGACCAGTTGGGCATACGGAACTCTTTCCATTCGGTGGGCACAATCAGCGCATCGGCTTCGTTGGCCGCATCATAAATATCGGCTGCATAGTAAATCCTATCGTCCAGATACTTACGTGCTTCCTGCATGGCTGCAGGATCATATGCACGTACTGAAACTCCTGCTGCAAGGAGACTCTCTATCAGAGTGAGCGAGGGTGCATCACGCATATCGTCGGTCTCCGGTTTAAAAGCCAGTCCCCACACCGCCACGGTCTTACCTTTGATATCTCCATTGAAATATCGACTGAATTTATGAAAGAGAATAGTCTTCTGGCGGTTGTTGACCTCCTCCACTGCTTTGATCACACTCATTTCATAGCCCGCATCTTCCCCTACCTTCATGATGGCGCGGATGTCCTTGGGGAAACAGCTGCCTCCATAACCACAACCTGGATAAAGGAAACTCCTGCCAATACGGGAATCGCTGCCCATACCACGGCGCACCATGTTTACATCGGCACCCACCAGCTCACAGAGATTGGCAATATCATTCATAAAGCTGATACGGGTAGCCAGCATGGCATTGGAGGCGTACTTGGTCATCTCCGAGGACAATAGATCCATGAAGATAACCCGAAAGTTGTTCAACAGGAACGGACGGTATAATTTCGACATCAGCTCCTCCGCCTCTTTGCTTTCAACACCTACCACCACACGGTCGGGACTCATAAAGTCGTTTACAGCAGCACCTTCTTTTAAAAATTCAGGGTTGGAGGCCACATCAAAATTCAGTTTCTGAAGTCCGCGCTCATTCAGCCGTTTCCGGATCACATCCCTGATACGGTAGGATGTACGGACAGGAACCGTGCTCTTGGTCACAATTAACAATGGTTTCTCCATGTGATCGGCGATGGTGTTTACCACCTTCATCACATAAGAAAGGTCGGCATTTCCCTCTTCATCAGAGGGTGTTCCCACAGCAATGAAAATGATCTCCATATCATTCAGTACCGACGGCAGACTGGTCGTGAAATGAAGCCTGTCAGCTTCGTAATTCCGGATTACAATATTTTTCAGTCCAGGCTCGTAAATAGGAATGACCCCATGCTTTAACCCTTCAATCTTGTCGTTGTCGATATCCACACAAGTCACATCCACACCCATTTCGGCAAAACATGCGCCTGAAACCAAACCTACATAACCGGTTCCTACAATTGCAATTTTCATTATATTTTTTTCTTTAAGTTATTCACCGGATAAAGCACCGTCAACAATCCCGTCACACTTACCACCGCAAAAACGATGAGCAGATCGCTGAACTTCACGATGACCGGATAGGCATCGATGATATAAGCACCGGGCGTATCGCTTAGTTTCAGCAGGCCGAATCTCTGCTGCAAAAGGCACAATACCAGTCCCGTGACTATTCCTGTGACAATCCCAATGAACGTGATAAGCCATCCCTCATACAGGAAGATACGGGTGATGAGCCGGTGAGAAGCTCCCATGTTCTGCAGGCTTCTGATATCTTCTTTTTTCTCCACAATGAGCATTGACAAGGAGCCGACCACGTTAAATACAGCTATCAACAGTATAAATGCCAGAATCAGAAAGGTAACCCACTTCTCTATCTGTAACATCCGAAATGATTCTCGTTGCTGCTCAAAACGGTTTTCCACAAGAAAATTATCTCCCAGAATACGTTCCATCTCCCGTTTAATCCTGGAGACGGAAGCGCCCGGAGCAATTTTCACATCAAGTGATGTTACCTCCGTCTTGTAATTAAATAACTCTCTGGCCAGCTCTATGGGAACGATGGCCATCTGATCGTCGTATTCGGGCTGATTCAGAGTAAAAACCCCGCCTGTCTGAACATATCCGGTGGTGAATGCTGCTGATGGGTTGGCCAGGTTTACCTGCACATCGCGTCGGGGTACATATATTTCTACGGCATCGACAAAGCCGGGGCGTGCACCCAGGGTCACGGCCAGTCCCGCACCCAGGGTCGCATAATCCACCACATCCTCTCGCAAACGGAAGGAGCCGTCTACCATCAGCTTCTCCATGTCGGTCATCAGCCTGAAATCTTCCGACACACCTTTCATACGGACGGGCACCTGCTGTTCTTCGAACTTAAAGAGTGCATTCTCTTCGAGCGATTCGGAAATCAACTGTACACCCTGCAGCCGCAGTGCCTCCTCAAATGCCGCTGTGTGGTAGTCAAACACCTTACCCTGCTTCACCGATATTTTGAGGTCGGGATCGATGGCACTGAACATATCTTTCACAATGCCGCCAAAACCGTTGAAGACAGAGAGTACGCACACCATTGCCATGGCAGCAATACCTATGCCACACACCGAAATGGCGGAAATCACATTGATGGCATTGTGCGATTTCTTTGAAAAGAGATATCTCCGGGCAATGAAGAAGGATACGTTCATGATATCATGCGAAAATCAACGTTTTTCACTGGTCTTTCAGCAACCTGTCGATATTCTCGATATAATCGAGTGAATCATCCACATGAAACGTAAGTTCGGGTACAACACGCAACTGTTTGCCCACCCTTTTCCCGAGTTCATAACGCACCGATTTCACGTTACCATTGATGTTTTCCACAAACTCCCGGGATTTGTCGGAAGGAAATATACTCAGATAAATATGTGCCAGGCCCAGATCGGGCGACACACGCACGTTGGTGACCGACACAAAAACACCTTGCATTTTCTTTGTCTCGAGCAAAAATATCTCGCTGAGTTCTTTCTGTATCAGCCGGTTTACTTTTAATTGTCTGTTTGAGTCCATATTTTATCTCTTTCTGATGAGTGTTAACCCGTCACGCACAGGTAATATCACTTTGTCAACCCTTGTGTCTTCCGCAAGCTGTTTGTTAAAATTCAGTATACTTAGGGTGGAATGATCGTTGCTTCTTACCTTCTCCACCACTTTACCATACCAGAGCGTGTTATCTGCGAGAATGAATCCTCCTCTTCTTAGTTTCGGCAATACAGCTTCGAAATGATCCAGGTAGGATTCCTTGTCACCATCCATGAAAGCCAGATCGAAACTCTCATCGCCGAACATGGGAATGATTTCCATCACATCTCCTATATGAAGGATGATCTTATGTCCATGTTCCGATTTGGCAAAGTTTGCGCGGGCAATACTTTCTATCTCGTCATCGATCTCGATGGTATGAAGTTCTCCTCCTTCCTCAAGTCCCTCGGCAAAGCAGAGGGCTGAATAACCGACAAATGTGCCGATCTCCAGTATTCGTTTTGGGCGGATCATTTGCGTGATCATCTTCAAGAGCCTCCCCTGAAGATGACCTGCGTTCATGTTCGTCTGCAACATCTTCACATGGGTATCACGCTCTATCTTCTTCAGAAGTTCAGGCTCAATGTCGCTATGCGACAGAATATAATCCTCCAGTCTGCTGTCCGTTTGCATTATACCGTGTAATCGGGCAGGTTGTATTTTTCTTTCGCTTCCAGGATCCGCCACACTTCGGAAATTTCAAGATAGGTGGTACCACCCACTTCGCCAAAGCTGCCGCCCAGATAAGCCACCCGGTCTCTGGGTGCGATCATCTTCTTTTCAATCAGCCTCCTGATGGCTTCAGTGAAATAGGCCCTCCGGCTCTCCTTGGTGTTTCCATCGCCCTTTCCTTGCTGATGTTCTGCCATGATACCATAGGAGAGCGCCAGCTCCCGTGCAAGACGTTCTGTGGTGGTAATGGCATATACCGGGCTTTTACCGCGAAATGCCGCAAGCACGCGGGCTGTTTTCCCGGTATGGCTGTCGGTCACGATGGCTTTCACATTTAGCCGCACGGATGCCTTCACTGCCTGCTTAGCCAAAAACTCTGTTACACCACGGTCATCATCAGGATCATAGGGCACGCGGATGTCATTCTCGGTAAGCTTCGTCAGTTCAGCCTCGTAGGCTGTACTGGCCATTGTCCTCACCGCCTCCACGGGATATTTGCCATAAGCAGTCTCCCCGCTGAGCATCACCGCATCGGTACGGTAGTAGATGGCGTTGGCGATATCGGTAATTTCCGCCCGCGTGGGTCGCGGGTTCTGGATCATTGAGTGCAGCATCTGTGTGGCCACGATCACAGGTTTTTTGTGATGAATGGCTTGTCTGATAAGTACCCGTTGTATACCGGGGATCTTCTCCTGAGCTACTTCTATACCCAGGTCGCCCCGTGCGACCATAATACCATATGCAGCTTCCAGAATTTCATCGGCATTGTCCACACCTTCCTGATTTTCTATCTTGGCAATAATCTTGATGGTACTTTTCAGCTGATCGAGAATCTCCTGCACCGCAAACACATCTTCCTTGTTGCGTACAAAGGAATGGGCGATGAAATCCACCTCGTGCTTCACCGAAAGGGCAATGAAATCTCTGTCGCGGGAGGTGATGGCCGGCAGGTTAATCCGTACACCGGGGATGTTCACACTCTTGCGGCTTCCCACCACACCATCGTTCATTGCGACGCATATCAGATAATCCTTGTTTACTTCAATTACTTTCAGGTCAATCTCCCCATCATCAATCAGGATGTCGTCATCCACATGCATCTCTTCGGCAATTTTGGGATAGGAAATATAAATGGTTTCCATGGATGAGATGCCATGCGGGTCACCCACGATCTTTACTTTGTCGCCTGTCTTCAGTTCAATCAGGTCTTCGGTGACCGTGGTACGGATCTCGGGGCCTTTGGTATCCACAAGTATGGCAATATGGGGCGAGACCTGACGCACATTGTTGATGATCTTCAGAAAGCCCGCCTCATCGAGATGGGCCGAGTTAAGTCGCACCACGTTCATTCCTGCATCGAACAGTTCTTTCAGAAAGGGTACGTCGCATCGCTTATCAGAAATGGTAGCGATGATTTTGGTTTGTTTAAGCATATATTTTTTGAATATTGGTTCACTTTGTTCCTGTTATTCGTTCCGCGCTTTCATTGAATATTTGCGATAAGTGAGTACAAAACCCGCCTTATTTAGATTTTTGCCGAACGCAGCAAACATCTGAACTTACGCAGTAAATTTGAATAACTACCGAATTATAAACACTCTTCAGTGAGTTTTGTTTGCCGTTCCGATTGCCTCCACAGCCAGACGGTAAGAGTCGAGACCGAAGCCGGCGATAACACCAAGACAAACGGCTGTGAGCATAGAATGATGGCGAAACTCTTCCCGGGCGTGCACGTTAGAGATATGCACTTCCACCACCGGTACCGGGACTGCCTTGATGGCATCGCGGATCGCCACCGAAGTATGGGTATAGCCTCCGGCATTGAGGATGATTCCGTCACTGCCAAAACCGAACTCCTGTATTTTGTCGATAAGTTCGCCCTCGATGTTCGACTGGTAATATCCGATTTCGATATCCGGATAACCGGTCCGCAGACGTGTCAGAAAATCATTGAAGTTATCCTGGCCGTATACATTCGGCTCGCGCACACCGAGCAGATTGAGATTGGGTCCGTTAATGATCTGAATCTTCATATCTTTACTCTTTATATTTTATTCCGCATCTTTGTCTCACGCCTTGAAAACACAAAGATACGACAATATTTTGTAGTTTATATCTCTTGAAAATGCTGAGGGCATCACAGCATGTGACACCCTCGGCAATAAATAATGTATGTTAGTTTTTTCAGTTCTCTTCACCGGCGGCAACTGCGGAGGTTTCCGTGGCGGCAGAACCGTCGCCAAAGCTTGCATTGGCCATCCGCTGGTATGAACGGTAACGCCATTGTGCACTTTCCCTGGCAGCTTCAAAGAGCTCGTCTGCCTGTTTCGGGAATGATTTGATGAGTTGCGTATAACGTACTTCTCCCAGCAGGAAATCTTTGAATTTACTCCAGTCCGGTTCTTTGCTGTCGAGCTGGAACGGATTCCTGCCTTCGGCTTCCAGTCGGGGATCATAACGCCAGAGGTGCCAGTAACCACATTCAACGGCTTCCTTCTGCTCCGCCTGTGCGGTACCCATACCTCTCTTCAAGCCATGGCTGATGCAGGGCGAGTAGGCGATAATGAGCGACGGGCCCTGATATGATTCTGCCTCTTTTAATGCTTTGAGGTAGTGCCCCTGGTTTGCACCCATGGCGACCTGTGCCACATACACGTATCCGTAGGTAGCGGCAATCATACCCAGGTCCTTTTTGCGGATGCGTTTTCCGGCAGCTGCAAATTTGGCCACTGCAGCAATGGGTGTTGATTTGGAGGATTGCCCACCCGTATTGGAGTAGACCTCGGTATCTAACACCAACACATTGATATCCTGTCCGCTTGCCAGCACATGATCGAGTCCGCCAAAGCCAATGTCATATGCCCATCCGTCTCCGCCGAATACCCAAATCGATTTCTTGGCAAGATATTTCTCCATGGAAAGAATCTCGAGGGCTATCCTGTGACCGGAACCGCTCAAAGTGGATACAATTTGTTCGGATATGCGTTTCGATTCTTCGGCATCTTCCTTATGATTGATCCATTGCTGAAAGAGTGCTTTCTGCTCATCGGAAAAAGCATCGGACTGCAAACCCTGTTGCATCAGTTCCTGTAGATGATTACGCATGCTGGTATTGGCAATCACAAATCCGTATCCAAACTCGGCATTGTCTTCAAACAGCGAGTTAGCCCATGCCGGACCTTTGCCTTCTTCATTTTTGGTGTATGGCGTGGCAGGTGCCGAAGCGCCATAGATAGATGAGCATCCGGTGGCATTGGCAATCATCATCCGGTCGCCATACAACTGGGTAATCAACTTAATATAGGGTGTTTCTCCACAACCCGAACAGGCTCCGGAGAATTCAAAGAGCGGCGTGGCAAACTGTGAGTTCTTTACATTCATCTTCACATCCACCAGGTGTGCCTTACTTGAAATATTCTTCACCATATAATCCCAGTTCTGCTGGTTATCGAGCTGTGTGGCGATGGGCACCATCTCAAGCGCATTCACTCCTTTTTTACCCGGGCATACGTCGGCGCAGTTGCCACAACCAAGACAGTCGAGCACATCTACCTGAATACGGAAGCCCATACCGGCAAACTGTTTCCCCTGAGCTTTCAGTATTTCTACCCCTTCACCCACACCTTTCACTTCCTCCTCATCGAGTACAAAAGGACGGATGGTGGCGTGGGGACAAACGTAGGCACACTGGTTACACTGGATGCAGTTTTCGGGATGCCAGACAGGTACGTTCACGGCAACCCCTCTTTTCTCGTAGGTAGTGGTTCCCGTTTCCCAGGTACCATCCTCGCGACCGCTGAAAGCAGATACAGGAAGACTGTAACCTCCCTGGGCGAGGATCGGTTTTACTACTTTCTGAATGAACTCAGGAGCATCATCTGATGTGTCGGCGGCAACCTGAAGAGTAGCCCACTCCGCGGGGACTTCAACCTGCTCCACCTCACCGCCGCGGTCGACGGCTGCATTGTTCATTTTTACCACTTCCTCCCCTTTTTTACCATAGGACTTCACAATGAATTTCTTCATCTGCTCTACAGCCAGGTCGTAAGGGATTACGTTGGAAATCTTGAAGAAAGCCGATTGCAGGATGGTGTTGGTACGATTGCCCAACCCAATTTCTTCCGCAATGGCGGTAGCATTGATGATATAGAACCTGATGCTGTTTTCAGCAAAATAACGTTTTACATGATCGGGAAGATGATTGGCTACCTCCTCCTTTGACCACAGTGAATTGAGCAGGAAGGTTCCATTCTTTTTCAGTCCGGCAGTCACATCGTAAAGATATAGATAGGCCGGCACATGACATGCCACAAAGTTGGGCGTGTTCACCAGGTAGGTCGAACGGATGGCGTTGTCGCCAAAGCGAAGGTGTGAACAGGTGAATCCTCCCGATTTCTTGGAGTCATAGGCAAAGTAAGCCTGCACATATTTATCAGTGTTGTCACCGATGATCTTGATGGAGTTTTTATTGGCTCCCACGGTACCATCGGAACCAAGACCGTAAAATTTGGCTTCATAGGTTGTTTCGTCCATGGAGACCTCTTCCTTTACCGGAAGTGATTTGAACGTCACATCGTCTACAATGCCAATAGTAAAGTCGTTCTTCGGCATCCTCATCGACAGATTGTCAAAGACGGATATAATTTGTGATGGCGTTGTATCTTTTGAAGAGAGACCATAGATACCTCCTACTATTTCAGGAGCTTCCTCCTTGCCATAATAGCAGTCCTTCACATCGAGATAAAGTGGCTGGCCGGTTGCTCCAGGTTCTTTGGTCCTGTCGAGCACGGCAACACGTTTGGCCGTGGCAGGCATGGCGGAAAGAAAAGCCGACGCCTTGAAGGGACGATAGAGGTGTACGGCTACCACGCCTACTTTCTCACCCTGCGCGGTCAGATGATCCACCACCTCGCGAATGGTTTCGGTGACTGAACCCATGGCGATGATTACCCTCTCTGCCTCAGGATCGCCATAATAGTCGAATAATCCGTATTTGCGGCCAGTCACTACCGCCAGCTTCTGCAGGTATTTTTCCACGATATCGGGCACAGCCTCGTAAAACGGGTTAGAAGCCTCGCGCGCCTGGAAATAAATATCATCATTCTGTGCTGTTCCGCGGGTAACAGGGGCATCGGGACTCAACGCCCTTTCGCGGAAGGCTTTCAGAGCCTCCTGGTTGATCAGCGGTGCCAGGTCGTCGTTCGACAGTACTTCAATCTTCTGAATCTCGTGTGATGTGCGGAATCCGTCGAAGAAATGAAGAAAGGGAACGCGGCTCTCAATCGCGGCAAGATGGGCTATAGCGGCAAGATCCATCACTTCCTGCACCGAACCGGTAGCAAAGAGTGCGAATCCGGTCGGCCGGGCAGCCATGACATCCTGTTGGTCACCAAAGATAGACAAGGCATGAGAAGCAAGTGCGCGTGCCGATACATGAAATACACCCGGCAGCAGTTCTCCTGCCATCTTGTACATGTTGGGAAGCATCAGCAACAACCCCTGCGAAGCAGTAAAAGTAGAAGTGAGTGCACCTGCCTGCAATGATCCATGCATTGCTCCGGCAGCACCCGCCTCCGACTGCATTTCCTGCACTAATACAGGCTGCCCGAAAATATTTTTCCTTCCGGCAGCCGCCCATTCGTCCACATATTCAGCCATGGTGGAAGATGGTGTGATCGGGTAAATAGCAGCCACTTCACTGAACATATAGGCGATATGAGCAGCTGCCTGATTACCGTCGCAGGTTAAGTAATTCTTTTTTTTGGTCATAATTATGTAATTACTAAAAGATTGAAATTTTAGTTAATAAATTACTAAATAATAAAGGTTTGAGCCACGAAATTACAACAAAAAAGTAGAAACAACAAACGATCATATCTTTTTGTTCACAAGAGACAAAAGATAACAGAAGATATATAAAATATATTTAAAAAATGATCTTTTCACTCAAGCATGACGTTATAGAAGAGGCAATGCGCGTTGCTTTCACGTTTATAACCATCATATGAAAATCATTATCATCGCAAACAGACTTCCCGTCAGGATAGAAAGAAGGGACGAACAGTTTTCAATAGAAAGAAGCGAAGGAGGATTGGCAACCGGACTTGGTTCTCTGGAAACAGAGGCTGAAAAATACTGGATTGGCTGGCCAGGCATCTATACAGAAGATGAAAAGGAAAAAGAAGAGATAACCGACAGTTTACATACACTTAACTTTCATCCTGTTTTCTTGTCGGCCGAACAAATCGAGAATTATTACGAGGGATACAGCAACAGTACAATATGGCCTCTCTGCCATTATTTCTTCTCCTTCATAGAGTACAGAGCAGACTACTGGGAGGCCTACAGGCAGGTAAATGCATTGTTCTGTAGTGAGGCACTTTCATTTATAGGAGACGATGACATTGTGTGGGTACAGGATTATCAGCTGATGTTATTACCGGGGATGCTCCGGAAAGAAAAACCAAATGCAAGCATTGGTTACTTTCACCATATTCCTTTTCCTTCATATGAGTTATTCAGGGTATTACCAGAGAGGGAGGAAGTGTTGGAAGGTCTTCTGGGGGCCGACCTGATAGGCTTTCACACATATGACTACATGCGTCATTTTATCAGCGCCATCTACAGGGTACTCGACCTGAACTGTACGCTCGACGAAGTTACCCTGCAGGAGAGAATTGTGCATGTGGACGCCTTTCCCATGGGTATTAACTATGAGCTTTACCACAACGCACCCACATTGCCTGAAGTGAAGAAGAAAGCAGACATGCTGAAAAACAAGCTGGGCGACAAGACAGTAATCCTCTCTGTGGACCGTCTGGATTACAGCAAGGGTATTCTGCATCGCCTGACTGGCTTTGCCCAATTCTTACAAAATCATCAGGAGTATCACGAGAAGGTGTCGCTGGCCATGATTGTGGTTCCTTCGCGGGACAGCGTGGATATCTACGCCGACCTGAAAACCAAAATTGATCAGTCGATCGGAGAAATAAACGGTAAATATTCCAGACTGGGATGGACACCCATTTTTTACTTTTACCGCAGCTTTACCTTCGAAGAGCTGATAGCCATGTATGACATCTCCGATATTGCCCTGGTAACTCCCCTGCGGGATGGCATGAACCTTGTCGCCAAAGAATATCTTGCCTCCAAATGCAATGAGCCGGGCGTGCTTATTCTCAGCGAGATGGCAGGTGCGGCAATTGAATTGCAGGATGCCATCATCATCAATCCCAACGATACTGATCAGATTGAAAATGCGATTTTGCAGGCACTGACAATGACGAGTGAGGAGAAAAACAAGCGGCTGCAGAAGATGCAGAAGAAGATTTCCAGGGACAATGTGAAAAAATGGGCAAACGATTTCGTCATTGAGTTACAGTCCATCAAGGCCCAAAACAAGGATATACTACAGAAGATAGTCGGTAAAAGACAACTTAACCAAATAAAGAGTGCTTATGATGAAGCCTCATCACGTCTTCTCCTGCTTGATTATGACGGTACACTTTCTCCTTTCGTCGAAAATCCGGAAAATGCGGTTCCCTCGGAAAGATTGCTGGAGATGTTGCAAAGTATGATCGGTGACGAGAAGAACAAAGTGGTGATTAACAGCGGAAGGAATCATCAGATACTCGACAAGTGGTTCGAAGGACTCAATCTTGATTTTGCAGCCGAACATGGTATATTTTACAAGGAGAACGGGAAATGGCAAAAAAATCTGCACGAAGAGGTAGTGTGGGACGATGAGATCATTGAGATTATTCAGCACACCATTGACAAGACACCACGTTCCTATCTGGAGCAAAAGGATGCTTCACTGGTATGGCACTACCGCAAGGTGGACGTGTGGCTGGCCGAGCTACGTGCCCAGCAGCTGATCAATGCACTTATCGGACCCTGTACACGGTTAAATCTGCAGATTGTGCCCGGCAATAAAATAGTGGAGATCAAACCGCCCGATTTCAACAAGGGCAGCGAAACGTTACGCAGGCTGGAACAACGGCCTTACGACTTTGTCATGGCAATAGGGGATGACACCACCGACGAAGATATGTTCCGTGTGTTGCCGCCTGAGGGGATAAGCATAAAAGTAGGAAACTTCTCTCCGGTTGCCAAGTATCGTATTCCGTTACAATCATCGGTGATCCCCTTCCTGTCGAACCTCATCAAAAAATAACATTTCATGAATTTTATCAATACAATAGCCTCACCGGGCACTTATCTCTATTATGTTTTTATTACATTACTCTTCATCGTACTTTTCATTACAATGACAATGACTCTTAACCTCGTACTCAAACGATGGAGCCGGCGTGCCCGCAAAAGCAAAAGCCTGGTGGACGACTTCATCATCCGCATCATCAGAGGATCGGCCATCTGGGTCGTTTTTGCGTTGTTGTTGCACGTTTTCAGTGCGTACCTGAAAGAAGATGAGCGGTCGTTTTCTCTTTTTGAACAGGCAAGCCGCATCCTGCTTATCCTCACCATCGGGTGGCTCATTATACAAATCGTGCGGGCGTTGTTTCACTTCTGGCAGAGAAAATTCGATATTCAGAACCCCGACAACCTGGAAGCCAGAAAAAGGCTGACGCAGATCAGTATGATTGAAAGGATTGCCGTAATTACCGTGGCGTTTATCTTTATCTCAATAGCCCTGATGACCATTGAATCGGTCCGGCAACTGGGCGTGAGTCTGCTGGCTTCTGCCGGGGTGGCGGGAATCATCCTCGGTTTTGCGGCACAGCGAAGCTTCGGACAGATCTTCTCCGGCATCCAGATTGCTTTCACACAGCCCATCCGGCTGGACGATGTGGTTGTCATCGATGGGGAATGGGGAAGAATTGAGGAGATCAATATTACCTATGCCGTAGTAAAGATATGGGATGAGCGGCGTCTGATAGTGCCGATCGATTATTTTCTGAACAACCCCATCCAAAACTGGACACGCAACTCTTCCAACATTCTGGGTACTGCCATGCTGTATGTCTCCTACGACCTGCCGGTGGATCCTCTTCGACAGGAACTGTCCCGTTTGGTGGCTGATAATTCAAACTGGGACGGGAGGGTGCAAAACATACAGGTGACCGACAGCAAAGAGTGGTATAAAGTACTCAGGGTACTGGTCAGCAGTTCAAATTCATCCAGTAACTGGGATCTACGGGTTGAGGTCCGGGAGAAACTGATCGACTTTATCAACACAAATTATCCCGGCTCATTTGCCAGGATACATGGAGATGCACCCACCAGCGATGCGGGACAAACATCAGGGACGAATAAATTTTGACAGTTGTTTCTCCTCCGAAAAGAGCACTGCCGTATTGATAAATGCCAGATGAGAGTAGGCCTGGGGAAAGTTACCCAGCTGTCTTTTGGTTTCGAAGTCGAGATCTTCACTATATAACCCCACATGGTTTGAATATGAGATCATCTTCTCAAAAATCTCTTTCGCCTCCTCCTGCTCGCCAATCATAAACAGCGCCTCTATGAGCCAGAATGTACAAATAGTAAAGGAAGAAGTGGGTATTCCGAAGTCATCTTCCGCCTTATACCGGTACATCAGTCCATTGTGGTAAAGATTCTCCTTGATAGCCTTCACCGTTTTCACATACCGCTCGTTTTCAGGCTCTATAAAATCGTAAAACTGCATCAGCAGCAACGACGAGTCGTAATCGGTATTGTCATATGCCTGTGTGAAACACTGCATTTCTTCATTCCAGCCTTTCTCGTGTACTTCAGCCTTGATCATGGCCGCTTCATTGCGCCATTTTTCGGCATAATAATCTCTTTGCAGGAGCTCCGCGATCAGGGATGCCCTGTCGACCGCCACCCAGCTCATCACCTTTGAAAAAACAAAATGCTTTTCCCGGGTACGGTATTCCCAGATGCTCCTGTCTGGATTCTGCCACGAAGCCAGTACGGCACGTACCAGATTTTTGATAATCTCCCAGATCTCCTCCACCTCGTCGAGCGTGCCTGGAAAATAAAGATAATATTTGTATATGATATCCAGCAGGTAGCCGATGGAATCATTCTGCACCTGATAATATGCCGCGTTGCCTATTCTCACAGGATGGGAGTTGGCGTAGCCGCTTAAATGAGAAAGCACCTCTTCGGTGAGGTCCCGCTCTCCCCGTATGCCATACATAATCTGGATGGGCTCCTCGCGCGACGACTTCAGGATGCGCTTCACAAAGCCGATGAAACGCTCTGCTGCGGTTTTCTGCTTCATGAACAGCAATGTGTCAATCGACATGGAAGCGTCACGTAGCCAACAATAGCGGTAATCCCAGTTGCGTGTTTCCCCGATAGTTTCGGGGAGACTGGTAGTTACTGCCGCGAGCATGGCTCCTGAATTTTGATAGGATAGCAGTTTCAGTACAAGAAGGCTTCGCTGAATCATATCGTTATACTGCAGATAATGCCGGGAGCGATTTGTAAAGTTAAGCCAGTACACCTTGGTGCGTTCATATTCGAGCAGAATCCGCTGGATGTCTATGGTCACCAGCTTCTGGTTATACGACAAAAGAAAAAACTGATGATCGTCGAGTTCCATCTCTTCCCTGTTTATGACCTTCTCCATATCCATGCTGGTATAGAGATAAATCTTATCCTCCGAATTTTCTTCCGAATAGGTTTTAATGTAACCGCTACCGACAATTTCGTGGTGTGCCCCCCCGCGGGCATAATTGATCTGCGGATCATATATTACCTTCAGCTTAGGGCGGCCCTTTATTACACGAATGTAACGATGTATCTCGGGAGGCATGTAATACCGGAGTTCTTCAGTTCTGTATCGGGGCATATAATCGAAGACAATGAAGCCATGCTCAGGTGACTCAAACCGCGTGAGGAGAATGTTGGTATGGCCGTGGTAGTTTTGGGTAATGCGATAATCGTCCGATACTTCAAAATGAAAACTCCCCCCCTTCTCTTCGTCCAGAAGCTTTGCAAAAACTGAGGGGGAATCGAAGTCGGGCAGACAAAGCCAGTCAATGCTTCCCTTTTTTGAGACCAGCGCTGCCGTGCGGCAGTTACCGATTATTCCGTAGTCCAGATTATTCATTTGATTCTCTTTACGGGATGTCTCACTGCTCTTCCTGCATGAAATCCCCGGTTTTTTTCAACGATAAAGGCAAAGATAAAACCTTCGGATGATTTCGTCGCATTACACGAAACAAAATTCGTTAAACAGTCATTTCGCCACGGAGAGAAACCTGCATGAGGCGCCTTACTTCAGCCGGTGATTTATATTTGCCGAAGAGTAACATCAGCTTGACCAGTGCAGCTTCGGTTGTAATGTCATAGCCACTTGTCACACCCAGCTTTTCCAGTTGCTGTCCGTTCCCGTAACGGTGCATCTCCACGTTCCCGTAAAGACATTGCGTGACGTTCGTCATCACGATTCCACGATCTATTGCTTCCCTCAACAGGTTGATGAACCAGGGGATGCTGGGCGAATTGCCGGTACCGTAGGTTTCCAAAATCATGCCACGCAGGCCGGGAATATCCAGATTCGCGCTCACTGCCTCAAAGGAGATACCGGGAAATAATTTCAATACCACGACATGAGGATCCATTGCATAATTGAAGCGGACAGGTTTGCTATAGTCGGGTGTCAGAATAAACTTTTCATTGTACCGTATATTCAACCCTGCCTCGGCCAGGTAGGGATAGTTGGGACTGGCAAAGGCACTGAAGTTGTCGGCATTTACCTTGGTGGTACGATTCCCGCGCATCAACAGATTCTGCATATAAATGCAGAGTTCAGGGACAACAGGAAGGCCTGCTTCATCCTTGTCGGCCGCGATCTCAAGCGCTGTGATCAGATTTTCCTTTCCGTCGGTACGCAGCTTCCCCACAGGGAGTTGAGATCCGGTAAGGATCACCGGCTTGGTAAGGTTCTCCAACATCAGCCCCAGTGCTGAAGCTGTGTAAGCCATGGTATCGGTACCATGCAGAATCACAAACCCGTCGTAATCGTTGTAATTGTCTTCAATCACTCTGCCAATCTGCTGCCATATGGCAGGCGACATATCCGATGAATCGATCGGCGGTTCAAAGAGATGGGTATCCACCTGAAAATTCAGTCGCTTTATTTCGGGTATATTGGAGCGAAGATGGCTAAAATTAAAAGGTTCCAGTGCGCCCGTTTCCATGTTCTCCACCATTCCGATTGTTCCGCCGGTATATATCAGTAAAACCTTCGCATTGTAATCAATCATATTTTCTTTTTTTGCAAATATAACACTTTGTAAATAACGGCATATCTTTTTGATATTATTTTTCAAACACAGGCTCATAACAATCAAAACAAGTTGCATTTTTATACTTATTGGCCGGAATAGAGCGGATACGAACCAAACAGGAAGTGAATTGTTTAACTGATTAACTGAAATAATTCAGTAATTTTCGGTGTATTCCAATTAAATTATTTCTTTATGGCAACACATTCTATTTTGAGTAACTGGAGAGAGAACAATATTTTTGATACTGAGATCGACGGCCATACCGTCACCATAGACATCCCCGCAGCATCGGGAGGTGACAATGCAGGCCCTGGACCAAAAAAACTGCTGTTGGTGGCAGCAGCCGGATGTACGGGACTCGACATCGTGACCATGGCACGTAAAATGCGCATCGATCTGAAGAAGTTTGATGTTCGCATCAATGCCGAGGTGGCCGAAGAACACCCCAAACAGTATACTTCCCTCCATGTAATCTACGAATTTGGAGGAGACGAACTTCCAAGGGAGAAGCTGGAGAGAGCCTGTAAAATGTCGTTCGATACCTATTGCGGCGTACTGGCCATGTACAAAAAAGCAGTCCCTGTAACTTACGAAGTAGTCATCCGGAACGAATAATTTTCAGGGGTCATTACGGAAAAATTTCCATATATTTTCCTACCTTTGCAAACTATTTCGGATTATACTTCATAAAATTTACTGAACTATGCAAACAATGGACTCGTTTAATTTTGCCGGTAAAAAGGCATTCGTGCGTGTGGACTTCAATGTTCCACTTGATGAAAACTTTAACATTACGGACGATACGCGCATCCGTGCAGCCATCCCTACATTGAAAAAGATACTGAAAGATGGAGGAAGTCTTATCATCGGATCACACCTGGGCCGGCCAAAAGGACCGACCGATAAATTTTCACTTAACCATATTTTGCCCCGTATATCCGAACTTTTGGGGGTGGATGTCCAATTTGCGAGCGACTGCATCGGTGAAGAAACGGAAGCAAAAGCTGCCGCCTTGCGTCCGGGTGAAGCCCTGCTGCTTGAGAACCTCCGTTTTTACGCCGAGGAAGAGGGTAAGCCCCGCAACCTGGCAGAAGACGCTTCGGCCGAGGAGACGGCCGCTGCAAAGAAGGCGGTGAAGGACTCACAAAAGGAATTCACCAAAAAACTGGCTTCCTATGCCGATGTATATGTGAATGACGCCTTCGGAACAGCCCATCGGGCTCATGCATCTACTGCGCTGATTGCCGATTATTTCGATGCCGACAGTAAGCTTTTCGGCTATCTGCTGCAGAATGAGATTACCGCCGTAGAAAAGGTGATGAAAGAGACAGAACGTCCATTCACCGCCATCATGGGAGGATCAAAGGTTTCCACCAAAATTGAGATCATCCAGAACCTCCTCGACAAGGTAGATAATCTGATCCTTGCAGGCGGGATGACCTACACTTTTGCTAAAGCATTTGGCGGTAAAATAGGCAATTCCATCGTGGAAGACGACAAACTCGATCTGGCAAAAGAAATTGTGGAGATGGCCAAAGAGAAAGGTGTAAACCTGGTACTGGCGACAGATGCCAAGATCGCCGACAGTTTCAGCAATGATGCCAACACCGGCTTTGCTTCCGTGAATGAGATACCCGACGGATGGGAAGGTCTCGACATCGGTCCCGAGTCTGAAAAAGCATTCACCGAAGTGATCAAAAACTCAAAGACTATTCTTTGGAACGGACCCGTAGGTGTGTTTGAATTCGATAATTTTGCCGATGGTTCCAGGGCCGTATCCGATGCGATTGTGGAAGCTACCCGGAAAGGGGCCTTCTCCCTCGTGGGCGGCGGCGACTCTGTAGCCTGCGTGAACAAGTTCGGGCATGCAGACAAGGTATCATACGTGTCCACCGGTGGCGGTGCGCTCCTCGAAATGATTGAAGGAAAGATACTCCCGGGCGTAAAAGCGATCAGGGGATATTAACTCCGAAGTAAATAAAGACATACAATAATGCTGGGGCGGTTCATTGGTTTGAAACCGCCCTTCTTTTATTCTTAGAAATTCAATAGCCGGTTCCTGCGTATTCTCAGCATTTTTTTGTAATTTTGGCCTCAATTTCAAACAGAACAGCATCGTCTGCAGGAAACCGGACTTTTCACAGGTTCAAAGATTGTCTGAAATTGGTTTTCACGTTTCAAAGCCTTTTTGGCCAATTCCGCCGGGTTCGGTTCTGTCTGATCCATTCAGATTCAATCTTATAACAATGAATATTTCGTACAACTGGCTCAAAGAGTATCTGCAATTTGATTTATCACCGCAGGAAACTGCAGATGTCCTCACCTCCATTGGACTGGAAACAGGGGGCGTGGAGGAAATTCAAACCATCAAAGGAGGACTCGAAGGTTTGGTCATCGGGGAGGTACTTACCTGTGTGGACCATCCCAACTCCGACCACCTGCATCTGACCACCGTAAACATTGGCGGCAGCAGTGAACCGTTGAGAATTGTATGCGGCGCTCCCAACGTAACAGCCGGGCAGAAGGTGGTAGTAGCCACTGTGGGTACCAAGCTCTATGCCGGTGACGGGGAATTTACAATAAAACGTTCAAAGATACGGGGCGAGGAGTCGCTGGGTATGATCTGCGCCGAAGATGAAATAGGTATAGGTACCTCACACGATGGCATCATTGTGCTTCCCCACGATGCTCCGGTGGGCATGCCCGCAAAAGAGTATTACAATGTGAAGAGCGACTATGTGTTTGAGGTGGACATCACCCCCAACAGGGTGGACGCCGCCTCTCACTATGGCGTGGCGCGCGACCTGGCAGCATGGCTTCAGCAGGCAGGGAAAAAAGGCAGGCTTACCAGGCCATCGGTCGATGCATTTGCCACCGACAAGAAAGAAGGGGGCATAGAAGTAGTGGTTGAAAACCGGGAAGCCTGCCCCCGCTACTCAGGACTCACCATCAGGGGTGTTACCGTGAAGGAGAGTCCCGACTGGTTGAAAAACAAACTGCTGCTTATCGGCCTGCGCCCCATCAACAACATTGTGGACATCACCAACTTCGTGCTGCACGAGACCGGGCATCCCATGCATGCGTTCGATGCGGCTTATATCAAGGGAAATGAAGTGGTAGTACGCACGCTGACCGAAGGGACAAAGTTCGTCACACTCGACGGGCAGGGGAGGACGCTAAGCGGACGAGATCTGATGATCTGCAACGCCGAAGAGGGAATGTGTATTGCCGGTGTATTCGGCGGCCTCGACTCGGGTGTAACCGAAGAGACCAGAGATCTTTTTCTGGAATCAGCTTATTTCAACCCTACCTGGGTACGAAAGACCGCCCGCAGACACGGGCTGAACACCGACTCCTCCTTCCGTTTTGAGCGCGGCGCCGATCCCAACAATACGGTATATGTCCTGAAACGGGCCGCATTGCTGGTGAAAGAGCTTGCAGGCGGCGAAATTGAGGGAGAGATACGCGACATTTATCCCGAACCGGTAGCACAGCAGGAGGTGACACTCTCGTACAAGAAAACAGATGCGTTGATCGGGAAAGCCATCCCCAGAGAAACTATAAAAAATATTCTGCACAGTCTGGAGATTACCATCACACACGAAAATGAGGAAGAGCTTACGCTGCGTATCCCTACTTATCGCGTGGATGTGACCCGCGACGTGGATGTGATTGAAGATATTCTGCGCATCTACGGATACAACAACATTGAGATCAGCGATACACTGCGGGCCAACCTCTCCTACCAGACGCCTACCGACCGCAAGCACAAACTGCAGACACTCATCTCTGAACAGCTTTCAGCAAACGGCTTTGGTGAGATCATGAACAACTCTCTCACAAAAAAATCATATTACGAAGGGCTGACAAGCTATCCTGCAGCGCACTGTGTGTCGCTGTTGAATCCTTTGAGCAACGACCTGGGCGTGATGCGTCAGACACTGCTCTTTGGCGGGCTCGAAAGCATTGCCTATAACCGCAACCGCAAGCATGGCGATCTGCGTTTTTACGAATTCGGGAACTGCTACCGCTTCAATGCGGACAAAAAAAGAGAAGATGAAATTCTTGCGGAATATACTGAGGAGACACGCATCGGATTGTGGATATGCGGAAAGCTCACCCACAAGAACTGGGCAAAGGTCGAAGAACAAAGTACCGTCTTTGAACTGAAAGCACATTTGCTAAACATCCTTAAAAGACTGGGGGCCGACAGGGACAGATTGCAGTTTGAACAGTTACAAAATGAGTTTTTCTCCACCGGAATGACCGTCCGTATCGCCAAACAGGCCATCGGCAGCTTCGGTATCGTCTCCCCTAAAATAAGTCATCTCTTCGATATTGATACTGAGGTCTACTTTGCAGAGATGAACTGGGATGCACTAATGAAGGAAACGGAGAAACAGTCGGTTCGGTTCTCCGAAATAAGCAGATTCCCGGCAGTAAGCAGGGACCTTGCGTTGCTGATCGGTAAAGAGATCACCTTCGCACAAATAGAACAGATTGCCTTGCGGTCCGAAAAGAAATTACTGAAGGAGATAACCCTCTTCGATGTGTATGAAGGGAAGAACCTGCCTGAGGGAAAGAAGTCCTACGCGGTCAACTTCCTGCTCCAGGACGAAGAGAAGACACTAAACGACAAGCAGATTGATGCCGTGATGCAGAAGATCAGGCAAAACCTGGAAAAAGAGATTGGGGCACAGTTGAGATAGATTGATTGGACTATGTGCCGATAGTGGATTTGATGAGGCAAATAATTAGAAACTTAAAACAGCTCTGTAAAGCCTTGCATAAAGACTTCAGATCAGATTCATAAAAATATGGGAAGAGCATTTGAATATAGAAAAGCAACCAAGCTGAAACGATGGGGCAATATGGCCCGCGTATTCACCAAACTGGGAAAACAGATCACCATTGCCGCGCGTGAAGGGGGTCCCGACCCTTCCACCAACCCACGGTTGCGCGTGCTGGAACAGCAGGCAAAAAAGGAGAACATGCCCAAAGAGAACGTGGAGCGTGCCATCAAGAAAGCGACAGACAAGGATGTGTCAGACTATAAGGAGATGGTCTACGAAGGTTATGGACCGTTCGGCATTGCCATTGTGGTGGAGACGGCCACAGACAATCCCACACGCACCGTGGCCAACGTGCGCAGCTATTTCAACAAACATGGCGGTTCGCTGGGTACTTCAGGAAGCCTTGAGTTTTTGTTTGATCACAAATGTGTTTTCAAAATAGCGGATAAAGAGGGTGTCTCACTCGAAGATCTCGAGCTGGAGCTGATTGATTACGGAGTAGATGAAGTGATTCCGGATGAAGGTGAGATCCTGCTTTACGGTGATTTCAAATCATATGCCGACATTCAGTCCTACCTTGAGGAGAATGGCTTTGAGATTCATTCTGCTGAATTTGAACGTATACCAAACGATACCAAAACCCTTAATGAGGAACAACGAGCCCAGATTGAGAAGCTTCTTGAAAAGTTTGAAGAGGACGAAGACGTGCAGAACGTGTTTCACAATATGGACGAAGGGAATGAAGAATAATCGCCCTTCCTGTTAAAAATGAAAGCGAGGCACATAAGTCTCGCTTTTTTTGTAGCGCATAGCGGAATCGAACCGCTATTCATTGCCTGAGAAACAATTTTCCTAACCGTTAGAAGAATGCGCCTTCTGATTGGATGGTACAAAATTACAGAAAAAGTGAAACCGTTGTATCCAAACAAGCCATTTTTTTTTATTTTTTCAACTCATCATACCTGTCGAGCGCCTCCTTGGCCGCTGCATAAGAACTTTTCCGGCACATATGCAGGTCTTCCTCTAACCGCGCCAGCAGGTTTATAATATCCGGATTGTGATAAAAACTATTACGAAGATGCTCATTGATAGTCTCATACATCCTATATTTGGCCTGCTCGTTCCGTTTGCGGTAGAAATATCCATTCTTCTTCACGAAGTCGATGTACCGGTCCACCATGTTCCATATCTCCGCAATGCCAATGTTATAATAACCCGAATAAGTCAGCACCTCGGGTGTCCAGCCCGAGTCGGGAAGAGGAAAGAGATGTATGGCGTTACGTAGTTGCCTTCGTGCCATTCTCGCCTTGTCTATATTATCTCCGTCAGCCTTGTTGATGACGATGCCATCGGCCATCTCCATGATCCCTCTTTTAATTCCCTGAAGCTCGTCTCCCGTACCGGCAAGCTGAATGAGCAGAAAAAAATCGACCATAGAATGTACGGCAATCTCCGATTGCCCTACACCCACTGTCTCGATAAACAGATAATCGAATCCGGCCGCTTCACAGAGTATGATGGTCTCCCGTGTTTTTCGGGCCACACCGCCCAGTGAACCAGCCGAAGGTGAGGGACGGATAAAGGCATTCTGTTCTACAGAGAGCCTCTCCATGCGGGTTTTATCTCCCAGGATGCTACCCATGGAACGTTCACTCGACGGATCTATTGCCAGCACTGCCAGCTTATGTCCTTTTTTCAGCAGATGCATGCCAAAGGTATCTATGGAGGTACTCTTACCTGCCCCGGGGACGCCGGTGATACCCACGCGGATAGAATTCCCGGAATAGGGAAGACATTGTTCTATGATGGCTTGCGCTTTCTCCTGATGATCGGGCCTCGCACTTTCTACAAGAGTGACGGCCTGACTGAGGATCACCCTGTTGCCGGACAGGATCCCTTCCACATAGTCAGACACGGAATGATGACTGCCCCGGATCTTTTTCTTCAGATAGGGGTTTACACTGGGAGGTTGAGTAACACCTTTATTAACAGTCAGTCCTTTGTAATGTGGTTCATTTTCGGGATGTTCCATTATCTGCTGATAAAATTAAGACCGAATGAAGTCTTTTGCAAAGATACTTCATTCGGCCTATATGTCAAATTTTGCCGGTTTATTGCTTTGGCGTTACCGTTCCCTTGATAGTGAGCACATATACCGTATCAGGGACATTGGTATAGACGGTGATGGTCTTGTTAAAGGTGCCCGGACGTCCTACCGTGGAATATTTCGCGGAGATGGTGCCCTTTTTTCCGGGCAACACCGGTTCGCGTGTGTAACTGGGTGTGGTACATCCGCACGATGCCGACACACGTTGTATGACAAGAGGGCTTTTACCGGTATTTGTAAATTCAAACCGGGTGGTTACCGCACCAAGCTCTTCCTTAATGGTGCCGAAATTATGTTCCGTGCGCGCAAAGGCCACCTCCGGCTTCTGCTGGGCAAAAAGCCCGCTGCCCAATAAAAGGGTGAACAGAAAAATAATACTCAATTTCTTCATCGTGATATCTATAGTTTTAAAACTTTTCTTTCTTCTACATACGACACAAAAGTAACAATTAAGTTTAGTTCCGGCTTATTCTTTAACAATAATTCTGATTCCGGCAGTATGCGAGGTAAACTCAGGTGCATACATGCACTGAATTGTCGTCACACCATTGGCATAGCTGCCGCCACGAGTCACGTAGACCGCATATTCAAAGATGTAGGTTCCGCGGGGAAGCAGGTCGAAATAGAAGTTTGTGGAAGCATCTTTCGATGTTTGGTAGTAGAGAATACCACTCTGCCGCCTGATACCCGAGAGCTGATCTACCGGCTCAAAAGCAACAGCCCTCATATCTTTCAAATGCACAAACTCCAGGTCCCGGTCGGTACGTACAGTCAGTCGCATCACCACCTTATCACCCACCCTGATCGGATTCTCTCCGGTGACACGCATCAGTTTGGTTCCCGAGGCATCGGTTTGCTCTACAAACAACTGTTTTTCAATGTCGAGGGAAGCATCGTTTTTACTGATTTTGTCCAACTCCTCGTAATATTGACGATACAGTGCACCCCAGGCAGGAGCGATTCCTCGGTGAGTCACCGTGACTCTGCCCATTTCAGGAACAATCTCATTTCGGCTCCAGCTCTCCTTTATGTAACCCGTACCCTGTTCACGTTCCTTTGGCTCCACAAGGCGTTCACCTACTGTGATTACCGTCTCACCCCGTGTAGAAAACCAGTCGCCCCCCATACTCAGCAGCGCATAGACTGCATCGGCGGTGGCATGGGTGGACTCCCACATCTGGGTTTGCTTTTGTTTCAGCAGCCAGCGCTTCATATTGTCAGTCTCACCCTCCCTGGAGCCTCCTGCACGGAAGGCATCCATGATGAAGGTGTGAACAGAGACGGCCGACTGCGACATGAATACCTGCGCCCGGTTGTTGGGCCAGTACATTCCCATTTCTTCCGAGACAGATGCATGCTCACGAAAGGAGTTCAGTATCTGCTGTACAACATGGCTTTTACCCTCACGTTGCAGAAGAAGGGTAATCAGTGCACGTTCATAAAGGCCGTATGAGCTCCAATATTTCTCTACCACGGAGCGGTAGAAGGAAGTCATTCCCTTTATTTCTTCATCCATGGGATGTTGGGCATAAGCACTACGGACATACAAATATTCCAAATCGGTGCGGGGTAACGACTTAATATTCTTCCAGTCCTTGTTAAGCTTCTTCAGCTCGTTGAAGCGGCGGACGGCTTCCGCATCGATAAAACCGATCGCCTGCAGCTCCATGGAGAGTGTTTCACCGGAAAATTCCAAAGCATTCAGTTCCCTCAATCGGTTGAAACCATACAATATATATTGTGTGATTCCTACATCGGGGCTGAAGCCTTTAAACCAGCTCCAGCCACCCTGGTTGGTCTGGAGTTCCTGCAGCCTGCCAAGTGCGGTCCGGGTAAGGTTGCCGCTTCGGTTCAGGTCGAAAAGCAACGACAATTTTTCTTTTTGTTCAGCTTCGGTGCCTGCTTCAAGTACCCAGGGGGTCTCTTCCAGCAGGATATTTTTCAGTTCCTGGTTTTTCTCCAGATTGGAGAGAAGCGTCTCTTTGCTTCCGTCCTGTTTTTTCCATGCTTCGAGCATGGCAGTCACCTCGGGATATGCTTTACCAATGTGCGCGCCCAGCGTGTTGGCATAAAAAGAAGCAAACCAGGATACCGCATTGTCACTCACCGGTTCTCCCAGCACAGGCAGAGCCTGTAGAGCGTACCATGCCGGGTTGGAGGCAAACTCAAGCGTAAGACGGTAATCACGGGCTGATTCCGACGGGTTGTTTAGCAGGCGGTCCATGGTAAATGTCTTCGACTGGTTCCCGTTCACGTCGAGTCGCATGCTTTCGGTTACCAGCATCCGGTTGGGCAGGACAGCCAGCACATGCTGCTCACCGTCGCTGAATTGTGCAGTACGTGCCACGATACGCACGCCAAGGAGATCAATACCCGAAGGTACATCGAATATCCAGGATACATCGGAAGAGGCTCCTTTGGCCAGCGAGAATTCCTTCATCGGGTTGGGCACTGGAATATTATCCAACACCTCATCTGTGGCAGGATCGAAAAACTCCAGCATAACTTTTCCAGTTTGGGTACTGTCTGAAAGGCTGGAAACTTTGGTGGAGAGGACCGTTCTGTCGCCATGACGCAGGAAGCGCGGCATATTTGGAGTAACCATCAGTTCTTTCTGCGAGATGGTAAATGCCTCGGTTGTTCCGCTTTTCAGGTTTTTATCGTGTGCCAGCACCCTGAAACGCCATCTGGTATTGCTTTCGGGCACGGTAAAAGAAATCTGGGTTTCTCCTTTTTCATTTGTTTTGAGACGGGGATAAAAGAAGGCTGTCTCGGCAAAGTTCCGGCGGATAGAAGGAGGTGCATCCGTTCCCTTGAGCGACGGCGATGGAGGTACGACGTTTGCATCACGACTGGTTAACCCCTTCTCTTCCTTCATTGCCATATCAAGTGACATTTCGGAAATCACTATTCCATTCTGCTGTCTGGGTTGTGCATATCCCGCAACCACGCTCTCATTCAGCTGTCCTCCTCTGAGCATCATCCTGTTATTATACAAAGAAAATCCATGCCAGTTAAAACGGTCGAATAAGAACGACATCTCATCTTTCACTGGAATAAGAAAGTTTCCCCATGCCGTCACGGAACCGAATGACTGGTCACTGTGCAGTTCCATCATGGAACGATACCGGTTGTATGAGAAGAGGGTAAGGTTCCAGGGCTGTGACGGATAAATCTGGTCCAGCGAAAAGTCATACATCGAAGCCAGTACTTCCGCCATCGACGGATTACCTGCGCTGTCGGTAACCGTTATCCTCCACTCCTCCTTTTCTCCGGGACGAATCCTGTCACGGAATACATCAAGCTTCACTTTTAGATTTTTATCTTCTTTTTCAGGGTGCACATCCACATGGTGGGCATAGAATCTCTCTCCTTTCACGTAGGTAAGCATCAATGTAACACCCCCCTGGTATTGGTTGTTATAGGCTATGGAGAAAAGTCGGTTTTCATTTTTCAGTTTTATCCATTTTCTTTCCAGCAGCCTTTTCTCCTGCCACAGTTCATACAAAACATGAATCTGTTCTGATGCACCCAGGATCACCTCTGCGTTCTTGCCGGGAGAAAAAGAGGTTTCTTTTCTTATGAGCCACTCATCGGTTTTGATGGGGGGTCGCTTGTCGGCAAAGGAATAAAGAACAAAGTCATGTTCTGTCTTAACCGGATTTTTCCGGTGGTCTTCCGCCAGCAGTCTTATCCGGTATTTTCCTGACGACAGCCGGCTCAGTCTCTTTTGGAGCTGAGGCTGAAGCCCTGTTACAAAATCGCCTTCAAGTACAAGCCGGTCGGTGGAGTCATTCTCCTTCACGGAGTAGAGTTGATAAGTCCCTTTGGACTCAATATCAGCACCATCGGTATTTTTGGCAAGTATTGTGATTTGCTGGTCGCTTTCTTTCTCCAGTCGCGTCGGTATATCTATCTCCAGTATCATGGAGAGATCACCCACCGTAACGGTGTAGGTTCCTGTCTGTGTCTCCCCGTTCAGATCGGTCACGGAAACCTCCACCACAAAAGAAAACATAGATTTGAGCGAATGTTGCTCATCGGGTTTTGTGGGTGTGAAGGTGATCTCAAATGCCCCATTCTCGTCGGTAGTGACCACGCCCTCTGTGAAATGTTCCGGTGTGCCGCCCCATCGCCACCACCAGGGTTGCTGTCTGGTTATGCGCCAGTCTGCCTCCGCCTGTTGCAAGCTGATACCCGAAAAGTTTACCGCCCTGCCCTTCAAGGTAATCTCTTCGCCGAACTTGTAGGTCTTCTCTATCTTTTCAAAAGTCACTTCAAATGTGGGTCGTTTATATTCTTCTACTTGAAAACTCACATTCCCCGACTTGGTTTCTATGGTAAAACCTCCTGTCAGGATGTCCTGAGGTAGCGAAAACTCTCCCGACACCGATCCGTAATCGCTGGTTATCAACGTCTGTTTCGAAATTTCACGGTTGTTGGCATCCCGCAACACAAAGTCTACCGCTTTATTTACCACAACAGAGCTTTCCTCTTCGGTTGTGCGGGTGAGTACTGCCTTGAAGAACAGAGTCTGTCCCGGCCGGTAGAGACTTCGGTCGGTGAAGATTGTCGCCGTTTCCCCCCCGGCAGGTTCGCTGCCGGAGTAGTTTTGATATGCATAAGGAAGCCGGCTTAGCAGCGAACCGTTGTCATTTCCCGAAACAGCATGATAAAAGACATCCTGGTTGGGGATCTCTTTCCGGTATACAGCCATTCCCTGTTCATTGACAGGGAGGATCTCCACCGTAGTGAGGGCAGAATTACGCCAGTTGCCCGGCAGTTTGTATATTTTTATTTTTGCTCCTTTCACCGGCTCACCTGTCACCCTGTTTACCACAAAGAAATCATAACGATCTTTTGCGGATGAACGGGTAAAAACGGAAAGGTCGGAGACGGCGAAATAATAATCGGAACGATTGTTTCCTGATATTTCCGGTGATGTGTCGAACGTAAGCTGATATACTCCGGGAGCGTCCACGGCCACCTCAAAGAGTGTCTCTCCCTGCAAATATTCAGCCACATCAGGTAAAGAAACAGAAATATTTTTCAGAAAGGTTTTTTTATTTTCAATCATACTTCCGGCATTATATTGAGCCATAGACACATCAACCGGTGAATCGATCTTATACAACTTCGCATTCAGCGATACAATATTTTTAAAAGTAACCTTTAGCTTTTTCTCTCCTTTTACAGGGAATATCTTTTTTCCTGAAACCGAATAGTGAGGTTGTGTCAGCTGCCGGAGGCGATTCTCCAGTACCGATACCCGCCGGTACTCCGGATATCTTGCGATGTTGGCGCGTAACAGTTCATAAAGTTCCCGCGTTTTTTCCATGCGCTGGAGGCTGTCGCTCCTGGGCATTTCCCAAATCTGGCGCTGATATAATGCAGCTATTTTATCAATAACCTCTACAGATATTCCGTTTTCCTTCCATTTTTCCTGCAGCTGCTGCAGCGATGGCAGGGCATGGGTAGTATATGCTGAGTGCAGAGCCGACAAATAATCGAGTTTATCCAGTTCGGTTAACAGTACCGATTGTCGCATCCCTCTTTTCAGCAGGGAAGCCATCAGTTGCCGATAAATTTCGAGTGTCCACAATCCGTACTCCGGAGCCTGCGGACTGAATGAGAGTGAAACAAACTCATCTGCCGGTGAAAACAGCGATGCAAGTGTAATATTTTTACGTGTGAGCGTGCGGCTGAAATCCCCATCCGTCTCTATCTGTCTGAATATTTCGATGGCACGGTTAGCCAGAAAATCATAGATGGTGGGATAAAAGATGCGTGAATCTTTTCCCAATTCCACCACAGGAGCGTAGAATACCACATCCGCATTTAAAAGTTTATCCGCGGGGCCAAGTGAAGCACCTAAATGTTCAGTCACCTTATTATTAAAAATTTCCCTTGTCCACTCCTTCATGTCGGCAGGCACAAAATCACCCAGTTCCGTACGTTGATCAATCGTCCACCGGTCTCTCCTGTAATATTGCAGATACAACTCACCCAGCATGGAATGGAGTACCGACTGTTCCACTTCATCGGTACTCTTCTTCACCATCTCATTCAGATTTCTGAAAATAAGCGTATCTCTTTGCTCATCCAGAACCAGGTCATATTTTCCCTGATAAATCAGCGCTTTGATCACCTGCGGGCTATTCTTTTCCTGTATTGCCCTGCGCAGGATACTGTTTACTTCTGCCGCGGCCGATTGAGGAAGTGACTTTTCTTCAAGTTCAACAACTTTTTTCCAGGCCTGATCATACCTCATAGTGTGTGTTGTTTGTGCAGACAGAGCCAGAAGACCCACCAATGCCATCCACAATAAAAAATATCGTTTCATCGGTTTATATTTTAACGTTATGCAAGAACATAATCCAAGCAAACTTGTCTTCTGTCCTATTTATTCATTTATTGTGTAGTAACAATTCATTCCTTATTTGGTTGAAAGAGAAGGAAAGAAAACCGCACATAAAGCTCTCTTTGCCACAAAGAAGATGATGAAAGTATTATAAAAGAAAATAATAATATAGGTAAAGGCAGCCCGGAGAAACCGTCGGGACTGCCTTTTCATTGATTAATTCCCCAAGAAGCGGGGAGTCGCGCAATACGCTGTTATTTTATGGTTACGGAAATGGTTCCGCTGTTTTTCTTGTCTTTATCATATACCACAATATCGGTTTTACCCACTTTTACTCCGGTAATGGTAATTTTGTCCTGGGCAACCACTGCCGTAGCAATTGTAGCATCTTTTGTCTCCACAGTATAAGGCGCTACACCTCCACTGACTTTCACATCTACCGTTGCCCCTACTGTCGCTTCCGGAGCAGGCTTATCAAATGTCAATGAGACAGCTTTCTTTACCGTGACGGAAATCTTGCCACTGGTTTTTTCTTTATCGGTCACCGTAATGGTAGTAGTACCTTCCTTCACTCCGGTAATAGTAACAGTGCTTTTGTCCACAGTGGCGGTAGCGATGGTTTTGTCGGCCGGATTCGCTGTATAAGGGACTATTCCCTTCCCAACATTGACGGTAGCCGTTTTTCCTACTTCCACTTCCACTTTGCTCGGAGTAAAAGTCAATACTTTCTTATCGTCGTCTTCACAAGCCACAAACAATATACAAGCAAGCACTATACTCACTGCATAACTTAACTTCTTTACATTCATAATCGTAAAAGTTTAAAAATTAATAATTAGGTTCATCAGAAAATTTTATACGCATCATTTTTGAGATCTCGAGTAAAAACAGTGCATTTATATTCTCTATGATGAAAAAAGAGGTGAAAACGCTGCCCTCTCTCCCTGCATTTTGATTTAATTAACTAATAAATTATTCTCTTTTTAATCGAAATAAAGACGATAAGGAATAGTATACGGATATGAAACAAAGAGTTACCCGGGTCATTTTTCTATAAGGAAGGGAAATTCTATTTACATTTATTATAATTATAAAATTCTGATTGAATTCCGTTTCCGGCGGTAAATTACGCCCAAACCGTGGAGAGGGAAAACAGGATCTCCATTTATCACTATTCCGGGGACAGGCATCTTTCTTCCTAAGGTTTCAGCACAACGCCCATTCTTTTCTTACCGTTTATTTTGACACACATGGGCCGGTTAAAATGTACTTGGCGTATATATTCCGTCTCATAGACAGCCGGTTGTTGATTGAGAAATGGTTCATCGAAAAAACCATCGTTTTCCAGAAAAGGATTGACAGTAAAATAACCCACTCCAAAAGAAGTGAGATTTTGAAAGAAATGGGTACCCTGACTGGGCTCAATCCGGTAGTTTTCCATGCCCGACTCTACAATTACCCGTGCCTGAGAGATATGTGTCCATTTTACCGGGATACCCAGCCAGGGATCGGAAGATCCCCAGCGGCCGGGCCCCACCAGTACATAATTGGTGCCGGCAGCCGCAAATGTTTTGTTCAGGTCTTCAATCTCTCGTGCTATTACCGGATTCATGGCTGCATTGAATGCAGATGATTTCACGTAAACCACATCATATACATCGTTCGATATTCCATTTCCTAGTGCATTTCGTGAAAACAATACCGTCTTGTTTATCGCTATTTTTTCCAGATCTTCATGAACCACCTCCTTACTGTCGACAATCGGTCTGATCTGCAGAACGTAGAATGAACCGAACTGTGGATTACTGATATCGACGGCAAACTCAATCTCTACCGGTCTTCCCATCTCCTTTTGACCCGCTTTCAGCAGTTTGTCGAGCACTTCCGAGAGCGGAAACATGTCGTTTTGCAGGATACTGGCAAAAGAAATTATTTTTCGTCCTCCCTCATAAAACCCATCCCTTATTATTTGATCCTGAGGATCATATGTAGAAGCTACATATCGGAGAGGGCCATCCTTCTCGGCTTCACGCAGCCGCAACTTTAACAGGTTAAAACCGTCGTCAATGGTAAAGTCCTTGGAGACAGAATCCAGGTCGAGGGCAAAGAACTGTGTTTGTGTATCGCGCAATGCCAGTTCGAGTGAACTTAACTGAAGTATACGCGAAGCATGAAGCGGTGAAAACCGCAGTCCGTTATTGCCGTCCATAATATATTTCCCCAGCCCGAATGCCATGTTTACAATACCGTCTTCGGTTTTCTCATCACCAATGGGATAATAATTGATAGAGCGTGCCACCCCCGATATGGCAGGGTAATATAACTTCCCGTATTGGGAACCCACGACCTCCTGCAACACGATCGCCATCTTTTCCTGATCTATCAGGTTCTGTGTGGCCACCATGTAGGCTTTACTGTCCTTATAAAAAGCCGAGGCATAGACCGCCTTAATGGCATTGCTTAGCAAGCGTACCATCTCATACTTATCATTCACATAGGGAATCATGTATGTGGCATATATCCCTGCAAAAGGCTGATACTGGGAATCCTCAAGCAGACTCGAAGAACGTATGGCCACCGGCCCCTCCACGGCTTCGAAAAACACAAGGAAGTCGCTCACCATCCTTTTGGGTAACTTGGCTGCCAGAAAGTGCTTTAGGATATCTTCATCGCTACGGTCAGACAAGGCTACGGCGTAAAGGTCGTTGGCTTCCATGAATTCGTCGAAGATATCGGTACACAGCACGACTGTTTTGGGAGTTGTCACCGGAAAGTTGGCGTTGTTGTTCAGTTCCAGATGGGTTTTCACCATATAGCCAATGAAAGCCAGGCCCCTGCCTTTTCCCCCAAGCGATCCTTCTCCGATACGGGCAAAGTTGGAGTACTGGTCAAACCGGTCCTTCTCGAAAACTGCCACCACACCCGTATTCTTCATTTTCCTGTATTGCACAATGGTTGCATAGATCAACTCGCGTGCATCGTTCATGCTGGCGTATTCAGTCACGTCGATCTTTTTGAGCATTTCTGCTACGGGGAACATGGCACGGGAGTAGAAAAAACGGGAGAAGTGGTTACGGGAGAGATGTTCATAGAGTGCATCATCCGGAATATTACGGATGTTCATTTGCAGCTCTTTCAGATTTTTGATGCGGAATATCTCCTCTCTTGTTTTCGGATCGGTAATGATAAAATCGCCGAAGCCGAGGTTATCCTTGATTGCTTTGCGAAGATCCTGAGGAAATGTTTTCGAGTTTTTGTCGATAAAAACAGCGTTCTCCTGATGGATATATTTTCTGTTCTCAGACTCGGATGAGGTATAAATAATGGGTATATAGGTATCTTTCTCTCTTATCCACTCACCCAACCGCTTCCCGGCCTGTTTGTCTTTCTCACCCTTCACATTGAAGCTCATGTCACTGATCACACCCAACATGTTATCACCATATTTCCTGTAATAGGATACCGCCTCCTCATAATTGCGGGCAAGGAGGATCTTGGGTCGTCCCCGCATCCGCAACATTCGCAGGTGGTCGTTTAAAGCCTCTTTCGAAAACTCTCTTGATTCTGAGAGTACAAATTTATAGAGCAAGGGCAGTGCGGATGAGTAAAAACGGACAGAGTCTTCCACCAGCATGATGGTCTGCACTCCCACCGTCTTCACGTCATGTTCCACATTCATCCTGTCTTCCACAACTTTGATGATGGCCAGCAGAAGATCGGTGTCGCCCAGCCAGCTGAACACATAGTCGATACCGCTCAGGTCCTCCCTGCTTAACGACTGTGTCACAGCCTTCGAAAAAGGAGTCAGCAACACCACGGGAATATCTGAATAATGCACTTTTATCTGTTTTGCCAGGTCGAAAATGTCACTGCTGTCCATATTGGGCATACAAATGATCAGTTCATAGTGATTTTGCTTCAGTTCGGCCAGTGCATCCCTATTGTTACCAACCTGTGTAAAACGTGGGGGATAGCGGAGATTAAGCGATGTATATTCATTGAATATCTGCTCATCCACACGACCGTCATCTTCCAGGATAAACATGTCGTAGCGGGAAGCCACCATCAGTACGTTGTATATGCGCTTGTTCATCAGCTTCACAAAGGGAGTGTCGCGAAAACGAAGCTGGCTGATGTCGTGGGCCTTAATGACCGCCCTGGGAGTTTTCAGTTTCATTTTAATAATCCTTACCTGTTCACTGTTTATACGAACACAAATTTACGAAAAAATGTACAGACGAAATGTGTCACCAACAATTTTAAGCAGGTTTGGGTTTTGAAATTATTTTTGTAAATTTGTTCCCCCTCCGGTATGACAGGTTCTCCTGTCTACGTCCGGGAGGTACACATCACTTTTTTACGAAAAATGAAAAAATCACTGCTTATCCCCATATCCCTGTTACTGTCCATTCTGGCGGTTATCTTTCTGCTTCTGACATCGGGAAACGATCTGGACAAAACCGACTCTGAAAAACCTTTGGTACTTTCCATGACGGCCTCCGTAGAAATTCCCGAGAGCATGCACTTTGCCGGGGAAAAGATTACTTTTGACCGGTACGACAAGCACGAACGTATGGACAGGGAACTGAACAGCTTCACATATTTCCATTCCACCACTCTGCTTCTCTTTAAAAGAGCCAACCGTATTTTCCCGCTCATTGAACCTATCCTGAAACAACAGGGGGTGCCTGACGACCTGAAGTACCTGGCCGTGATTGAGAGCAGTCTCGACTACCGGGCCGTATCTCCGGCGCAGGCGGCAGGATTGTGGCAGTTTTTACAAAGTACGGGCAGACAGTATGGACTGGAAGTGGGTTCCGAAGTGGATGAACGTTACCACGTTGAAAAATCGACTGTGGCAGCCTGCAGGTATCTCAAAGATGCTTACCGGAAATATGGTTCATGGAGTGCTGCCGCCCTGTCGTACAACGGGGGACAGGCACGTATTACCAGTGAACTTAATAACCAGCGTGCCGATGAAGCTCTCGATCTCTGGCTTGTGGAGGAAACCACACGTTACTATTACCGCATGCTGGCCATCAAACAGATATTTGAACATCCGCAGCAATATGGATTTATTCTCAAGCCTACCGATCTGTATAAGCCCATGGAGTTCAGGGAGGTGAATATGACCGGTTCCATACCCGACCTTGTTGCTTACGCCCAACAGAATCAAATCACCTATGCCCAGCTAAAGGATTTCAACTCCTGGCTCCGTAGCAACAAGCTGAGTAACACTTCCGGCAAGAGTTATACCATTCTCATCCCGACAAAGGAAAGCCTGTTTTACAGAAAGGGAAAACAGCCTGAAGTACATAACCGGGCATGGGTGGTTCAATAAACTTTTTCAGGTTATCTATCGTTTATACGAACTATGGCTTCAGATACAGAACTAATTCAGGTCTACGGCGCACGCGTACATAACCTGAAAAATATTGATGTGACTATTCCGCGTGACTCACTAACTGTGGTGACGGGACTGAGCGGCAGTGGTAAATCATCACTTGCTTTCGACACCATCTTTGCCGAAGGGCAGCGGCGGTATATTGAAACCTTCTCGGCTTATGCCCGTGGTTTCCTGGGAAAGATGGAACGTCCCGATGTGGACAAGATCAGCGGCCTAAGCCCCGTAATCTCTATTGAGCAGAAGACTACCAACAAGAATCCCCGGTCTACCGTGGGGACCACTACTGAGGTGTATGATTTCTTGCGCCTTCTTTATGCCCGTGCAGGTGAGGCCTATTCCTGGATCACCGGCGAAAAGATGGTGAAATATACCCATGAACAGATTCTGGAACTGATCCTGGAGAAGTATATAGGCAAAAAAATCTATATTCTCTCTCCCGTGGTGAGAAACAGGAAAGGGCACTACAAGGAGCTTTTTGAACAGATACGCAAGAAAGGATATCTCCATGTGCGGGTTGATGGCGAGATCAGGGAAATTGTTCCCGGCATGCGGGTGGACCGGTATAAAAACCACAGCATAGAGATACTGATAGACAAGCTGGTTGTCTCCAACAAGTTTGCCGACAAGCTGAAGGCGAGCGTACGTACCGCCATGAAGCAGGGTTCGGGATTAATACTAATACAAGATGTGGATGCCAATGAAGTGAGACACTACAGCAGCAGCCTGATGTGCCCCACTACCGGGTTGTCGTATAATGAGCCGGCGCCGCACAATTTCTCGTTCAACTCACCACAGGGGGCGTGTCCCCGATGCAAGGGCATCGGTTCGGTAGATCAGATCGACATTGAAAAAATTATTCCCAATCCCGACCTGAGTATTGCCGCAGGGGGTATTGTCCCTTTGGGGAAGGAACGGAGCAATCTGCTCTTCTGGCAGATTACCGCCATCTGCGAAAAGTATGATGTTACGCTGAAGACTCCCATCAAAGATATTCCGCGGGAGGCAATAGAAGAGATCATGTATGGAACCAATGAACGGCTGAAGATCAAGAATGAATCGTTGGGTAACTCCAATTATATGGTTTCATACGAAGGGGTGGCAAAATATATTGAGATGCAGCAGGAGGAGGAAGCATCTGCCACGGCCCAGAAGTGGGCCGGACAGTTTATCACCACCTCGGTGTGTCCCGAATGCCATGGACAGCGGCTCAACAAGGAAGCCCTCCATTTCAGGATAAATGGAAAAAATATTGCCGAGCTTGCAGAGATGGACATTGAGGCACTATATCATTGGTTCGCCCAGTCGGAGTCTGCCATCACCGAGAAACAGCGACTCATTGCCGGAGAAATAAAGAAAGAGATACTTTCACGTTTGCAGTTTCTTCTCGATGTGGGACTGGGATACCTGTCGCTCTCCCGTTCTTCGGCCTCACTTTCGGGAGGTGAAAGTCAACGTATTAGACTGGCTACGCAAATAGGTTCTCAGCTGGTAAATGTGCTCTACATTCTGGATGAACCAAGTATCGGCCTGCATCAGCGAGACAATCACCGGCTGATTGATTCATTGAAGAAACTGCGCGACTCGGGTAACTCCGTGGTGGTAGTGGAGCACGACAAGGATATGATGCTGGCCTCCGATTATATTGTGGATATGGGTCCCTTTGCGGGCAGGAAAGGGGGAGAGGTGGTCTTTGAGGGACTGCCCTCGGAGATGCTTAAAAGAAACACCCTCACTTCCAACTACCTCAACGGCAAGTTGGAGATAGCCATTCCGGAAAAAAGAAGAAAAGGAAATGGTAAAAAATTCATCGTTACAGGCGCTACGGGCAACAATCTGAAAAATGTGACAGCCCAGTTTCCGCTGGGTACCCTTATTTGTGTGACCGGTGTGTCGGGCAGCGGTAAATCGACACTGATCAACGAAACAGTACAACCGATACTAAGTCAGAAATTTTATCGTTCCCTGAAAGATCCGCTGCCTTATGTATCTGTAAAGGGGATGGAGCATCTCGACAAGGTGGTGAGTGTAGACCAGTCTCCCATTGGTCGCACACCTCGTTCCAATCCGGCTACATATACCGGTGTTTTTTCAGACATACGCACTCTGTTCGCCAGCATGCCGGAAGCAAAGATAAGAGCCTATAAGCCGGGACGTTTCTCCTTCAATGTGAAGGGGGGAAGATGCGAGAAGTGCAGTGGCAATGGTTACAAAACCATTGAGATGAACTTCCTCCCCGATGTAATGGTACCCTGCGAGGTATGTCATGGCAAGAGATACAACCGTGAGACGCTCGAGGTACGCTTTAAAGGGAAGTCTATTGCCGATGTACTGGACATGACCATCAATATGGCCGTGGAATTTTTCGAGAATGTTCCGGGCATCCTGCACAAGATAAAGGTTTTGCAGGAGGTGGGACTTGGCTACATCAGGCTTGGACAATCGTCCACCACCCTCTCCGGCGGGGAGAGCCAGCGCGTGAAGCTGGCCACTGAACTGGCCCGCACAGATACCGGCAACACATTGTATGTTTTGGACGAACCCACCACAGGACTTCATTTCGAAGATATCCGGGTGCTGCTTGGAGTCCTGAACAAACTGATAGAGAAGGGTAATACAGTGATCGTAATTGAACACAATCTCGACATCATCAAATGTGCCGACTGGATCATCGACCTGGGTCCGGAGGGTGGAGAAAGAGGAGGAAACATTCTTGTTACCGGTACACCCGAAGAGATCATCCGTAATGAAAAAAGCTATACTGCACAATACCTGCGTGAGGAGTTACACAAAAAGAATCTCCCCTTCCACTAAACGTTAAAAATGAAAATGTTCTGAACATTTACAATGACTCTTTGTTTAGAACTTGTGACAAGAACATTGTCTGGATTAGTTTTAAATTTAAAAAAATATATGGCAAATATAACATTCAAGGGTAACCTTGTACAAACTTCCGGAGAACTACCTGCAAAAGGTGTATTGGCTCCCGATTTCACTCTGGTGAAGAGCGATCTTTCAGAGGCAAGATTGTCTGATTTTAAAGGCAAGAATGTAGTACTCAACATTTTTCCAAGTCTTGACACAGGCACCTGCGCGGCATCGGTACGTCGCTTCAACAAGGAAGCTTCCGCATTGGACAACACGGTCGTTTTGGGTATTTCCGCCGACCTGCCCTTTGCAGCCGGTCGATTTTGTTCGGCAGAAGGCATTGAAAATGTGATTACGCTTTCCACTTTTCGAAGTGATGCCTTCGCAAAGGATTACGGGCTGCTAATGACCAGTGGACCGCTCAAGGGCCTTCTGGCCCGCGCCGTGGTCGTGGTTGATCCCTCAGGAAAAGTTATTTATACGGAACTGGTTTCTGAGATTGCACAGGAGCCGGATTATCATTCTGCAATCAACTCGATAGTGTAGTTTGTTTCATGAAGATTGTGTTAACAGGAGAGGTCTGCGAAGTGATTCGCGGACCTTTCATATTTTAAACTGTAATGAAAGCCTTTCGCAACATAATATACTGTCAGTCTCCCGCATTTCCGGCTGAGAAAAGAACAATCCCTGCATAACGGATGTTTTAACAAAACACTTTAATTGGAATGATGATGAAAAAGATAATCGGTATTTTGCTTATTCTTGTGGCATTGTTTCTGGGGTATCTGGGCATCAGGGGATTCAATGAGAGTTCCTCATCGGTGAAATTACTGGGAATAGAGATTACTGCGCAGGACAGTGAGGGCAAGGAAAGGGCATATATCAAGCTCGGACTGGGTGTCGTGTTATTCATAGGTGGTATTTACCTGACAGGCCAAAAGAAAGGATAAAATACCTCCTCGGCTTTTAATCTAAGTTTCTTTTTCCTAAATTTGTACATTCTTTCCTGCTATTCCTTTTTCCACGCAATAAAGGTTTTATCGCAGAAAGAATAGAAAAGCATCTATGGCAAAACGAAAAAAGAAGAGACCTTCCATAACCAGGAAAAAAGAAACCTCGTGGTTCAGCTTTCTCAAAAGCGAGCGATTGCATTTTATTACGGGGGTAATCACGGCTTTCGTCGGCATATTCATGTTGATGGCTATTGTTTCTTTCTTTTTCACAGGGGCTGCCGACCAAAGCAAAGTGCTGAACAAGAGCCTCATAGAGCTTATCCGTCCCCTCACCCCCCAGGTAGACAACTGGACTGGCGCCGGAGGTGCCTACATCGCAGAAGTCCTTGTGAACGGGGGGTTTGGTATCTTTTCTGTGTTAATACCCATTTTTATTATTTATATTGGGCTCCGCATGATGAAAGTGTCGGATTTCCCTTTAATGAAGGCACTCTTCCTCACTGCTTTCGGTCTTGTAGGCGGCTCTGTGAGCAGTGCTTTTATTTTGGACAGGCTTTTTCCCACCTCTCATGTAAAATGGGGCGGAGCGCATGGCATACAGATTGAACGTATTCTGGAGAGCAGCGTGGGATGGCCGGGAGTGATAATGACTATCCTGCTGTTCATTGTTATCACCATCGTAATCTTCCGGAAAAGTTCCATATACAAGATCCAGCAGACACTGGTGAATAACAGGCCTCCGTTTCCTAAACATGATGATGACACATATGGTCCGGCAATAGAAGAAGCCACAGAGCCGGATGAACCGGAAGAATTCGAGGAAAAAAAAACAGGCTTGCTTAAGCGGTTCATTGCAGGTATCAAGGAATTAAAGGAGGCATCCCGTGCGCAGGAAAAGGCATCAGAGCAGGAAGAAGTGTATGGGGAGCAGGATGTCCGCATGAACGCTGACACAGTACCTGTTACTCCCTCCACACATGCAACGCAGTCCTCCCCGGAACAAAGAAATCCGGAACATGACGACCGTTTCGAAGTAGTCGTCCCTGAGGACGATGAAACAGTGCTGCCATTGGCAGCTGAGGCGATAAGGAAAAGTACCGAAATGAATCTGGCAGATGAGCCCGACCTGCTGGAAGATTATGACCCAAGGAAAGATCTCTCCAACTTCAAATTTCCATCCATGAACCTGCTAAAGATCTATAACACGGGTGACAGGGGAGTGGACATGAATGAGCAAAACGAAAATAAGGAGAAAATAATTCATACACTGCGCAACTATGGCATTGAAATCGTCTCCATCAAAGCCACCGTGGGGCCAACCATCACCCTTTACGAGATTGTACCCCAGGCAGGAGTCCGCATCTCAAAAATCAGGAATCTGGAAGATGACATTGCACTGAGCCTGTCGGCACTGGGCATTCGCATTATTGCGCCAATGCCCGGCAAAGGGACAATAGGCATTGAGGTACCTAACAAAGATCCGCAAATCGTATCCATGCAGTCGGTCATCTCCTCGAAGAAGTTTCAGGAGTGTACCTACGATCTGCCTGTAGCCCTGGGGAAGACCATCACCAACGAAGTATTCATCTTCGATCTCACAAAGATGCCACACCTTTTGGTCGCCGGTGCCACAGGACAGGGTAAATCGGTAGGTCTTAACGCGATCATCACCTCATTGCTCTACAAGAAACATCCGTCGGAGATGAAGATGGTACTGATTGACCCTAAAATGGTGGAGTTCAATATCTATTCCACCATCGAAAAACATTATCTGGCAAAGCTGCCCGACGAGGAGAAGGCCATCATCACCGATGTGACCAAAGTAACGCAAACACTCAATTCACTTACCCGTGAGATGGACGATCGCTATGAGCTTCTCATGCGGGCCCACGTACGTGCTATCAGGGAATACAACGAGAAGTTTGTGAAGAGGCGGCTGAACCCTGAAAAGGGACACCGGTATATGCCTTATATCGTGGTGGTGATTGATGAGTTTGGCGACCTGATCATGACGGCGGGAAAGGAAATAGAGATGCCCATTGCCCGCATTGCACAGAAGGCACGTGCAGTGGGTATCCACATGGTGATTGCCACTCAGCGGCCCACTACCAACATTATCACCGGTACCATCAAAGCCAATTTTCCTGCACGTATGGCATTTCGTGTAACATCGCAGATCGACTCGCGCACCATCCTCGACATGAGTGGCGCCAACCAGCTCATAGGTCGTGGCGACATGCTCTTCTCGCAAGGGAGCAATCTGATTCGTATCCAGTGCGCCTTTGTGGATACTCCCGAGGTGGAAGAGATTGCCCAGTACATCGGCAAACAACATGGCTACGACAATGCATTTGCCCTTCCGGAAGTGGCATCCGAAGGAGATGCTACCCCGGGAGCGGTTGATCTGAACGACAGGGATGCACTGTTTGAGGAGGCTGCACGGCTTATCGTGGTTCACCAGCAGGGATCCACATCGCTCATCCAGCGTAAATTCTCCATCGGGTACAACCGTGCGGGCAGGCTGATGGATCAGCTGGAGGCCGCCGGGATTGTAGGTGCAGCTCAAGGCAGCAAACCGCGTGATGTGTTTATAGCCGATGAATACTCACTGGAGAAACTGTTCGACTCCATGCGATAATTGGCTCTTTAAACCCCAACCTTCTTTTTCTGTCAATTGATATGACAGTACTTACCTGTCATCTGTTTGAAAAAATTAAAAACCCAAGAAAATGAAACCTTTCATAATTCTCTTCACAGCCCTTCTTTTATATCTGCCACTTTTCAGTCAGAACAATGCAGAGTCGAAAGCCATCATGGATAGAGCATTTGCCGGCTTCGAAACATCGCAGGGTATTCAGCTGCTTTTCAAAACTACCTCTACCGATGCCGTCGGCAATGCTTACGAACCACAATCGGGCACTGCATTTATCAAAGGGAATCGTTTCAAACTGGAGATGGAGACGATGGATATATGGTTCGACGGAGAAACACAATGGGTATTTATGAAGGAGACAAACGAGGTAAACATCAGCAAACCAGACGGGCAGGAAGTTGCAGCAGTAAGTCCGCTGGCCTTGCTTGGAATATATAAAAACGGATATGTCCTGAAAGCACCCGTCTCAAAAATTGTAAACGGTACCCCTGTCTGGCAGATTGAGATGACACCGGTTACAGGGAACAGGGATTTCAAGGTGGTGACCGCAGCTATCAGTAAAAAAAACAACACCGTGGTACAGGTAACGCTCACCGCAGCAAACGGCATGAAAACACAGATCGACATCGCCCGATACAACGCCAATCATCAGTTTGACAATGCGATGTTCCGTTTCGACAAAACAGCACATCCGGGCGCTGAGATCATCGACCTCAGGTAACAAGACATCAAGTCCGGGAACACCATATTTTCCATTTACGACGAATAGATAAAGCTGATAACGGTTTCATATTTCGGAGAATAGTCGTATCTTTGATATAATAATTCACGAATATACCTTCTCTCAGTGTAGGACACTGAGAGAAGGTTTTTAAACATACAAATTACATTATGGACAATAAATTGCGATGCCTGATTATCGGATCAGGGCCGGCAGGATATACTGCTGCCATCTATGCCTCGCGTGCAAATCTCAATCCCGTGCTGTATGAGGGGATGGAACCGGGAGGACAATTGACGACGACAACAGAAGTGGAAAACTTTCCCGGTTACCCCAATGGAATCACAGGGCCTGAGTTGATGGAGGACTTGAAGAAACAGGCAATGCGGTTTGGCACGGATGTGCGCTCGGGTCGGGCTACCGCCGTGGATTTCTCTGTTCGCCCGTTTAAAGTGACCATTGACAATGAAAAGGTGATCGAAGCCGATACGGTGATCATCTCTACCGGTGCCACTGCCAAATACCTGGGACTGGAAGATGAAACAAAATATGCCGGACAGGGTGTTTCGGCCTGTGCCACATGCGATGGCTTCTTCTACCGCAAGAAAAAAGTAGCAGTGGTGGGCGGTGGCGATACCGCCTGCGAAGAAGCTACCTATCTGTCGGGGCTGGCCGACAAGGTATATTTGATTGTACGTAAGCCCTATCTGCGCGCATCGCAGATCATGCAGGACAGGGTGATGAATAATCCTAAAATTGAGATTCTGTTTGAACATAATGCCGTAGGTCTCTTTGGAGAAAAGGGGGTAGAAGGAGTGCACCTTATAAAACGAATGGGGGAATCAGACGAAGAGAAGCTGGATATTGCCGTAGACGGATTTTTTCTGGCCATTGGCCACAAACCCAATACGGAGATATTCAAGGATTACATCGAACTGGATGATGTAGGTTATATCAGAACCAGCAGTCCATACACCAAAACCAATGTGGACGGGGTTTTCGCATGTGGTGATGTGGCAGACCCCATATACCGGCAGGCAGTGACGGCAGCTGGCACAGGTTGCCGTGCAGCGATGGATGCCGAACGCTATCTTACTGAAAAAGGATTATAAACAAACTTTTACAATATTTCTGCTCCTTTCGAAGGATTAATCATTGGCTTCAACTTTTCACAATTCAGGGCTGTTTTTTCAGCTCTGATTTTTTTTGTTCTTAATAAAATAACCTGAGAGACAGAAAATGTTGCTATATTTGCTTATTAAAAGGATTATACATCAACCAATGAAAAAATATCAGCTCCTCATATGCAATCTTATACTGGCCATCGGTCTCTCCGCTCAGCATAAGAGCGCAACGTACAAGAACGGAAACGACTCGCTTGTCCTTGCCGGAGACAGAGCTCTCTTCTGCGTTACCGGCTTTGCGGGGTTATCCACAGCACATGTGGGAGAAGGGAGTTACGAGGAGCTGGATCAATTTATGCTGGTAAAGACTTCTGACTATTCTGGTCCCAAATCCACTTGGGACGCTACGGAAAACTACCGGAAAGACAGTTGTTTCGTTAAAGTTGTCGATTCTCACAATTACCCCATTCGTAATATTCTGGTAGAGGCTTGTACCAATACCGACAAGGTGCTTGAAGCAAAGGTTACCGGTGAAGATGGTGAGGTCTGGTTAAGGGATAACAATAAGCTGGAAAAAATCAAAGCCTCAGCCTTGGGTTACGACGCCGTCTCGCTGGATTATACTACTGGAAAACAATATCTGATCACGCTAACCGAGCACAACATCATTGAAAACAGTACCGTCGTATTCACCGTTCGCACAATAGATGATGAAACGATTTCACTGTTGCTGCTCACAGACAATTTCGAAGAAGGTAAAAATCGGCTGTCCGACTTGCAAAAGCTGGAAAAGAAGGTTCGCAAGCGAAATCCGCTCGAAAAAAGAATGAAAAAAGTATATGTCCCTTACGCAGGAAAGAAATAACTGTACCTGCCCCTGTTGAGAAGACGCCAACCGGCAAGCGACAGAACAGGATAAAAAGCCCCCCTCTGTTGTTATCTTATAATTACACCAGCAACTTCTTCACCATTTCCGAGATGGCCCGTCCTTCTGCCTTGCCAGCAAGTTGTTTAGTGGCCAGCCCCATTACCTTGCCCATCTCTTTCATGGAGGAGGCACCTGTTTCAGCAATGATCAGCTTAATCTCATTCTCCAGCTCGGCGGGAGTCAGTTGAGACGGAAGATACTCCTGGATTACTTTCATTTGTTCAATCTCTGCCTCGGCAAGGTCAGGCCGGTTTTGTTCCGTATAGATCGCGGCACTGTCTTTGCGCTGTTTCACCATTTTCTGAAGGATAGCTGTGGCTGCCTCATCGGAGAGATCACCGGCAGCACCCTTCGCCGTTTTTGCTTCCAGCAATTCTTTCTTGATACCTCTCAATGCTTCAAGACGTACTTTGTCTTTGGAAAGCATGGCTTTTTTTATCTCTTCGGTAATTGTATCCAATAATGTCATATGTTTTCTTTAATAAATTTCAGTCGAACAATGAGGAGGATTGATGTGACTCCGACTGGAAAGCGCGGGGATTGAAATCAGACTCCCTTTTAAAAACGGGGATCTTTTCCAGTGCCTCAAGTATCTTGTCGTCATCCAGTTCATCTATGGTAAGCACAAATGGTTCCTGCCGATAATTGACAGTAGTAAGCGTTTTTAATCCGGTTTTTCCGTAATATTTCTCTATCAGCTCTTTATCACGTCTTTCCTGCGCCAGCTTCTCGTCCCGTTCAATCTGCTCCTGTATCTCTTCAGCTCTTGTTTTCTCTTCCCTGTGTTCCTTGATACCTGGAACACTGGTAATGGAAAAGCCGGTAGCGAGCAGCGTCACCTTTACTTTTTCGGCAAGAGACTCTTCCACGGCAGCTCCCCAGATCACTTCGATCTCCCTGCTGAACTTCGACATAAAATCGTGCAAAGCGTTCATCTCTTCCATCATCAGCGGATTCTCCTCACCAAAAGACAGGTTGATGAGTATTTTCTTGGCACTGAACACATCGTTGTTATTAAGCAGGGGTGAATGCAACGCATTCCTTATTGCGTCGTTGATACGATCCTCACCTTTGCCCAGGCCGCTGCTCATGATGGCCACGCCACCATCTTTCAGCGTTGTGTTTACATCGGCAAAGTCGAGGTTCACATGGCCGTGTACGGTAATGATCTCAGCAATGCTTCTTGCCGCGGTTGCAAGCGTATCATCCGCTCTGGCAAAAGCATTCAGCATAGTAAGATCACTGTATATATCACGCAAGCGTTCGTTGTTGATGACAAGGAGTGCGTCTACATTTTTGGCAATCTCCTCCACGCCCTTGACCGCCTGTACAATCTTGCGGGGTCCTTCGAACATGAAGGGGATGGTGACAATACCCACCGTGAGGATGCCCATCTCTTTTGCCACACGGGCCACTACGGGTGCAGCCCCTGTTCCTGTTCCGCCGCCCATTCCTGCGGTGATGAATGCCATGCGTGTACCATCACTCAACAGTTCTTCTATCATCTCCACACTTTCCTCGGCCGCCTGCTGAGCTACCTGGGGCTTATTCCCCGCCCCAAGGCCTCCGGTTGTGTTTCCACCCAGTTGTATTTTCATTGGCACGGGTGATTCCATCAGCGCCTGATGGTCAGTATTACACAGTGCAAAAGAGACATCGTGTATTCCTTCCTGGAACATGTGGTTCACAGCATTTCCTCCGCCACCGCCCACGCCTATCACCTTGATTATGGCGTTGGTATGGCTTTCAATCTGAAACTCCAATATATCGTCTTCCATTGTTTCTTAACTTTTCTCTGTTACTCATCCTCCTCTTCCGAGAAAATACCCCCTAAAACGTCTTCTATCTTTGTAAAAAATCCTCCCTCCTGTTTTTCAACCTTCGGTTTCCTCTCCTTTCTGTCGCTTTTATTTTTTTTACTTTTTCCGGAAAACCAGCCTGAGGAGGTAGATCTGCGTTCTTCTACATTTTCCTCAGCACTCCCCAGGTCAGGCTGCTCACAATCTTCCTCTGCAAAGAGCAGCATGCCCAAGGCCTGCGTGAATGCAGGATCATTAATCAGTTCGGGAGCATTATTGATAAATGTTTTCTTTGCCAATGCCTTTCTTACCGGCATCTTCAGCTTTTGACCTAGGTAAAGGTCGAGATTCTTCAGCTGCGAGGCCCCCCCTGTGATGATCAGCCCCGCTCCCAGCTGTCCATCGTAACCCGACAACACAATCTGCTCTCCGATATTGGCAATGATCTCATCGAGACGCAGGCCGATTACCTTATTTAATTCTGTCAGGTCTACATCCGGCTTTACGGCGAAAGGAGAAGTGAAAAGGGGAGCATCTTTGTTTTCCATGGCCCGGCCGAATTTTATTTTCAGCTGTTCGGCATCGTTCTCAGTAAAGTTGAGCGCGCTGATGTCTCTGGTCAGGTTCTTACCACCAAAAGGGATGACAACCATCCGACGCAATATACCACCTTTGTAGACAGAGAGAGAAGAAGTACCGGCACCAAAATCAATGAAAGCACAACCCAGTTCCTTTTCTTCCTCATTGAGGGATATTTCGGCAGTAGCAATCGGTCCTACGATAAAATCCACTATTTCCAGTTCCGTTTTGGCTGCGATACTTTTTTCGATGTTCGACAACAGGTTGGGACGTCCCACAATCAGTTCATAACCCGCTTCAATCTGCGAGCCGGTCACTCCAGCCGGATTGCGTTCCGGCTTGTCGTCTATATAATACTCCACGTCGGCCACCCTGTAATTGCGCACCATTTCCGGCTGAAACTTTTCAGCAGCCTTGCGTAACTGGCTCACTACCTCCTGGGTAACCATTCCGGCATTCAGCTGCCTCATCTCGTTGAATTCCAGGGTATGCAGCGATTGTCCGGACAGGGAGACATATACTTTTGAGATCTTGCGTCCCATGCTATTTTCGAGCATCATCACCAGCTTGTACACATTGGCTCCTGCCTGCTCGATGTTATACACCACCCCTCTGCGAATTGAATTTCCGGCATCGATGGAACCGCTGGCAAGAATAGATATCACGTTGTGCTCATTTTTTCGCCCCACAACCCCTTTGATCCGGGAAGTGCCCAGATCAATTACTGCTATAAATCCTGAATGCATCATATATTTTTTGGTCGATGAACTTTTGGTTACGTTGTTGTTCTACAAACATTCCGGCAACATTTTTGTTTGCTCATTAACTTCCTTTTCAAAACGGGAGACCTCTTATTCCCTTCTCGTGGCCACTACCTGATTCTCATATTTCAGGCTGATCTCACGATACCGGTTCCATCCCACCACGTTCAGTCCCTCCTCCACAAAAAGAACAAATTTAGCAAGCTTGGCCGGATAGTCATCCAGACTTCCCAGAATGATACGGAAATCACCCACCCTCGGTATCAGTGCCACATCCTTATTCTCTTGTACCACTATCTGTTCTGTCCAGGCATCCCAGTCGGGATGATCATGAAGAAACATCGCAAAATCATACAGTTCGTTCTGTGCGAACTCCTCATCGATGACACCTGTGGCAATGGGCACGTAAACTGCAAAATTTGATGAGAGAGGCATGATCTGGCGATCCTTATCGACATAAAAGCTGCCTTTCGTATCCGAGATAATTCTTAATACCGGTTCCCGCTGGCGAATAGATGCCACAATAGAACCGCCTGCGGTAGTGAAAACCTCTGCCGATTCCACAAGACGGTTCGTGAGGATGGTATCACGTATCGCCAGCGTATTGATATCGCCGAATTTCCTGCCTACGGGATAGAGATCGTATCGTTTCACCAGATTCACAACATCCTCTGCTTCTACAAAACGTGTATGTGTGCTATCCCTGATAATCACTTCGAAACGTTCGCATATATTGTCGCGTGATGATTTCCTGAAATAGGATGCCGAAAAGATCAGATATCCCGTTACAGCAGCGGCTACCAATATGAGAAGTATTTTTTTCAAGCGCTTATCTGTTTGTTTGAACTACACAAAGATACATCAAGATGTACAATAGCCGGTCGATTTAAAAAACATTAATCAAATATCCCCATACTTCTCCCTCAACAGTTTTTCAATGTCGGGAAGCAACCGGTCAATATCTCCTGCACCAAAAGTCACAAGCACCTCCAGTGGCTTGTACCGGAGCAGCTCCAACAGTTCTTCTTTACTACAGAGCAGTTTCTCCGCCGAGGTGATCCTGTCGAATATAATCTGCGACGAAACGCCGGCGATAGGTTCTTCCCTTGCGGGATAAATATCCAGAAGAATCACATCATCGAGCAGCGAAAGGCTTCGCCCGAAATCAGCGGCAAAATCACGGGTGCGCGAATAGAGATGCGGTTGAAATATACCGGTTACCTTCCTGTCCGGATAAAGTGCCTGAACAGAATGGATGGCTGCAGACAGTTCCTGCGGATGATGTGCATAATCATCGATAAATACAATGTTTCTGGCTTTGATATGAAAATCGAACCGTCTCCTTGCTCCGCCAAAGGTATGCATGGCATGACGCACTTCCTCGTCCGTGACGCCGCATTTCGTTGCAGCAGCAATGGCTGCCACGGCGTTTTCAATATTTATTCTCACTGGCACTCCCAGGGAGATACCGGTAATTTTCCTATCGTGTGATACAAAATCAAACAGGATCGTTCCGTCACCGACCCGTATGTTTTCCGCATGATAGTCACCCTCTTCCACTCCATAAGTCATGACAGTGACCGTATCATCGGCCTGGGGTGTGACCGGCGCATCCTTTTTCACGATCAGAAGGCCGTGCGGACGAATGAGGGATGTAAACTTCTCAAAACTTTCCCGGTAGGCCTCCTCGGTACCGTAAATATCCAGGTGATCGGGATCGGCAGAGGTAATTATGGCAATCCAGGGACGTAGCCAATGAAAGGAACGGTCATATTCGTCGGCTTCGGCCACCGTGATGTTACTTTTATCGGAGAGCAACAGGTTACTGTCATAATTCTTCAGTATTCCTCCCAGGAAGGCATTGCAATCTACATGCGACTGCCGCAACAGATGTGCAGTCATGCTTGATACGGTGGTTTTTCCGTGTGTACCGGCCACACAGATGGCATCACTCGTTTTGGTGATCTCTCCCAGTACCTGAGCCCGTTTCATGATGGTGAATCTTTGTTCGCTGAAAAAAACAAGCTCTCCATGTGAAGCAGGCACGGCGGGAGTATAAACCACAAGCGTTTTTTCCTTGTCGATAAAAGAGGAAGGAATTTTCTGCAAATTGTCTTCATAATGTACGAAGGCACCCTCCTCTGCGAGTTTTCGGGTAAGCGGAGTCTCCGTGCGATCATAGCCTCCCACCCTTTTCCCTTTTGAGAGGAAATAACGGGCGAGATTACTCATGCCGATACCACCGATACCGATAAAATAGATGTTCTCGTAATTCATACAATTACAATTTTTTCGATCTCATCTACGATCCGGTTTGCCGAATCGTGTTGTGCCAGCTGTGCGATGTTCCGGCTCAGGATCATCCGCTGCGCGTCGTTTTTCACGAGTGAAAGTGCCACATCGAACAGTAATACATGTGCAAGCACATCGGAAACCATGACGGCCGCCTCCTTGTCGACAAGAGCCTGCGCGTTCCTTGTCTGGTGATCTTCCGCCACATTGGGCGAAGGGACCAGCACAACAGGCTTTCCAAGAAGACTAAACTCAGAGATGGAGCCGGCGCCCGCACGGGAGATGATAAGGTCAGCTACAGAATAGGCATAATCCATCCGATGCAGGAAATCGAAAAGGTGTACATTGGATGGAATCTTTCCCGTCTCCTGTAGTTGTTTCATCTCCTTGTAATAGTATTTGCCGCTTTGCCAGATCACCTGCACGTCATTCAATGCAGCCAGTTTCGGGAACGCATCTACAATGCTCTTGTTGAGTGTACGAGCCCCCAGGCTTCCTCCCAACATCAGGATCGTACGCTTGTTGGGATCCAGTTGAAAGTGCGCGTATCCACTTTCTCTGTTCTCTTCCGAGACTGACAGGTCCTGTCTGCAGGGATTGCCGGTAAGCACAATCTTGTCTCTTGGAAAAAACTTTTCCATTCCCTCATAAGCCACACAAATCACCGCTGCTTTCTGCGCCAGCAGCCTGTTGGTCACTCCCGCATAGGAGTTCTGTTCCTGAAGTAACGTGGGCACTCCTTTTGCCGAGGCCGCCTTCAATATGGGTCCGCTGGCATAACCACCTACGCCCACGGCAATGTCGGGTCTGAAGTCGGCAATGATCTTTCGTGCTTTTTGCATACTTCTGAGCAGCTTGAACGTCACCGGGATATTTTTCAACAGATTCTTCCGGTCGAAACCCGCCACCGGCAATCCAATTATCTTATATCCCGCTGCCGGCACACGCTCCATCTCCATACGGTCTTCGGCACCTACAAACAATATCTCCGCATCGTTCCAACGGTGTCTGATTGCGTTGGCGATGGATATAGCCGGAAATATATGGCCTCCGGTGCCTCCTCCACTGACAATGACCTTCATACCTGATAGATTTCAAATTCTACTTTATCTTCCAGTTTGCTGATTGGCTCCGTCAATCCGGAACCCTCCCTTGTCTCCTTATCGGGGATATTGTCTTCTTCATTATGGTCTGAATCATTCTGATTCTGATCCACATCTCCTTCCCTTTTCTTTTTGGCTATACCAAAGCGATCGGCGCTCAGGATCAGTCCGAAGTAGGCACAGGTAATCAGCGTGGATGTACCGCCGCGGCTGACCAACGGCAGGGGCTGACCGGTGACGGGAATCAGGTTCACCGCCACCGCCATGTTAATAAAAGCCTGTATGGAAAGCATCAGCGCCGACCCCAGCACAAGATACCTTGGAAACATTTTATCGGTTTTCCGGGCAATTATACCGGAACGGATCAACAGGATCACATAGAGTAGCAGAACAAAGATTCCACCAAGCATACCCATTTCCTCAATGATGATGGCATAGATAAAGTCTGAGTAGGCTTGCGGAAGGAAATCCCGTTCGGTACTGTTTCCGGGGAAGACTCCCACCAGACCGCCGTTGGCAATGGCAATCTTGGCATGTGCCACCTGGTAATTTTCATCGGTGATACTATAATATTCCTCTTCCGACAATTCCTTGTGTGCACCGAAGGAGGAAATACGGTTTTGCCATGTGCCCAGACGATTTAGAGGGCCGGCGTCGGTCCATTTTTCGGGAATGACATTCAGCAGCAACACGAACAAAAGGACCAAAGCAATACCTGCGCCTGCCACTTTCAGCAGTCTGGCAAGTTTTACATTTCCTATAAACATCAGAAGATAACAGACCCCGAATAACAATACTGCGGTAGAGAGATTGTCCATGGCGATGATGCTGCACACGATCACCATGAGTCCAATCATCCACTTGAAAAGCAGTCCGTCATTTGCTCCATTCTGCTTGCTTAGGAGAAATGCGATGGTGCCCATCAGCGAAATTTTGGCTATTTCGGAAGGTTGAATGGTGAATCCCATGAAGGAAATCCATCGGTCGGCCCCATTGACACTCGTACCGATAAAAGGGGTCAGTACGAGCAGCACAATGGCGCCCAGCAGGACGAATATCAGCAGTGAAAAAAAGCGATAAGGAATATTGTGAATAAGAAGGATCACCCCCACTCCGCCAATCAAGAACATGGCATGCCGAAGAATAGGTCCCCACATATTTTGCTGCCTGTAAACAATGGTGCTTGTAGCACTGAATATTTCCACCAGGGAGATCACACAGAGAATGATAAACACCGACCATATTACCTTGTCCCCCTGAAATATTTTCTGCCCGAAGTCCCTTATTGTGATTCCCGGTTCCTCCGCCATCTCCCCGGAAAGCGCCGGATCTCCTGCATGATTGACATTTTTTTCCATATTTCAAATTTTGCACATTGGCACTGTCACAACCTTCTCACATATTCCCGGAACTGGTCGCCCCGGTCCTCGTAATTTTTAAACAAGTCGAAGCTGGCACAACAGGGCGAAAGCAATACTATATCGCCTTTTTCTGCCAGTTTATAAGCAATATCCACTGCTTCCTTCATGGAGCCTGCTTCACGAATAAGGGGTATTTTTCCGTCGAAGAAAGCATGCAGTTTACTGTTGTCTTTTCCGAGAAATATCAGCGCTCTGGCCTTTGACCTTACCAGGTCTTCAATCTCGCTATAATCATTTCCCTTGTCGGTACCACCCAGTATGAGTACCGTTTTGGCACGCATGCTCTGCAGGGCATACCAGCAGGAATTCACGTTGGTGGCCTTTGAATCATTGATATACTGCACACCACGTACGGTGGCCACTTTTTCGAGCCGGTGCGGTACTCCTTTAAAATCGGACAGTGAAGTGCGTAACTGCTCGTCACTGATATCCATCAGCTTAGCCACTATGCCCGATGCCAATGAGTTATATACATTGTGCAACCCTTCCAGTGCCAGCAATTCCAGTTCCATAGTGAATTCCCTTTCCTTTGCCTGAATAATTAACTTTCCGTTTTCGGTGTAGGCTATACTGTTTTCCTTTTTCTGTTCTCCGAAAGGATACATGGTCGCCCCCGGCCGCAGTTTTTCAATTTCCCTGGTGACAATGGGGTCGTCGATCCAGTAAATAAATGCGTCCTGCATTCTCTGGTTGCGGATTATACGCATCTTGGCGTCCACATAGTGCTGAAGATCGTGATCGTAACGATCGAGATGATCAGGAGTGATGTTCAGCAAGACTGAAATATCGGCCCTGAAATCATATACGCCCTCCAGTTGAAAACTGCTTAATTCCAGCACGTAATAATCATAATGTGCTTCGGCTACCTGTCTGGCGAAGCTCTTCCCGATGTTACCCGCAAGCCCCACATTCAGTCCCGCCGACTTCAGGATATGATAGATGAGACTGGTCGTTGTTGTCTTCCCGTTGCTTCCTGTGATGCAGATCATCTTTGCACTGGTGTAACGACCTGCAAATTCAATCTCCGAGATCATATGAATCCCGGCATTACGTATTTTTTGTATCAGGGGGGTAGTATCGGGTATTCCCGGACTCTTTATAATCTCACTGGCCCTGAGTATACGTTCTTCGGTATGGCCGTTTTCTTCAAATTCAATTCCATAGGCCTGCAATGTCTCACGATGTTTGTCCTGAAGCGGGCCACTATCGGAAAGAAACACATCAAACCCCTGTTTTGCAGCAAGTATGGCAGATCCAATGCCGCTTTCACCGCCTCCAAGTACAACTATTAATTTACCGATCATCATTGTCTCACTTAAAAGTTCATCGTCATCTCATTTTGAGCGTAGCCAGTGTCAGCACAGCCAGGATCATTCCCACCAGCCAGAAGCGATTCACAATTTTGGGTTCTGCGAGCGGTGCAAAAGGTTTCTGTATCAGTGCATCGATACTTCCATTGCCTGGTTTCTGATAATGGTGGTGCAGCGGAGTCATCTTGAAAATACGCTTTCCGGCACCATATTTTTTCTTCGTATATTTGAAGTAGGTTACTTGCAGAATCACCGACAATGCCTCTACGAAGAAGACGCCACAGAGGATGGGCAACAACAACTCCTTATGGATGAGCACGGCAAACACGCCAATGATTCCTCCGAGCGTGAGGCTACCCGTATCACCCATAAACACCTGTGCCGGATAGGAATTGTACCAGAGGAATCCCACGCAGGCACCCACAAACGCCGAGGCAAATACCATCAGTTCATCTCCCCCGGGAATATACATGATATTCAGGTATGAGGCAAAATCGACACGTCCCGACACGTAGGCCAGGATACCCAGTGCCACTCCTATGATGGCAGATGACCCCGACGTGAGTCCGTCAAGCCCATCTGTCAGGTTGGCACTGTTCGAGACAGCCGTTACAATGAGAATCACCACCAGGATAAAGACGATCCATACAGCCTCGTCGGCATAGTCTCCCATCCAGGTTACGAGCCATTTATAGTCGAAGTTATTATTTTTCATAAAAGGGATGGTGGTACTTGTTGTCTTCACATCTTCGGTTTGGTAGGTTACTTCTTCGATTACGTTGTTCACCCGTATCTCCATATTTTTCCGCACTACGATGTCGGGACTGAAATAGATAGTAAGCCCCACAATGAGTCCCAGTCCAACCTGGGCCACAATTTTGAATTTTCCTTTCAGACCTTCTTTATCCTTTTTGAACACTTTGATATAATCGTCTGCGAAGCCAAGCATTCCCAGCCATACGGTACTGACAAGCATCAGAATAATATAAATATTTTCCAGCTTCCCGAAGAGGAGGGTAGCACTAAGAATGGAGAGAATAATGATGACCCCTCCCATTGTAGGTGTTCCACGTTTGCTGTACTGCCCTTCCAGGTCGAGGTTGCGAATAGTCTCTCCAATCTGCTTTTGTTGCAGTTTTCCAATAATCTTCTTCCCTGCCACCATGCCTATCAGCAGGGAGAAAACCACTGCCATGGCAGAGCGGAACATCACATATTGAAACATGCCTGCTCCCGGGAAATCAAGTTTGTCTAAATATTCAAAAAGATAATACAACATAGATGTAAAATTTTCAGTTTCAGTCAGGCGCCTTGTGCAGTGAATATCCTTTCCACCTCTTCTTTGTCATCGAAGTGATATTTGACCCCTTTTACTTCCTGATAGTCTTCATGTCCTTTTCCGGCAATGAGTACCACATCACCCTGCTGTGCCAGGGCACAGGCTGTTTTGATGGCTTCGCGCCTATCCACAATAGTGAGTGCACTATTTCTCTGCTCCTGCGTAAGGCCGTCGGTCATATCCTTCAGAATATCGGCGGGTTCTTCAAACCGGGGGTTGTCTGAAGTAAATATTACCTTATTACTGAGTTCCACGGCCTCGCGCGCCATCAGAGGACGCTTTGTCCTGTCACGATTACCTCCGCAGCCCACCACTGTGATGATCTCTCCTTTGTTGTTAAGCACTTCGTGAATTGCGTTCAATACATTGTTCAGGGCGTCGGGTGTATGGGCGTAGTCCACAATGGCAGTATATTCCCGGGGTGAACGAATGGTCTGGAAACGGCCGGCTACCGGTGTTAACAGGGAGAGAACACGAAGCAGCTCTTCCTTATCCAGTCCGAGCAGAACGCCTGTGCCATATACGGCAAGCAGGTTATACACATTAAATACGCCCACAAATTGCACGGAGAGTTCTCTGCCGTTAATTTCGATATCGGTTCCATCAAAATGTTTCTCGAAGATGCGGGCCTTAAAATCGGCCAGTCCTTTCACAGAATAGGAAAATTTTCCGGCTTTGCTATTTTGCAGCATCACTCCGCCGTTTTTATCATCTGTATTTATGAGGGCAAAGGCATCCGGGGGAAGATTATCGAAAAAAGACTTCTTCACGTTCCGGTATTCCAGCATATTTTTGTGATAATCGAGATGATCCTGGGTGAGATTGGTAAAGATTCCTCCAACAAAACGAAGTCCATAGACCCTCTTCTGATGAATAGCATGAGAGCTTACTTCCATGAAAGCATGACCGCATCCGGCATCCACCATCTTTCGGAGGTAGCCATTCAGTGTGATGGGGTCGACTGTGGTATGGGTGGTTTCATAACGATCATCATTCACATAATTGGCCACAGTGGAAAGCAGTCCCGCCGGATATCCCAGGTATCTGAACATTTTGTAGAGCAGAGTGGCAACGGTTGTTTTGCCGTTGGTACCGGTCACCCCTACAAGCTGTAACTGTTCCGAAGGATTTCCAAACCACTCGGACGCTATGAGTGCAAGAGCCACGGTGCTGTCTTCTACCTGTACATAGGTGACTCTGGAGAAATATTCTTCAATCATCGGCTTATCGTACACCACCACCGCCACATCCTGTTCAATTGCCTTGCCGATGTATGCATGTCCATCGGTAAAGATTCCTTCCACCGCGATAAACAGGGAACCCTGTGTCACGGTACGTGAGTCGGAAGTAATAGCGGTCACCGTGACCTCTTCATTGCCCCGAATGGCAATGACATTACATTTTTCTATTATTTTTTTTAGTTTCATACGCTATTGCAATGTGATGGTGATAGTGGTTCCTTTTACCAGTTTCTGTCCAGGTGCGAATGATTGCGATACTACCTTTCCGGCGCCGGTCAGGTTTGTCCTGAGTCCCATCTTCTCCAGCAGGAATACTGCGTCACGCGCACCCATTCCGCGGACGTCGGGAATCAGTGATTTGTTTAGTGCCAGCGCTTCGGGAAGATACACCAGGCTATCCTGCGAAATTTTCACCCAATCGGTCTCTTTATCCGGTTTGCCGGCAGGATAATTTAACGAGGCCAGCAAAGTCTGGCTCTGCTTCCAGTTACCGTGTTTAATAACTGGATTTTTCCGAAGTGTGGAATCTGTCTTGCAATCCTCCACGGAGAGCTGTACTTTTCGTACGTAGGTCTGTTCAGCAATATTTTTAAATACCATGCCGGCCATACCACCCCCGGAGGGCACTCCTTTTGGCTTTCTCAGGCCCACAAAGATAGTATACATCGGTTTGTCGGCCGGAAAATAACCGCAAAAAGAAACATAATATCCGCCGTACCCCCCTCCCGCGGCTATCTGGGCGGTGCCCGTCTTTCCGGCAACAGAAAAGTAATCAGAGCCTACCACCTTTGCTGTTCCTTCCTCAACGACCCCCACAAGCATCTCTTGTATCTGCTGCAATGTGATTTCCTTACACATTCTCGGGTTGACCACTTCCGCCTCCATCTCCCTGAGGACTTTTCCATCTTTCACGAACTGTTTGGCAATAAATGGCTTGATCATGTTTCCGCCATTGGCAATACCATTATAAAACATCAGCATATAGATGGGAGGTATCTTTGTCTCATAGCCGAAGGACATCCAGGGGAGCGTGGTTTTGGACCAATAGTTTGTTTTATCGTTTGGGAAGCGGATGGAGGAAGTTCCTTCAATACCATTCAGCGGCACATCCCACTTCAACTGTTTTCTCAGGCCAATCCTATCAATACCTTCCACGTATCTGGCCGGGTTATTTTCGTAACCTTTCAGTACAATTTTGCTCATTACCACGTTAGAGGAGATGGCTATACCCTCTGCAACCGTGAGATAGCCTCTATTCTGGCCTCTTCGCCAATAATGATCGCGCACCCATCTTTTGTTGTATTGAAAAAGACCATTTCCCACATAGAAGGAGTCGGTGGGAGTCACCACGCCATCGTCGAGGGCCACCATCGCCGTCACCGTTTTAAAGGTCGATCCCGGTTCATTCATATATGAAAATGCATTGGGATTTCCTTCGGCATAATCGCCATTGTTCAGGCGGTCGAGGTTTACAATTCCCTTGATCTCTCCGCTTTGCACCTCCATGATGATGGCTGTGCCCGACTCAGCTTCCGTCTCCACAAGCTTATCCCGCAGGGAGCGTTCTGCAATATCCTGAATATCCGCATCGATGGTGGTGACAATATCCCATCCCTCTTCTGCAGGTTTTTCCACGACATCCATCCACTTTCCCTGTATCTTTTGCCTGAATTTTACACCCGGCACCCCGCTTAAAAGAGAATCATATTTCAGTTCCAGACCGCTTGCTCCTCCCTTCTCCAGATCCTTGTAGACATTTCCGACAGTGCGTGTAGCAAGATTTCCGAAAGGTTTTTTACGTGCGTTCCGTTCTTCGGCAATCAATCCGCTCTTGTTTGAACGCTGGTTCCAGAATGGATAGGTACGTATTTCCTTCAGATCAACGTAGGAGATATCACGTCGCAGGATCTTCACATAACGGGAACGAACTGATACTTTTTTGTCGGATCCCCTGGCCTTATATTCACGTATTTGCTGCTCCTCCTTTTCCCGCATTTTCCATCCGCCCATGATCACATTCCTATATTGCGCAGCCGAACGGTCGGGAAACTTTTTAGAAAGTGCCATAGAAAGGTCACCCACATATTTTTCCAGGGTGTCTTTTTCCATGCCATCTGCCCAAAAGTCCATGTAAATACTATAGAGCGGTTCGGTGGTTGCCAGCAGTCTCCCGTCGTATGTGTAAATATTCCCCCGCTTGGGCAGAATCACACGATCCCTGATGACCGTTTCCTTCTCACCCACCTCCCGCCATTTCTTCCCTTCCGAAGTAAAGACGATCCTGGCAGCCGAGAAAATGATCATCACGGCAAACAGCATCAGCAGTGTGACTATCAGGCCATAACGTCCCAAAGCACCATTTTTGTCTTTTCTTTTTTGTTTCTGCATTTCTTACCCGGACTAAGCTAAAATACCCTGCAGGGTACTTAAATGCTAATCTTTTCCTTTTTTATTGAGATAATATACCGGCTCACCGGTCACCTTCAATTCCAGCCCAGCCTCCGCCACCCGTCGTTCTATCTCTCCCTGTCTGCCTGCTTCGGTCAGACTGGATGAGATAGTAAGCGACTCATATTTTGCATCTTTCAGCACCTGTTCAAGGCGTTCGATCTCCGACATTCTTTGCAGTACTTTATAGCGATGTCCGATAAACAAAAGCATGATCACCACAATCGCGACAATAAACCACATGTTTCTGAGGAAGTAGTTCTCAGTGAGAACACTTCCTCCAAAAACATGGACAAACGATTTGCGTATGTTATCGAACTTTGGTTTCATATCCAAACTGTCAACGTTCAGCGTTCAGCCATTAACTTCTTTTGGAAGCGGGCTGTGGGCTTTCAGCGGTATGGCTTTGAGCTTTCAACTCTTCTTTTTCTCTGCGATGCGTAGTTTGGCACTTCGCGACCGCGGGTTTTGCTGCTGTTCCTCTTCAGCAGGCACAATCACTTTGCGGCTGATTTGTTCGAAAGGAGTTTCCACATTCCCGTAAAAATCCTTGATCAAAGTTCCCTCAAAGTTGCCCGTCCTGAAAAAATTCTTTACCAACCGGTCCTCCAGTGAATGATAGGATATAACACTCAACCGTCCACCGGGTTTCAATACCTGCAGAGCCTGGGTAAGCATCTCGGTAAGCGCCTCCATTTCACCGTTCACTTCAATACGGAGAGCCTGAAAAGCCTGTGCCAGTATTTTCTTCTCCCGGTCTTTAAAAGTGAAAGGTTCCAGAATAGCAAGCAGGTCGTTTGTCACTGCAATTTTCCTCGCCTGCCGGTATGCTATCACCGAGGAAGCTATTTTATGGGCATATTTTAGTTCTCCGTACTTTAGAAAGACCTCACGCAATTTCTCTTCGGGATATTCATTGAGAATGTCGGCAGCACTTTTTGAGGCACTGCGGTTCATTCGCATATCCAAACCTCCTTCAAAGCGGAATGAAAATCCCCGGCCGGCATCATCAAAATGGTGTGACGAAACGCCCAAATCAGCCATTACCCCGTCCACTTCATCAACACCGAGATAGCGAAGGAAATTTTTCAGAAACCTGAAATTACTTCTTATGAATGTAAAACGCGGGTCGTCGATGGCATTCAATACCGCATCCTCATCCTGATCAAAGGCAATAAGGCGCCCGTCTCCATTCAGCCGGCGCAGGATCTCACTTGAATGCCCCCCCCCTCCAAAAGTGACATCCACATACACGCCGGAGGGACGGATATCCAGTCCTTCAATGCTTTCATTGAGCAAAGCAGGAATATGATATGCCATCTGACTGCCGTTATTTGCCATAACCTGAAAAATTAAGGGAAGTGCGACATCAACTGTTGCAAGGCGGAAGAAAATTCTTCGGGATCAACCAGTGGCTGTTCCAGTTTCTCTTTTGCCCAAATCTCAATTGTTTCATCCACGCCGAGAAAGCGAACATCTGAATCGATGGAAACCATCTGCAGATAACGTTTTGGTATAAGTATGCGCCCGCTAGAATCCATCTCAAGCCTCTCCGCATCCAGAACAAACTGACGAAAGACTTGCTGCTGCTCCCGGTTCCATTTATTCAACCGGCCCCTGAGTGTTTCGATCTCTTTCTCCCAAACACTTCCCGGATATAATACAAGACAATCCTGAAAAATATCTTTCCGAAGTACCAAAAACTCTTCGCCTTCGCATTGCAAGCGCTTACGAAAAATTGCCGGCACAAAAATCCTTCCTTTTGTATCGGCTCTGGCTTCCATATTTCCCAGAAACTGTAACATTCCTCCATCAATTTCAAACGGATAGAACCATCCACGGTGTAAAAGTACAAAATAAACCACTTTTCCCCACAATTCCACACAATATTTTACAAAAAAGTTATCAACAGGCAATAATAAATATATATATTATTGATATAATGAATATTACAAATAAAAGAAATAGTTTGCATGCTGCATTTCTAACGGAAAATGAAGAAATCTGGCCGATTCTAACCTTTACATACATGAATTTTTGTACATTTGTGTCGTATTTGATTAGAAGTAGAGAAGATGCAATGAACCAAGAAAATGGATTCAGGATTGACGTGGATAATATTTTAAAAGACAAGGCATCAAAATATTACCACAGGATACCCCGGTTTCTGATAAATTACCTCAAGCGAACGCTACACCAGGATGATATCAACGGAATTCTTTCCCGCAACAGGGATGTGGAAGGTGTTGAGTTCATGCGTGCGCTGGTTGACAGAGAGTTCAATATACATCTTCACATCCGTGGTGAAGAGAATATTCCCGAAAGGGGGAAATTTATCTTCGCTTCCAATCATCCGCTTGGCGGGCTTGACGGGATTTGTCTCTCCGCCTTTCTGGGCAAAAAATACAGCGGACAGATCAAATACCTGGTAAACGATGTTCTCTATTTTATTGATCCACTGAAACCAATTTTTGTGCCGATCAACAAGTACGGAAGCCAGGCCAAAGAGTCGGCAAGGACCATCAATGAAGCATATGCTTCGGGGAATCAGATCATCACTTTTCCGGCAGGATTATGTTCCCGCAAAATCAAAGGGAAGATCATCGATCTGGAATGGATGAAGAATTTCATCATCAAGTCGGTAGAGTACCAGAGAGACATTATTCCCGTCCATTTCGAGGGCAGGAACTCCAATTTCTTTTACAACTTCGCAAATCTTCGTAAAGCATCCGGAATAAAATTCAATATCGAATTAATCTGGTTGCCCGACGAGATGTTCAAAAACAGCCATCGTGAATTCACCATCACATTTGGCAAACCCATACCCTGGCAGACATTCGACAAATCGAAGACACCGCAGGAATGGGCACAATATGTAAAAGATGTGGTTTACACGCTGAAATGATGTTTATTTTCAAACGATTAAAGAATGGAAAAGATCATAGAACCGGTATCCAAGGAACTGATAAAAAGCGAACTAACCGTACAGAAAAGGGTAAGGAGCACCAATAAGGCCAACAACGAAATATATGTTTTCACCGCGCACAATTCTCCCAATCTGATGCGGGAGGTGGGTCGCCTGCGCGAAATTGCATTTCGCCACTACGGTGGTGGCACGGGGCTCGAGGCCGATATCGATAAATATGACACCATGGAGATCCCCTACAGGCAGCTGATTGTCTGGGATCCTGAAAACGAGGAAATACTGGGCGGATACCGCTTTATTTATGGCTCTGACGTGGAATTCGACGAACAGGGTAAACCGATGCTGGCAACAGCCCATCTGTTAAATTTCTCACAGGAATTTATCAATGAATATCTGCCCTACACGGTGGAACTGGGACGTTCTTTTGTTTCCCTCGAGTATCAGTCGACCTTGTTGGGTAGAAAGGGAATCTTCGCACTCGACAATCTGTGGGACGGACTGGGGGCACTTACCGTCATCGACCCCGATATCAGGTATTTCTTTGGCAAGGTAACCATGTATGGCACCTACAACAAGGATGCCCGCAATATGATTCTCTATTTCCTCAACAAACATTTCCCTGACGCAAAAAAGATGGTCACACCCATCGAGCCGCTTGAAACAGGAACCAATGTAGAAAAAATGAGACATCTTTTCCACGGCCGCAGCTTTAAGGAAGACTATAAAATTCTCAACCGTGAAGTACGTGCACTGGGGTACAACATTCCACCGCTTATCAATGCCTACATGAGCCTTTCACCCACCATGCGATTCTTTGGTACTGCCATCAACGATGAATTCGGACAGGTTGAAGAGTCTGGCATCCTCATCGAAATAGACCAGATACTCGAAGAAAAACGTGCCCGCCATATCGAAACCTATTTGAAAAGCAAACCCAGCAAGCGTTTTCTCATAAAACTCAGAAGACTGATCTCCACGAAAGGAAAAACAAGAAAGACAGTTATTCCGCCAGTCAAAACAGAAAGTAAGAAATAAAAGTCCCTGTCTGTCGAACTTCAACTTTTCGCTTCTTATGAAACGCTTTTTCAACCAGATAGAAATATTCGGCAATTAATTGACACTGTTTTTTTCTAATTCCGTAAAGTGCAACCGTTTGTACACTTCATATAAAACTTGAAAATATCCGACCGGATACTTCCACGTTTTTCAGGGAAAAAGCCTACAACCTAAACATATTGCATCATTTCGGTGTTAAGAGATAAAATTAGAGTCAAAATATGAAATCAATAGCAATCATTTACGGGTCGAGCACCGAACACACCAAAAATGCAGCTGAAAAAATTGCTGCCCAACTTGTAGATTACACCCCTTCATTATCTGACATTTACGATGGCGATGAAGCGCCGTTTCTATCCAACGAGGTACTGATTCTGGGAGTTTCCACCTGGGGTGTACAGGATTTGCAGGACGACTGGAATGATTTCTATCCCAAGCTGGAAAAAATGGATCTCTCCGGCAAGACAATCGCCCTGTTCGGTATGGGTGATGCCTCTATTTATCCCAGTTCATTTGTGGATGCCATGGGCATCCTTTATGAGATTGTTGTGGCGAAAGGAGCCACCGTCATTGGACAGGTTTCTCCCGAAGGATATGATTTTGAATACTCCAGGGCCCTTGTCGACGGCCAGTTTGTAGGCCTTCCACTCGACGATGACACCGAGCCGGAGCTCACTGACGAGCGTATCGCCGCCTGGGTAGAGATTCTGAAACCCTATCTGAAATAGATTTTATATTTCCACGGACTCAGTTCCGTCACTTTGGTACCGGCAATGGGAACTGTTATCCAAAGTACGGGGATGTCTTCCGCACGTGCGCCAGGTATCTCAAGTATGCGTCACATTTGCGTTCCGCAAGGCAAGGCCAAACTGAATGCGTATCTTTTTAAATTATCAACTTTTGTCTCAGTATCAACTGATTTTGGCAGGTATCCCCAATGGATGCAATGAAGCAGGAACCTCAAATGAAAAATAATGAAACGGGCATCGAAACCATAACACTCAAAGACAATGATTACACGCAAGTTTCATGCACCATAACATAAAAAAAATAATCGTATGAAATGATACCGGATCAAAAATGTACCTTGAATATTCAATCTGAAACGGGAAAACTGGAAGCGGTGCTTCTTCATTATCCCGGGGCTGAAGTGGAAAACATGACTCCCCGTCACGCCCAGAGAGCGCTCTACAGTGACATTCTCAACTTATCCATTGCCCGTAAAGAGTATGACCAGTTGCTTGGCGTGCTGCAAAAAACATGCCGGGTATATGAAATATCCGATCTGCTCACCGGCGTACTGGAAAAGGAAGATTTAAAGGAAAAACTCCTCAGGAAAATATGTGAAGCTGAATATGTTCCCGGTTATCTCGATTTTCTGATAGAGCAACCTCCGTCCTTACTTTCAAGAATTTTGATTGAAGGGCTACCACTCCGGGTCAATACGTTGACCGATTTTCTACGTGATGAGTATTATGCGCTCAGACCGCTTTACAATTTTTATTTTACCCGTGACTCCGCTGCAGTCATCGGGAATCATGCGCTTATTTGCAAAATGGCCAACAACGTACGTCTGCGTGAATCGCTGATCATGGAGGCCATTTTCGGAAGCGGGCTTTATTTCAATACAGGCATAACAAATGCGTACGACTTATCGGAAAATAATCCTCAGGTAAAAATTGAAGGAGGGGATATCCTCGTCATCAGGGAGGACATTCTGCTCATTGGGAACGGAATGAGAACCAGTACGCAAGGTATCGACCTGCTGGTACAGGAGTTTTGCAAGACCGGTACAGGAAAAAAGCACGTCATCGTACAGCAGCTGCCGGAATCTCCGGAATCGTTTATCCATCTGGATATGGTCTTCACGATGCTCGATACCGACAAGGCGATGGTATACAAACCACTCATAATGAGCAACTCGCCCTATCGGACAGTACATATGCAGATAGAAAACGGAAAGGTAACCCGGATCTCTTCTGTAAGCGGCATCCTTAATCTGCTGCGTAAATTGGGCATTGATCCGGAGCCGGTCATCTGCGGAGGAAAGGCTGACGATTGGGATCAGGAGCGGGAGCAGTGGCACAGCGGCGCTAATTTTTTGGCTATTGCGCCGGGAAAGGTGCTCTCCTATGCCCGCAATATACATACACTGGAAGAACTCAGTAAAAACGGTTTTGAAATAGCGACGGCGAACGATGTGATTCGGAATCAATTTGATATACATTCTGCCCGGAAATGTGTAATCACCATTGAAGGATCGGAACTGCCGCGTGGCGGGGGCGGACCGCGATGTATGACAATGCCGCTGCGCAGGGAAGTTACAAAATATCTTTAATCTCAGCCAACGTTTGTACAGTATGCGTGGGTTCAAATCCGTCGGGTGGCTCCGACGCGGGGTTAAACCAGATTTGTGCGATACGGCTCTGGTACGCCCCCACCATATCGGCATCCCAGCTGTCTCCAATCATGACAGTCTGATCGCGTCGGGAGTTGGTATTCTTGAGTGCGTAGGTAAACATGTCGGGATGGGGCTTATTGATGCCGGCGTCTTCCGAAAGAATGATTTTATCGAAATAGGACTTTAGCCCCGAGTTTTCAATCTTTTTATATTGTACTTCCCGGAATCCGTTTGAAAGAATGTGCATGCGGTAACGGGGTTTCAGGTAATCCAGAAGTTCCAAAGCCCCTTCAATAAGCCGTGTCTTACGGGTGGTACGATCCAGAAAATCGTCGCTCAGTCTTCTGGCATATTCGGGGTCGTCAATACCGAAATCCCGCACCGGCGCCAGAAAGCGTTCCACGATGAGTTCTTCCTTCCGGATTTCACCCTGTCTGTACATCGCCCACAAGCGCAGATTGCCCGGCATATATACTGCATAGTAGTCTGAAAAAGTGGGATAATATTCTGCATAACCATAATCCAGATATATCTCCTCCAAACATTCCCTGCCGTTGAGGTGAATGTCCCAGAGCGTATCATCCAGATCAATAAAAAGATTTTTGTAGGTCATCTCTTTAAACAATCACGGAGTGATTTGCATTCACTCCGTGACAGATAATTTCGTTTATCGGATCGGGTTAATTTACTTCTATAATGAGATATTTCGTCAGACTCCAGAAACGCTGCGTGTCGGTAATATGAAATACCAGATTTCCATCACTCCCTTTTATAAACTCGTATGTTCCTTCGGGATGAGTCGACCACAGTTTTCCTTTTGGTGAATACAACGGTATTTCCGTCACATCACGGATATCGATCTGCAAAAAGTAATCCTTGTTAAAAGTATCTTTCATCACCCTTGTCTGTTGCAGAAAACCACCGGAAAGAATTTTCTGGTCTTTCAGCTCATTACCGGTACCAAAAACATAGTAGGCAGTGTGCAGTGTACGGTCTTGCTCCCGGATGGTTGCAGACTGTTGCTCGGCTTCGAATGCAAGTGAAGTTACATCCTGCGAAAGCTGTGCAATTTGCTCATCCTTCAGGGAGAGCTGATTTTGTAATTCGGCCAGACGGACGGCACTCTCCTTCATCTCATTATTCAACCTGCCGATGGTATTTTTAAGCGTTGAAATCTCCTTGTTGCTGCCACTTAGCTTCTTGTTCAAATCGTCCAGTTGCTGCTTATTGCGTTGCAATATCTCGCTGATCATTTTGAAATTTTCATTTACGCGGTCTTTGGTATCCTGACTCATTTCACCGGTCTGCGCCGACTGAGTGGAGATATAATTTTCCGCCTCCCTGATTTTTGCAAAATTGGCCTCCACTTCACTAATTACAGCCATCATTTCGGTGGCCTCCTGCTGAGTCCCGGCAGACTGCATCAGAAGAGAATCCCTCTGAGCCTCAAGTTCCTTATATTCTTTCGACTCCTTTACGTTGGTACATGATACAATCAGTCCTACAATAAGCATGAATAGCCATTCTTTTTTCATAATCTCAATTTTTAGCTTTCTATAAAACAATTAATGCATAAAATAGTTTGATGACGATTATTTTACTTTCCGGCGACCACGATAACAAACTCCCCTCTGGGTGCTTGTCGGGTAAAATGGACGATAAGTTCTCCCAGTGTTCCTCTCACTGTTTCAGCATACATCTTTGTAATTTCCCGCGACACCGAAGCCTCCCTGTTACTTCCCAAATGTTCTGCAAGTTGATCGAGGGTTTTAAGTACACGATAAGGAGATTCATAGAAAATCATGGTCCTCTTTTCTTCAGCAAGTTGCTGCAGCCTGGTCTGTCTGCCTTTTTTTTGTGGCAGAAACCCCTCAAAGCAAAAACGATCGCAGGGCAACCCCGATTCAACCAGGGCAGGAACAAAAGCTGTCGCCCCGGGAAGGCATTCCACATCGATTCCTGCCTGGATGCATGCCCTCACAAGTAAAAAGCCCGGATCGGAGATGGCGGGTGTTCCGGCATCGGAAATCAACGCAATACGCCCTCCCCCCCTCATCTGTTCCACCATTTCATCGGTTGTCTTGTGCTCGTTAAATTTATGATGTGACTGCATGCGCGATTCAATTCCGAAATGTTTCAAGAGGAATCCGCTGGTACGGGTATCTTCCGCCAGGATGAGATCACATGCCTTTAGCAGGCTGATAGCCCGCAATGTCATATCTTCAAGATTACCAATTGGTGTGGGTATTACGTATAGCTTCCCTGTCTCCATGTGTAACTTAATGGCTATGCAAAACCTTTTTTTATCACCTTCAGAAAGTCTGCCACGACCGGAGTTTCAAAATCCCAACTGCAATGTTCTCTCAAATAGCTTTCAGCCTGGTCAAAATCTTCAAAAGCATTTAAACGAATCATCATCTGATTCATCTCCTCCCGGTTGTTATGAAACAATTCCCGTTGAAATAAAAAGCGATCGTTCAGGCTGATGCTGCGTCTCAAATCGGTAACCGCAATGACGGAAGCAATCTTGTCGTTCAGAGAGGGAACGAAAGGTTTTATATCCTTTTCTGTTTGCTGTGAAGCAGCTTGTATTTTTTCAGAAGATAATTCTGTTGTGACGGCACGTGGATTTCTATATTCAGGCAGCGTGAAGCCTTCGCCAAAATCGTCTCTTACGGGCTCATCCCCAGCAAGGACCTGTTTTTCAGACGTTACACTTTCCTGCACGGGGCTGTTTTCCTGTTTCACTTCCGACAAGAACTGTACCAGCTGTTCCATTTGCTGTTTCATTTCTTCAATCTGCAACAATTCCAGTTCGTGCAGCAAGCGCGAAATCTCCTGAGTCTTGTTGAAAGATTCACTGAAAAATGAGAAAGGCAATGCGCCACTGTTCCGAAGAGACAACAGGCGTTGCTCCAACGACCTAATTTCGTGCAGCAACCGGTTGAAGTAATCGTTTCTTAGTTCCGACATCCTACATGTTTTATCAAGAAGTTTTAAACTGATGCCACCTTAAAAAAGCATGCACAGCTTACACCTTATGCAAAAGTAATCATATTTTGGAAAGTGCCACAAAATCGTCGGGTAAATTTATCAGCCAGAGTTTATCCGAACTGCGGGTAATGGAGGTGTAGAGCCAGCGATAAAAGTTTTCACCCATATAGGCTTGTTGCACGTAACCCAGATCGAGAAATACATTTTTCCACTCTCCACCCTGCGCCTTGTGGCAGGTAACGGCATATCCGTATTTCACCTGCAACGCATTGAAATAGGGATTCTCCTTTACTTTTTTATACCGCAATCGTTTTTGGGCAATATCGCCATAATCTTCCATGACACTGGCAAACAGGAGATCGTTCTGTGCACGGGTAAGCCCCGGCACTTCGGTATGGAGGACATCCATGATTATTTTCGCCTCAAACTCAATGTCATAATCACGGTGATATAAGAGGACATTGCAAAAACGAAAGCCGTACATTACTTCTTCGCTTTTGACACGCACCACCTCCACGAACTCACCATTTGCCAAAAAATCGAGATGCTCAAAACCTTCTACCCAGAAATAGTTATTTTTGGTAATCATCAGAATATCCCCCGTGGAAAGTTCCTCTTCCCGATAGAGCACCCTGTTTCTGATCCCGTTGTTATAGGCATTCACCCGCTTATTGGAGCGTGATATGACAATAGTTTCCTCCATACCGTCTCTTCGGTAGGCCTCTCCAATCTCATCGATCAGCTCGTTACCGGTGATCCGCTTCACGTCGGCAAATCCGTTCACATGCAGTTTGGGATAGTCGGAAGTATCCTCAAACCGTAATGCATTCCTGAGTGCGGTGGCATTATGAAGTATCCCCGACTCCTCAGCCTGTCGCACGATTTCCGTAAGATTGGCATCAGCGACCTGCAGGGAATAAGAACCTAAGACCGTTTTATCAAGAGCGGGACTACTCTCCTGCTTCACCGGTGGCAGCTGGGCATTGTCACCTATAAGCAATATCCTGCATCCTTCGCCGGAATACACGTACTCAATCAGATCGTCGAGCAGGCGTCCTGTACCGAAGAGTGAGAAATCGGCCGATTCATTGCTGATCATCGATGCCTCATCCACGATGAACAGCGTATGTTTGTGCAGATTTTCAGCCAGTGTGAAGTTGGGAGTTCCTTCGGCAAACTTTTGCTGGCGATAAATCTTCTTATGTATGGTAAATGCCTGTTGTGCCGCATAACCGGAAAACACCTTCGCCGCACGGCCGGTAGGTGCCAGCAGGATGGTTTTCTGTCTGAACTGTGTCATCGTCCTTACCAGACTCCCGATCAGGGAAGATTTACCCGTTCCGGCATATCCGGTCAGGAGGAAAAGCTGATCAGCGATTCCGGAAAAAAGAAAATCAGCGATCTTATCGAGGGCTTTCTGCTGGTCGTTTGTAAAACTATAAGGGAAATTATCGTTGATTTTCTCAATAAAGAAGCGATTAACCATTTTTTTTGGTAATTTTTCCGGTAAAAGTAGCACAATTATCATTCTTTTTCTAAATTTGTAGTCTAAAATCAGAAAATCAAAATCAAAACAGTATAAATTAAAAAGAAAAAGTCCATGAAAGTTGTAATGAGGGTGCTTTTAGCACTAGCCATTGTTCTTTTAGCGTACATCAGTTGGAGAAGTATCCAGGGGCCTATTGATTTCAATTCGGAAGTTGCAAAACGTGACAGGGCTGTCATCCAGCGGTTGGTTGATATCCGTACTGCCCAGTCAGCTTTACGTTCCCAGACCGGCGCCTACACGGCCAGTTTCGACACACTCATCAATTTTGTGAAGGATGGTAAAATTGCCACACTCATAAAATCGGGTGATCTTAGCGAGGCCCAATTGGAAGCAGGAATGACAGAAGAAAAAGCCATGCAGATCATCCGCTCCGGTAATCAGAAAGCCATCAAAGCTGCCGGTTTATGGGACGAAGCAAAAAATGCTCCCCAGCTGGTGAGAGACTCCATATACTCACCTGCTGTAGAAGTATTGTATCCAAATCGCAATCGATTCAGCATAGATTCACTGCGGTATGTACCCTTTGGACAGGGTGCAGAATTCGAGATGGGAACAGACTCCTTAATCACTGCTTCGGGATATCCCATTCAGGTGTTTGAGGCAAAAACTCCCTATTCGGTATATTTGGGCGACCTCGACAAAAAACTGCTGGATCAGAAGATTCAGGAAGTACTCGATCGACCCGGAAAAAAATATCCCGGCATGCAGGTAGGTTCATTGGAAGTAGCCAACAATAACGCAGGAAACTGGGAATAACAGGTTCACCAGCCTCACGTAATATGTTTTTACCGGAAAATATCGATTTAGGACATTCCGACGAATATAATTTATCCATTCGGCTCACGCCGGATGGATTTTCTTTTTATATCTACTCACCTGCTGATCCCTCTATTTTTCATTTTCAGGAGACCTCATTGGGAGGGAAGCTATCCTACCTCGATCATATTAAAAAGGTGATTTTTGATCTTGGCTTTTTCAGTCAGGTATTCAACAAGACCACTGTAACAACAGTCTCTGCCCAATATACCCTCGTACCCGATGCTTTCTTCGACAGGAAAAAGGCGAAAGAACTGTTCCATTTCAATTTTCACAATCCTCAGGGAGTGGTTTTGAGTGAGACCACCTCAACTGGTTCCCTGCATGTGCTCTTTAATATTCAGGAAGAGATGCATGCTTTTTTGTTGCGTAATTTGTGGAACCCCGTCTTTCATCACCATATCACGCCGCTGCTACAGCTCTTTGAAAAAGATCAGAAAGCGTGGGATACCCCAAGCTGTTTCGTAGACTTTCATGACAACTGCGCCACCATCATCTGCTTCGCCGGAGACAAGCTTCTTTCGGCCAACACAGTTCCTTGTCTGAACCCTCACGATACCACTTATTATATTGCAAGCCTATGGGAAAAGCTGCAATTCAGCCAGACCACCCACAGGCTCTGCCTCTCGGGAGAGGTTGACACGCAGAAAACAGTGATCGACATTTTAAAGAAGCTGATTCGTCGGGTGGAGTACGTCAATCTGCATCCGAAAGTGATGCTCACAGAGATACAAAGGAAAAACCTTCCCACCGATATACAGGCTGCACTATGCGTATAATCAGCGGAAAATACAAATCGAGAAGGATACAGGTCCCTTCCAATCTTAAAGCGCGGCCCACAACCGACTTTGCGAAGGAGAGCCTGTTCAACATCCTGAACAACAGAATAGAATGGGAAGAGACCTCTGCACTCGATCTTTTTTCCGGCACCGGAAGTATTGCGCTGGAACTGGTTTCAAGAGGATGTCCCTATGTGGTGAGTGTGGAGCAAAATCAAAATCATTTTCATTTCATCTGTCAGGCGCAGGAGAAACTGGGGGCAAAGGAGCTTTTTCCGGTAAGGGCAGATGTCTTTAAATACCTTCAATCTTTGAGACAGCAGTTTGACTTTATCTTTGCCGACCCCCCCTATGATCTTTCGGGAATCGATTCTTTGCCAGACATTGTCTTTGAAAAAAACCTGCTGAAGGAACAGGGATTGTTTGTGCTGGAGCATCCCAAAAAATTTAATTTTTCACAACTTCCTCACTTTCTTGAAGAACGCGCATACGGTAACGTCCATTTCTCCTTTTTCAGACGATAACTGTTTTCAGACTGTCATAATTTATCTTACTTTTGCAGCGAATTATTTATTCGTAAACAGAAAAGTAACATGAACAGAAAACAATTAAACAGGATGCGGGCTTTTCGTTTCAAACGGTTTGCAAGAAAATCCTACAGCGTTTTCAACAGCTTACACAAGACAGTCACCATCGGCGTACTGTCGGGTTGCACGCTGATGAGCGCCCATGCGGCTATTGCCGGGCCGGCAGAAAAGATTGCCGCCGAAAGATCAATCGACACCATTCCGCCCACGGAACTGGACGAAGTAGTGGTGACCGCCTCCAAAGTGGGCTTGCCACTGAACCTGGCAGCCAAGCAGGTAACCCTCATCTCCAAACAGGAAATTGAGCGAGCGCCGGTGCGCAGCATCGAAGACCTTCTCAATTACGTGGCAGGCGTAGACATCCTGCAGCGCGGACCGCACGGCGTACAGGCGGACATCTCCCTTCGTGGCGGATCATTCGATCAGACAGCCATCCTTCTTGACGGAATTAACCTCACCAGCCCCCACACAGGACATTACAGTTTCGACATCCCTGTCAACCTCTCCGACATCGAGCGCATCGAGATCGTGCAGGGACCCTCTTCCATGGTCTACGGGGCCAGCGCCTTTGCGGGAGGAGTCAACATCATCACGAAAAAAGACTACAAATCCAATGCCTTCGCCAAGCTGGAGGGAGGCATGCATGGCCTCTTCGGGGCGGAGGCACGGGGTGCATATCAGGCCAACTCCTCCACACACTCGTTCTCCGTCGGCTACAAACAGTCCGACGGCTATATCCGCAACAGCGATTACAAGATCGCGAACCTGCTATGGCAGAGCAAGTTTGACATCAACGGATCGGATGTCGACTTTCAGGCAGGACTCAACGACAAGGCATATGGTGCCAACACCTTCTACAGTGCCGCCTACCCGAATCAATTCGACAATACACAGGGTATTTTCATGTCCGTCAGGGGAGAGTCACACGGAAAACTGAAGTTTATCCCACATATCTACTGGAGCAGGCATTACGACGAGTTTCAACTGATCCGGGAAGGTACTCCTGACGTGCCCGCCTCGTACAAGAACCACAATTATCACCGCAGCGATGTGTTCGGGATGAACCTCCACACGCAGGTTGCCTCCAAATGGGGTATTACCAGCTTTGGCGGTGAGTTCCGGAACGAGGGTATCCTGAGCAACGTACTGGGAAAACCCATGGAAGATACCCTCGGGAGATACACAAAGTCAGACAATCGCACCCATATCAGTTATTTCGCCGAACACAATTTCATATGGGAGAAACTGACGCTCTCGCTGGGCGGCTTGTTGAACTACAATACCGCCATTGCGGATCGGTTCGACTTTTATCCTGCGCTAAACGGTTCGTTCCGGGCGACAGATCGCCTCAGCCTCTACGCTTCCTGGAACAAGGCCACCCGTATGCCCACATTCACGGATCTGTACTACACTACCAAGACGCATATTGGCAACAGCAACCTGAAAGCTGAAGAGTCGGAAGCTTTTGAGACCGGCATCAAATACAGCCACCCTGTGATAAATGGCAGCCTTGCCATCTTCCACATGAAGGGCAGGAACATGATCGACTGGGTAAAGGCATCTCCCGAAGCACTGTGGGAATCCCGAAACCACACCCGACTCAACAAGCAGGGCTTTGAAGCGGACCTGAACCTCAACCTGGCCTCCTGGTTCGGGTCCGGCCAGCCTATGCGAACGCTTTCTTTCGGATACATGTACATCGACCAGGAACGGGTGGAGGATGAACTGATATCGAACTACACGCTGAATCATCTACGTCACAAGGTGACTGCAGGCCTGCATCACGTGGTGGCGAAACAACTCTCCTTGTCGTGGCATTTCCGCTGGCAGCAGCGGGTGGGATCCTACGTGCAGTATGTGGACCTGAAGCCGGGAGAACGGATGGAGTACGCTCCATTTGCATTGCTCGACGTAAAGGCCAACTATGCGCTTCCCCGCGCCAACCTGTTCCTGCATGCCAACAACATCTTCAACACCACCCACGTGGATTTCGGTAATATTCCCCAGCCCGGATTCTGGCTCTCGGGAGGTGTGAGCGTGCAGCTTTAGAAAAAATCAGAATGGTGCGGGTTGTACCCGTTAATTGAAACGTGCTAGAAAATCCCCTCTGTGAAGTCCGAAAATGGTGACCGGAGGGGATTTTATTTAAAAAAGTATTTTATCGTGGCATATTGAAATACCGGGTTGCTAACCAGTGTTTATACATCGGATCCAGAAATTCTAACTTGCCCTGAATCTCATCGATCACATCCAGCTCTATCAGACGTCTTTTCAGTTGAATGACATTCGCTGAGGTACCCAAATTATAATTTGCCAATGTAGCCTTGGCTGTGAGCTGCTTTTCCTGCTTCAATATGGCTTCCAGGAGCGACAATTGTCGGGTGGTTAATACTTCTGTCATGTTGACAAAAAGAAGGCTGAGCTGATTAATGATATCTTCAAAAGCGTTCTCAACAATCTGGTCGGTGGCTCTTTTCTCTGTTCTGAACCAGACCTGTTGCGCCA
>ENA-UOOE01000129-UOOE01000129.1-fermentation-metagenome-genome-assembly--contig:-NODE-129-length-76891-cov-28.293769_pt1 | contig 76891 bp, 65 predicted proteins | sample MGYA00245776_ERZ724021 | MGnify/ENA primary metagenome ERZ724021 (study PRJEB28704, sample SAMN03018321) | fermentation metagenome | biome: anthropogenic terrestrial biome; feature: soil; material... | reverse complement strand
TTTTCTTTTTTCTTATGGAGATTATTACCATTTACACGGGTGCTTAATCAGCCTCGATAAAATGGAGCATACTAACAGATGGTCTGTACCAGTATCAATTATTGGGATTATACTTACAGTGCTTTTCGGCCTCTTATCTTTATATCAATACCTTAATCCTAATTAATATATAAATCTATGGACTTATATCCTTACCACTGTCTCCACGTGTGTCGTCAACGGGAACATATCGATCGTAAACAAGACTGTAAGCCCCTTAGACTTTACGTGTAAATTAATTACATATACAAAAAACCGAAGGCATTAAACCTTCGGTAAATTTATGCTTTGTATGGTGCCCGGGGCCGGGGTCGAACCGGCACGACCGGTAAGGGTCGCGGGATTTTAAGTCCCGTGCGTCTGCCTATTCCGCCACCCGGGCACGGCCAAGGCACTTAGTCCTTCGCGCAAGGTATAGTTTATCAAAATTATCTGTACTTTTCAATAGAAGATAAGGAACTTTCGATATTTTTTTAATTAACAGGCCATGTTCGCTGAGCTCATATCCATAGCCTGCCCTCTGGCCCCGACGTTAGGAGCTGGCCTCAGGACTGGGTTTTTACGTTTTATTTTTTTCACCGGCCCTGTCATTCTGAACGTTAGTGAAGAATCTTCCTTCTCGGAGTTGAAAGATCCTTCACTTTGTTCAGGATTTGCACCGCCCTGCGTCCTTAATAGTCGCAAGGGAACATCAGTTGTACCCGTAGGGCATAGACCGGCCTACGGTTTTATGTACTATGATATGAATTAATAGGAAAGGCTCGTGCAAACCTACACGAGCCTCTTGGTTTTCATATGGAGGGCGAGACCGGAGTCGAACCGGTGAATCGTGATTTTGCAGACCACTGCGTTAGCCTCTTCGCCACCCGCCCTTAATGCGCCGCCTGCGCAAAGATTATTATATCAACTTTTTCCTGGTATTGCAACCAAAACTGCCGGAATGGCAAGCCTTGTTTTATTAGACATAATAAAAGCGTTACATCGGTAACGCCTTGATACTCATGGAGCGGAAGACGAGATTCGAACTCGCGACCCTCGCCTTGGCAAGGCGATGCTCTACCACTGAGCCACTTCCGCATTTCTTATGGTGCCTCGGGGCGGAGTTGAACCACCGACACGTGGATTTTCAGTCACGCCTTGACATCTAAACTCCCAAGTGCCTAGTTTTCGGACTTCCCGAGGATCTAAAACCGAAGTTAATTTGCTTATCCGCTGAAGCTAAACGAGCATTTTTAGATTAGGTGGACCCGCTACATCACTACGGACTGCCTTCGACATTGACTATTATACACACCTGTAGAGGCTAATGCAAGGGTAATTTTAACTTTTCACTGTAAGAAGGCGGAGATTTCCGCTTTTATCTCCGCCCCTCTGTTAGCTTGTCTCTTAAACTATATTAAATTCCTCAATCACTTCATCATTATAGCCACTTCTGACCTGTACTACATTACATCCTTGATTTATTCCCAGCTCCCTATCTATCTCCTTCTCGATAGTAATTGTCTTTTCCGAGTTAGCCGTATCATACTTCTGTAGCACATCTAAGTACTTTATTAGTAGTTCCGCCCTCTGTAAATCTTTCATCTGTCTCTTAAAGGGTAGTGGGGGTTCTGTACCAGGACTTGGTAAGGAATTAGAGTGCCCCATGTAAATTCCCCCTTATCTATATTGATCATAAATGTAACAATATACACGTGGAAACATGTCCTCTATGAAGCCATATTCCTGTACTAAGTAATTTGCTATTTTAATATCTCCAAAAATATCATCACTTGCTAATCTCTGTTCAGCGGTTTTACACATCTCAGTAAATTCTTCAGATGTAAACTTCTTTGTATGCGGTGGGGATTCAGGTATAGATCCCAATTCTATTGTGAGTTACATCTGTGGTAGATTACAGGAAGTCGGTCTCGATATTCAAGGAGGAGGCTGGGATTTGTTAGGCCCAATAGATGATCAGGTAGTTGAAGAAAATCCTACCCCTACAAATTCAGAAGCAAAAGAAGATTTATTGGGATATATACTGGGTACCCCTTTATCTAAAGACTTTTTGGAAAAGGCTATTATCAGAGCCTATCAAATGGATTCTAAATAGACTACTTCCCATTTTACCCCGCTCTCCTCTTTGGTGGGCGGGGTTTTTAAATATAAGGAGGAGATTTTTTGGACGAGAATTTCAAAGCAGATCTGCTAAGAATGTGTGCAATAGTTTTAGCAGATGAGAAAAGACGTAAAACTGAAATTAAAAATAAATCAAATGGAGGTACCCTTGATGGAATCAAAAAAGTGGATAATCGCAGACACACATTTTAATGACCGAGGTATTATCGAATACGAAAGCAGGCCCTTTACTGATCAGGATGAAATGACAAAAGAGATAATCTATCGGTGGAATCAATTGGTAAGTAAAGAAGATGCTGTTTACCATTTAGGTGATTTTGGGTTTGGTACCCAGGAAGAAATTACAGAGATTGTGCATAAATTAAATGGCAAGATATGCCTTATTAAGGGCAATCATGACAGAGATTCATCTGATAAATGGTGGTTGGATACTGGTATTTGTAAGGTGTATGCCTTCCCCATTTTAATGGCCAAATTCTTCATACTCTCCCATGAACCAACTTTTGTTAATCCCCTTATGCCCTATATTAATTTACATGGACACATACACAATCAGTTAAGGCAAGACATCCAAAGAGTTAATTGCTGCTGTGAGCGGCATAATTATATGCCAATCAACTTAGATAGCATTATTGAAAGATTCAGAGCATTAAATCGCTATTCGGAAGCTGCTTAGTATTACATGCCTGCCCCGTGGTGGGGTTTAGGAAGGGGTAATATGCCTAAAGAAACTAAAGGCTTTTTTGAATGAAAAGTAAGGGGGTATTTTGATGATAGAGTTAAATGGAAAATACAACAGTGCTGAAGTGTTCACAGATTATATAGAGCAAAGTGCTATAGCTCAGATAATAGATTTATGCAATCAAGAAGCTTGCAGAGGTACTAAAATAAGGATTATGCCCGACGTTCATGCAGGAACGGATTGTGTAATAGGTACTACAATGCAATTGCAAGATAAAGTGATCCCCAGCCTATTGTATACAGCAGCATATACGAACCGATAAAAACGCTATTGATTACCTTAGAGAGTTATATCGAAGCATGTTTGTATTTTGCAGCAGAAAAAAAGAAGCATCTAATTTAAGAAGAGAATATTCCAAAACTATATCTGGACTACCCTCTTTATTTTATTTTCTGTGCTTATGATATTGCTAAGTACATCTAATGTAACCAATCAACTTGACACCTTATTCATATTATTGAACAGATGATTAAAGATAACGATGATGAAGGCGGCAAGCAGTGAATTAAGAAAGCCACCCATGCTTATGTTTGTAACGAAATGATCTGCAATCATGATCGTCCAGGCATTCACAATAAAGCTGAATAATCCTAAGGTCAGCAGGCTGACCGGCAATGTAATCAATAGCAGAACCGGCTTTAATATAAGATTTACTACTAACAGCACCAATCCCATGATAAGAAGTGCCGGGATATTGCCGATATGAATAGTATCTAATACAAATGACAGCAGATATATCGTTAATATGATAGATGCATATTTCATGAACGGTTTCGTCATTTTTACCTCCAATAGACAGGCTTTACCTGATTTTAATTAATACCTGGACTTTATCAGTTGTAACATCCGCAAGATCATAGGGTTCATCTCCGGTTAAAGAATCCAGCAGTTTCATGACCAGGACAACGAGGTCTTTAACTGAATAGAGGGTGATCCGGGAATATGAATTCGGATCAGGCCCTTTCGGTACCAAAAAACATGCGACAGTCAGTAAATCCAGAATACAGTCCAATAACTCCTGAAAGATATACAAAGGGATTGGAAAAGGAATACTTATGAACCTTCTGTTCTCAATCCGGAGCTTGATCCACAATAAATGAAAACACTTAATCGACATATACTCTTACCTTTACCATCGCCTTATGGCTTTCATCCCAGGCCTCCACATCAACGATATTCGGGTCGTCTAGGGTACCGTTTATGATCTCCTCGATTATTTTGGCAAAATCGATGCTGGAAATATCGATACCTTTCGCTTCCATTTCCTTTCTGGCATCCGCCGGAACCATAGTGGCCATTTTGTCAGCGATTTGACCGATCGTGGTCAGCAGACGTATCGGGATATTTACGTTAACATTAACGGAGTTGTCATCCGATGTAACCTTAACCTTAAGGAACTTATAGTTACGGCTTGTGGTTGTTACGCTTTCAACCTTCTGAATGGTTTCTGCTGCTTTAGTCACATTCAGAGCTTCCAAAAGCTCCATACCTTCGGCAGCGGTAATCTGCCCTTTTTCTATCATTTCTAATATTTTTTGCTGTTCACTCATGACTGGACCTCCTGTTATTTTAGATTTTTAATCCGTTCCGTTGCTTCTTTAGGAGAGATTTCACCTTTTGATAATTGGTCAAGAATCTCATTCCTGGCGGCGGTTTTATCTTCATTTTCCTTAATCAATTCTTTTGATGATACTTCATATCCCAGACCCCTTATGACCGAATCCAGTTTACCGCGGACCGTGGGATAAGAGATGCCCAATTCTTTCTCAACATCCTTGATATTACCGCGGCATTTTATGAATACCTTGACAAATTCGAGATCTTCTTCCGGAAGACGGCAGAATTCACACGGCTGGAAATCCCCTTCAATAACTGTGGTGCACTTGGGACAGCCGAGCTTGGTTATGGAAAGTTTTTCACCGCATACGGGGCATTTACCCGGAGCTTTGTATTTCATTGTTTTCACATCCTGATGTATTATTTAATTACAATATACGGTTATAGATTAAATATGTCAATAATAAAATTAATATTATTAATTAAAATGTTAATAATATTAAGTAATGAATTAAACATATTAAACTAAATTTTCTTTAATACCTTAATTTTGCTTAAAATGAGATGAATTTACAAGCCATTCATTCGATCATAAAAATTCTCCATATACCTTTTCAGGTCATGAAGGGTTAAAGAGGTATCTGATTGACAAAAACCGCATGGAACGACCGGATAGTTATAATGCAATTGGAAACAATAGCTCAAGAGGTGTTTTCACAATGATATCGGCAAAACTCAACAAGTACAATCAGAAAAGGAATTTTGAAAGAACCCTGGAACCGGAAGGGATAACAGAAATTGCAGGAGATGGTCTGAGGTTTGTCGTGCAACACCATATAGCCCGCCGAGATCACTACGATCTCCGTCTGGAATGGGACGGAGCCCTGTTGAGCTGGGCCGTGCCCAAGGGCCCTTCCTACGATACCCATGACAGGAGGCTCGCCGTACAGGTGGAGGAGCATCCTTTGGAATACAGCAACTTTGAGGGGACCATTCCCAAAGGGGAATATGGCGGCGGAGTCGTTATGATTTGGGATGAAGGTTACTGGGAACCTTATGCAGATGTGGATGATGGACTCAGGGAAGGTATGCTGAAGTTTGTTCTGCAAGGAAGAAGGCTGAAGGGAAGGTGGGCTTTAGTGCGGTTGAAAAAGAAAGAGGGCGAGACCAAGGATAACTGGCTGTTACTTAAAGAAAAAGATGAGTATGCCCAAACTGGCGACGGGATTTCCGAATTTACTACAAGCATCAGAACCGGACGCACCATGACGGAAATTGAACAAGGGGAAAATGAAAAGATTACGAGGAACCCCTTCGGCAGTACCGGCGTACAACTGGCCCAATTAGTCGATACGGTTCCTGAGGGTGAGGATTGGCTTTATGAGTTGAAATACGACGGTTACAGAATACTGGGGTATATTGAAGGCAACGGCGTTCGGCTCATCACCAGGAACGGCAATGATTATACCGAACGGTTCCAGGATGTCGCCTATTCCCTGGTTGATTGGGCTGATGGAAGAGCAATGATTCTGGACGGCGAAATGGTCATCACGGATACAGCGGGCAGGACGGATTTTCAGGCTCTGCAGAACTGTATGAAAAATCCCCAGGTTAAAAACCTGACCTATATCGTTTTTGATCTCCTGGCGCTGGATGGTACGGACCTCCGGGGACACCGCCTGATAGACCGGAAGGAAACCCTGGCAGCTATGCTGCAGGATGCCCCTAAAAACCTCCACTACAGTCAGCATGTCAGAGGGAATGGCCGGGAAAATTTCCATGTGGCCTGTGAGGCGGGCATGGAAGGGATAATAGGTAAAAAAGCCGATTCCATCTACAGTCCAACCAGAAATGGCGACTGGATCAAACTTAAATGCGAGAAAAGGCAGGAATTTGTTATCGGAGGATATACTCTTTCTGATAAAAAAACGAGCGGGGTAAGTTCTCTTCTCCTTGGCATCTATGAAGGTGAGAAATTAATCTATGCCGGACGTGCCGGCACCGGTTTAACCGAACGCGATAGGAAAGAGCTTGAGGAAACATTTAAAAGCATAAAAAGAATGGAGCCCCCTTTCCCACTTGCGCCCAAGCCCAGGTCGAATGAAAAGATCACCTGGCTTGAACCTGAGCTGGTCGCGGAAATCAAATTTGCGGAATGGACCGAAGATAATCTGCTAAGGCAGGCAAGCTTCAAAGGCCTGCGGCAGGATAAAGATCCCCGGGATATAAAAAAGGAGAAAGCGGATGACGAAATACAGCCTCAATCATCCGCTATAGAAGTGGAGGAACCCATGAAAGCAAACGATAACAGCGTCATTATCGAAGGAATAACGATCAGCAACCCGGACAAGTTGATCTTTGCCGACCCTGAAGTCACAAAAGGGGATGTGGTCCGGTATTACGCAAAGGTGGCAGAGCGCATGCTGCCATATGTGAGCCACCGGGTTCTCAGTATTGTGCGTTGTCCCCAAGGCATATCCCAGACCTGTTTTTACAAGAAGCATCCCGGTCCGGGCAGCAAGGGAATCGTAACAATCTCTGTTTCCAGCAGTGACGGAGAAACGGAGGATTACTTTTATATTGAAAACATAGCCGGGCTAATTGCCGAGGCACAAATGGGCACCCTGGAATTTCACACCTGGGGAAGCCGGGTAGACGAGCTGGAAAAGCCTGATATGATGGTGTTTGATCTGGATCCGGATGAGGGAATGGACCTGAACAGGGTGCGCCAGGGTGTACGGGATATGAAAAATATTCTGGCCGAGCTTTCCTTGAGTTCGTATCTCAAGACCAGCGGCGGCAAAGGATATCATGTGGTCGTACCTTTACAACCGGCTGTTTCATGGGATATGTTTCACGATTTTGCCCGGCGCGTTGCCCAGGTTATGGAGCAGAAGTGGCCTGACCTCTACACCAGCAATGTCAGAAAGGCCAAGCGCGCCGACAAGATATTCATTGACTGGATTCGAAATGGCAGAGGCGCTACCAGCATTGCCCCTTATTCCATAAGAGCGAGAAAAGGGGCTACGGTATCCATGCCGATCGCGTGGGATGAACTTGACACGGTGGCTCCCGACGGTGTCAATATGGCGGAGGCAATCCGGAGGATCGGCGGGAATGACCCCTGGAAAGATTTTTTCTCGAATAAGCAGCAGCTTAAATGAGCAGGTGGAGATAAAGCTACATCTCACATTTATTTATGAATCAAAAAAGCAACTGAGCCTTCCTGCGCAGCCTAATTCTGCGCGGGAAGGCTTTTTTACAATTACTGTTTTTAATGGTTTGCCACAATATATGTTATGTGTTTTGTAGGCTCGCCGGTTCAACAACAGTCTTTTTTTTCATACAATTATTAATGAAAGGTTCCGGGATTATCACAAACTGCCCTATGGGTGCGATGTTTATGAGGCGGAACTAAACCCCAATGATCACAAAGACATAAGGGAGGGAATATATTCGATATGAAAAAGGTGCTTGGTTTAGTAATATCACATAGAAAACTTGGTAACAGCGAAATTTTAGTTAAAGAGGTCATGAATAGTATTCCGGAGCCATGCAGCCGGGAGCTAATACGTCTGACTGATTTAAAATTAGAGCCATGCAATGCATGCTATCGATGCCTGGAGCCGGAAAATGATTGTCCCATCAAAGATGATTTTAACTTTGTAATAAGAAAAATCAGAGAGGCGGATGCTTTGGTTATTGGGGTGCCTGTGTATATATTAGGTCCTCATGGGTGTTATAAGATGCTGACAGACCGCCTGTTGGGAATCCAGAATCATGTCGAAGATACTAAAGACAAACCCTGTGTGATAGTAATACCTCATGGAGCCAAAGGGTGGGAGGGGTACAGCAAAACAGCCACTCTGGTGATGCCCCGGCTTCTTAGAATGAAGATAGTTGACTGTTGGGAGGTTCATGCAACCCTGCCGGGAGAATCATTGCTGAACCCGGATAATATTAAGTATGCCCAAAACCTCGGAATGAGAATTTTTAATGATAGCGGATACCAGCCGGGAAGCCGGGAATGTCCCTTTTGTGGATCTGATCTTTTCCGGCTGCTTCCGGGAAACAGATTGGAGTGTTCGATCTGCAGCGCCCAGGGTATATTAAAATACGATAATATCCCGGATTTTAGTGAGGCAGATTACTGCCGGTTTTCCGACCAGGAGTTGGAAGAACATTTTAAAGGATGGGTAGCTAATACGAAAACCCGGTTTTTGGAGAAAAAGGAGCGCTTGAAAGTTTTGCAAAAAGATTACCGGAATAAAGAGTGGTGGATTAAACCCTGATTTTCATAGACTGTTGGCCGGGGTCCTTAGATATGTCCTTTGGGCATGGGCCGGAACTGGAGGGAATGTATCATACTTTTATGCTGCATTCCCTTTATTTATTTTGGCGATGAAGACTGTTTCTAACAAACCATAAGAAGAAATCCAGCCTTGCAGGGGGATCATTGATCGCCCGGTCAGTCTGACAGAAAAAGTTGGAAATGATTGTATTACATTTATGAGGTGTATTTTATAGCATGGGAGGTATTTTATGAGGGGGATTTTATGTGAAAATAAATTTGCCTAAACTGGCCATAGGTATTGTCAGTCTAACACTCGGGTTTTTAATATCGATACAAATCAGTGCCAACTTACATAGCTTCAAAAATATATCTGTTAAACAATGGTCACAGCAAACCATCTATATGGAAGAGCTTAAAAAACAGAATGACAAATTGGTAAAAGAGGCGTTTAGCCTTCGAAACCAACTGGCGTCAGAAAGCCCGGATGAAAGTAAAGCGCTTAATGAAAAGTTGTCCCGAGTTAATATTACTGCTGGTTTTACCCCGATGATCGGCCCCGGGATTGTTATTAACCTGGATGATAATCCTAATCCATTAGCGGTAGATGATAATCCAAACGATTATCTTATCCACGACACCGACCTGTTATTTGTAGTCAATCACCTGAAAAGTTCAGGGGCGGAAGCTATCAGTATAAACGAGGAGCGTATAATCGGCAGTAGTGAAATAAGATGTGCAGGACCAACCATTCTGGTTAATACTATCAGGATCACACCTCCCTTTGAAATAAAGGTAATTGGCAACCCGCAGGTTCTGGAGGATGCAATGAGAGCAGAAGGAGGGGAACTGCAAGTTTTAGGAGCCAAGGGAATGAAGATAAGCATCCAAAAAGCCAGCAAAATAACAATCCCCGCCTTCGCAGGAATATTAGAATACCATTACGCTAAACCCAGTATTTTAAATTAATTTCAGGCTGCTTTTATTTAAGAGTTTTGCATAATTCCAAAAACCCCATTTGTCATTGCTATGAATAACGCTTTTTTGTCATCCTGAACGTAGTGAAGGATGACATGCGCAAAGTTACTGCTTAATCATAGGAAAAAGTTAATTATGCAAAACTCCCATTTGAGAGTGATTTAAGGAGGACTGTAAAATGTGGATTTTTGTTCTTTTTTGTTTTATGATCGGCATGCTGTTAGGTCTGCAAATGCCTTTCCTGGTTCCTGCCTTTTTAACCAAATACCTTTCAATAGCTATACTGGCAAGTCTCGATTCCTTTTTTGGAGGCATCCGGGCAAGTTTAGAAGAGACCTTCGATAGCCTGGTTTTATTAACCGGGTTTATTGCCAACTCTCTGCTGGCTGCCGGATTTGCATATATAGGTGACCAACTGGGCGTGTCTTTATACACTGCGGCCGTATTTGTCTTTGGGGTTAGGATATTTCAGAATTTAGCCATTATAAGGAGAATCGCCCTGAACAAATTACGCAAACCTAAACCGGTTGTGCAACTGCAGAATGGTGATTCTTTCTAGAAATACTTAATAAGGAGTTACTAAGCCATTATGAAACATGCTTATGTATCTTTAGCTGTAATTTGTTTGATATTCGGAGTTATGGTATCAGCCCAGTATAAATCCAATCAAAATAATCCCACTTATTTTTCCAATGATAGGTGGGCAGAGCTGGCTATTCAGACCGATAAGCTCAAGAACCAACAAAACGCATTGGAAAATGAAATTGTTTCTCTGCGCTATCAGCTTAATAATGCAGATACTGCGGCACAGGCTGAATCAATAAAAAAGATGTTAAACAAAGCCAGTATAGCGGCCGGAACAATCCCGGTAACCGGCCCCGGTATTGTACTGGTACTGGGTGATACACCAGACCTCCCGCTACAGGAAAACGCCAATCATATGTTACAGTATTGGAATATATTGACCATAATTAATGAATTAAATGCTGCAGGAGCAGAGGCTATCAGTATTAATGATGAACGCATTGTGGCTATCAGCGGAATCAGTCATCAGGGATCAAGCATCATTGTAAACCGGAACCCCATAACATCGCCATTTGAAATCAAAGCTATCGGAAATGCCAAAATACTGGAAAGTTCATTAAACCTAAAAGGAGGAGAAATACAGTCATTGTTATTTATTGGCAATAAGATCGAAATCCAAAAAGCAGATCAGGTAGATATCCCCGCCTATGCCGGGAAAAATTCATTTCATTATGCCAAACCTAAAACGGTGATTTGACTTTTAACACCCCAATTACGAAATGGATGTGAAGCCTTTTTTGATACTCTTTGGACCGGGAGTTTAAATCCCGGTCTTGTTTTTCTGGAATCCATATCCTTTAAGAAATTTAGAAAACATGGAAAAAGCTGCAAATGTGAACAAGAATCATATAATTCAGGCTGGGCAAAATGATATGGAAAGAACTTATTAGGAGGAACAGTGTTTAAACTATTAAAAAACGGGTATTGTTTTGCCCCCGACCATGCAGGCATCCAGGATATATTGATCGCGTATGACAGAATATGTGACATCAAGGACGAAATCCGGCCGGAAAATCTATGGGACGTGGAAGTAATAGATTGCCGGGATTGCCTGGTCTGCCCGGGAATCATTGACCAGCATGTTCATATCATCGGTGGCGGAGGGGAGCAGGGTCCAGTCAGCCGGATACCGGAGATTATGTTTAGTGAAGTGGTTGAGGCTGGAGTGACGACTGTGGTCGGGGTTCTGGGCTTTGACAGTATTACCCGCAATATTGCGGGGCTATTGGCAAAAGCCCGGGGTTTGGAAGCTGAAGGCATTACTACCTACATTTATACCGGCAGTTATGGAAGTCCTACCGAAACCTTGACCGGGCGGGTGCTCTCTGATCTGGCGCTGCTGGATAAAGTCATTGGGGTCGGTGAAATCGCCATATCCGATTATCGCTCCAACCATCCCACCTTACAGGATTTGCGCACATTGGCTTCAGAAACTAATGCCGGCGGGATGCTGGGGGCTAAGGCCGGTATCCTGCATCTGCATGTAGGTGATGGTCAGGAGGGGCTGGAATCCCTATTTCGATTAATAGATGAGTCCGATTTTCCGATTAACATGTTTGTACCTACTCATATCAATCGCAATCAAAAACTATTCGAACAAGGGATAGATTTATTGCAAAGGGGCGGTAACATCGATTTAACCGCCGGTGAGACGGCCGGCTACAGTGTGGCAAAATCTATTTCCACCCTTGTTGCCCAAGGCATTAACCTGGACCGGGTAACAGTGTCCTCGGACGGGAATGGAAGTGCTCCCAACGCTGCGGGAATCAGCCGTATGGATCAACTGTTGCAGGATCTTAGAGAGTGTGTTTTGGAGCATAAATTAGACTTTGGTACCGTAATAAAGACGGCAACTCTAAATCCGGCGCGGGTATTAAAATTATACCCGCGCAAAGGATGTCTTTTACCGGGCAGCGATGCAGATATTCTGGTCTTAAAACAAGATGATCTCAGTATCTATCATTTATTGGCTAAAGGCGAAGTGGCAGTAGTGGAACAAAAAGCGGTTAAAAAAGGAAAATTCGAAAAATAACTTATTTGAACAAAATAATTAGGAGGAAATGATGGGACAACACAGCAAGGGCAATTTAGTGATCATCGGCGGGGCCGAAGATAAATACGGCGACAGCAGAATCCTGCAGGAAGTAGTAGATATCATTGGGGGAGATGAGGCCCGGGTGGGTATCATAACCACCGCCACCCAGCAGCCGGAAGAGGTGGGGGAAGAATATCGGGATGTTTTTTTGCGTCTGGGAGTAAGGGAAACAGAAATTATAAATATCAATACTCGGGATGAAGCTAATCATGAAGATAATATTCGCCGGATTAGAGATGTCACCGGGTTCTTTTTTACCGGGGGAGACCAATTAAGAATTACCAGCATTCTCGGAGGAACCAGAGTATACGAGGCTTTGCACGATTCATTCAATCACGGAACGGCGGTGGTCGGTACCAGTGCCGGTGCTTCCGTCATGTGCAGTACTATGATCGTGGAAGGGAACAGCAATGATGCGGCCCGGAAATGCACCTTGAAAATGGCTCCGGGTCTGAGGTTCCTGGAGGGAGTAATAATTGATCAGCATTTTGATCAGCGGGGGAGATTAGGCCGCCTGTTATGCGGTATTGCCGAAAATCCCGGTATATTAGGTATTGGTATTGATGAAGACACCGCCATCAAAGTATATCCTGAGGAATATTTCGAAGTCTTAGGAAACAACGCGGTTACCGTGGTTGATGGCCGGTCCATAAAAAGCACTAATGTTTCCGAATTGGAACCGGACGAGATATTGACCATCACCAATGCCAGTCTGCATATTTTATCCCGGGGTTACGGATTTGATTTTAAAAGGCGGGAAGTTATAACCATACATTAAAATAGTTATTTCATAGGGGGATATATAAATGGAAATTATTAGTATGCGCAATTATAACAGCAGGAATATATACAGCCACAAGCCGGTTATTAAAATGGTGGTTGACCTTGGTGAACTGGCTGAAACACCAACCAATGAAATCCCAGGTTTTAATGATAGATTATTGGGGCATTTCCCGGGGTTGAGAACCCACTACTGCTCCCCGGGCTATGAAGGCGGTTTTGTAGAAAGATTGAACGAAGGCACCCTGGTATCTCATGTAACGGAACACCTGGCCCTGGAATTACAATGTATGCTTGGTTATGATGTCTATTTTGGCAAAACCAGGGTGATCGAAGAGCCTTCCCTGTACTGTGTTCTTTATGAATACATTAATGAAGGTTGTGCTCTGGACGCCGGTTATGTGGCAGCCCAAATAATACTGGCTTTAATTGAAAACGAGGCTGTGCCTTTGGATGAAATTTTAGACAGGCTTCGCCGGGTTACCTCCCAATCTGAGCTGGGTCCCAGCACCCAGGCTATTTTCGATGAAGCCCGACATCGAAAAATACCGGTTCGGCGGCTGGGTGAAGATAGCCTGCTGCAGCTGGGTTATGGTAAACATATGCAATTTATCGAAGCGTCTCTGCCTGGAAGCACCGGCAGTATCGCCGTGGACCTGGCCAAAAACAAGAAATTGGCCAAGGAACTTTTAAGGGAAAATGGGATTCCGGTTCCGGCGGGCGGCATGGTGGATTCGGAGGATGATGCGGTTATTTTAGCTGAAAAACTGGGTTACCCAGTTGTGATTAAGCCGGTAGATGCAAATCAGGGCAGGGGGGTTACGGTTAACATTGGTGATGAAAACCCGGTACGAACAGCTTATCGTTGGGCCCGTTCTTTTACCTGGAATGTAATAGTGGAAAAATATATCAGGGGTAAAGATTACCGGGTTTTAGTTGTCGGCAACCGGGTCGTCGCGGTAGCAGAACGAAAACCTCCCTATGTAACAGGTGACGGGGTTCATTCCATTTCAGAGTTGGTGGCCGAGGAAAATAAAAACCCCGATCGGGGAATAGGCCATGAAAAGCCTTTAACCAGGATTTATTTGGATTCTATGGCTAAAGATTTTCTCGCCCGGTCGGGATTGACATTCGATGATATTCCCGCAATGGGTGAAATGGTTTATTTGCGGGAAAATGGAAATATCAGTACCGGGGGCACTGCCCGGGAATGTACCCGGGAAATCCACCCGACCAACCAGGAATTGGCGGTAAAAGCAGCCCGGGCTATAGGTCTGGAAGTGGCAGGGATCGATATAGTGGCAGACAATATTGCCAAAGTAATAACCCCGCAAAGCGGAGCCGTTATTGAAGTAAATGCCGCCCCAGGTCTTCGTATGCATCTTTATCCCACCGAAGGGCAAAGCCAGAATGTGGCAGCCGCTATTCTTGATTATATGTATCCTGATCCGGCTATGGCTTCAATTCCCATTATTTCTATCACCGGTACCAACGGCAAAACCACAGTTACCAGATTAATCCGGCATGTTCTCTCCCTTACCGGCCAAAAGGTGGGCATGACTTGCTCCAGCGGCACCTATATAGGTGAAGAATGCATTTCCCGGGGTGATAACACCGGACCGGTGAGTGCCCAGGCCATACTCTATAATCGAGAGGTGGAGGTGGCAGTCCTGGAAACCGCCCGGGGCGGGATTATTCGTAAAGGGTTGGGCTATGACCTGGCCGATGTAGGGATTATAACTAATATCAGTGATGACCATTTGGGGCTGGATGGGGTAAACACCCTGGAGGATCTGGCTTTTGTCAAAGCATTGGTGGTGGAGGCAATTAAGCCCAACGGCCATGCGGTCTTAAATGCTGACGATAAGATGACAGAAGATATTGCCCGCAAAGTAGATGCCAACCTGATATTGTTTTCCCGGAACCGGAGCAATGCTTTTCTGGCACGTCATATCGGCCAGGGGGGTATGGCGGTAGTGGTTGAAGATGATATGCTGTGCTGGTATCAAAATATGACCAAAGCAGAGATTATGGAAATTTGCGAAATACCAATTACCTTTCAGGGAAAAGCTCTGTGTAATATTGAAAACTCTTTAGCGGCCGCCGCCGGCCTTTTAGCTCTGGGTGTGGCGGAACGTACCGTAAAGCTGGGTTTGATGTCCTTCAGGCCTGATCCGATCGCCAATGCGGGGAGATTTAACTTTTTCGATATGGGTGATTTCCAGATTTTACTCGACTATGGTCATAACATCAGTGGATATCAGTCTGTCGTTCAGCTCATCAACAGCATGGATGCGGCAAGGCTGATTGGTGTCATTGGCATGCCCGGTGACCGCATGGATAAATCAATTTTTGAGGTAGGCAAAATTTCCGGGCAAACCTTTTCTGAACTTTATATCAAAGAGGATAAGGATCTTAGAGGAAGAATACCCGGTGAGGTTGCCAGTATTCTTTATCATGGGGCGGTGAGCGGAGGAGCCGGCAAAGACGATATCAAGATAATTATGTCGGAGGTTGATGCTTTGCAGAATGCTATTAACAATGCTAAAACCGGAGACTTGATTGTTATGTTTTATGAGAATTTTGGTGAAGCTTACCAATTAATTGATGCTGTCATTAAGAAAAATGACCAGCCGATTCCTCTATTTCCCAAGGGGGATACCTACCTGCCTGTTACCCCGAATGAATCCATAGAAACCGCATTAGGACTTTAAAAATTACTATTGCACTTCTTGCGGGCGATCATGGCCGGGCGAACTCTTTCGCCCGGGATAAAAACGCTTCAGGCGGGGATAATGAAGCGATTATATAGGCAAGATAACATCAAGTTTAATCTTCAGGCCGATGGAGGACTAAGTGGTGAGCGCGGAAGAATTTTTGGTAATAAGCAATAACCCGGCGGTCAGGGGAATTAAAAGGGCGAAAATGTACTTTATAGAGGGTGATTGCCTGGCCGTCCTGTACCAGGCCTTTAGCATGGCAGCATCCGGTTATAAGCTTTTATCCCATCCCCTGGCCGGCAGTGTAAAACCGGAATACAACTATTACCGGTCCATCGTTTTTAGCGCCGAACCAAAAGACCAGGTTGATCTTATGCATCTGCGTTTATTGGATAGATGCCTGTTAAAGTTGGAAGAACGGCAGAATGCCGGGATTTCTTCGGAGCGGCTGGCCCTTTATACTCAGGATCTGCAGATTATGGATATTGAATTTCTGAATAGTGCGCTCAATGCCTTAGGAGAGAGAATTCCAGCCAAAATCAAGCAACATTTATAGATAGGAGTGAATTTCATGCAGCTGGAACTGGGTCATATAGAGGTCAAAGACGTGCAATTCGGTGCGAAAACTGAATTTAGAAACGGCACTGTTTTCATAAATAAAAATGAATTATTGGAGATTTTAAAAAATGAGCACTTTTCTAAAATTGAATTGGACATCGTACATCCTGGAGACGCAGTGAGAATATGCCCGGTCAAAGATGTGCTGGAACCCAGGGTCAAGATTGCGGGCAGCGGACAAATTTTCCCCGGATATTTTGGTAATGCGGAAATGGTGGGAAGCGGAAGAACCCATGTATTAAAAGGAATGACGGTGCTTACGGTGGGTACCATAGTAGGTTTCCAGGAAGGTATTATTGATATGTCCGGCCCGGGAGCAGAATATACCCCCTTTTCCAAAACTATTAACCTGGTTATATCGGCCGATAAAAAAGAGGGCTTGTTTCAGCACGAACATGAAGCGGCTTTGCGCCACACCGGACTAAAAGCGGCCCGTTATGTTGCCGAGGCGGCCAGAAATGCTGAACCCGATCAAATTTCTACTTTTGAAACCAGACCCCTGTCGGAGCAACTGAATCAATATCCTGATCTGCCGCGGGTGGCTTATGTATATATGCTGCAAACTCAAGGCCTTATGCATGACACTTATTTGTATGGGGTTGATGTTAAAAGCATACTGCCGACCTTCATGTACCCCACTGAAGTTATGGATGGAGCGATTATCAGCGGTAATTGTGTATCGGCCTGTGACAAAAATACCACCTATCACCATCTGAATAATCCGGTTATAGACGACCTTTTTGCCCGGCATGGCAAGGACCTGAGCTTCGTGGGGGTGGTAGTTACTAATGAAAATGTAACCCTCTTGGATAAAGAACGCAGTTCCAGTTTTACCGCCAAGCTGGTGGAAGGTCTTAAGGTGGATGGCGTTATTATCAGTGAGGAAGGTTTTGGCAATCCGGATGCCGATCTTATCATGAACTGCAAGAAAATCGAGGCTCTGGGGATAAAGACGGTCCTGATCACTGATGAATATGCGGGCCGGGATGGCGCCTCCCAGTCTCTGGCGGACGGGCACCCGCTGGCTAATGCCATAGTAAGCGGAGGCAATGCCAATGCAACGATAGATTTACCTCCCATGGGAAAAATTATAGGCCACATTGACGCGGTCAACATTATTGCAGGTGGTTTCGATGGAGCGCTTAAGAAGGATGGTTCTATTACAGTCGAGATACAGGCCATCACCGGAGCTACCAACGAATTGGGATTTAATCAGATGGGGGCCATAGAATTCTAAACAAACTATAAATCACTTAATACCAGAAGGGGGATACAACAATGGCCGAAATTCGTGTAGTTCACTATTTGAATCAGTTTTTTGGCCAGATCGGTGGTGAAGAGAAAGCGGATATAACTCCGTTCAGCCAGGAAGGAACGGTTGGACCGGGTACAGCACTGCAAAAAGAGCTGGCCAATGATATTAAGATAGTGGGAACAGTAATATGCGGGGATACTTATTTTAACGAGAATATCGAAACCGCAGCCGATAAAATAACTTCCCTGGTGGCCGGATTCAAACCGGATATCCTTATAGCCGGACCGGCGTTTAACGCAGGAAGATACGGCATGGCTTGTGGAGCGGTATGCAAGGCAGTACATGAAAAACTAACTATACCGGTTGTTACCGGTATGTACGAAGAAAATCCCGGAGCCGACATGTATAAAAAGGATGTATACATCGTAAAAACCGGCAATTCAGCCGCGCAGATGCGCAAGGCCATACCGGCACTGGCAAAATTGGCTATGCGCCTGGTGTGGGGGGAAGTTTTAGGTTCGTCCGCCGAAGAAGGATATCTGGCCCGAGGAGTGCGCAAAAACGTATTTCATAAACAGCGGGGTTCAGCCCGTGCCGTCGCAATGCTATTGCAAAAAATCAAAGGGGAAACATTTGTTACTGAATATCCTATGCCGGTCTTTGACCGGGTCAGTCCCCGGTCTGCTATTAAAGATTTAAGCAAAGCCAAGCTCGCCCTGGTAACCTCCGGAGGTATAGTTCCCAAGGGCAACCCTGATCATATCGAATCTTCCAGTGCCTCGAAATTTGGCCGTTATGATATTACCGGGGTCAATGACCTGACGAAAGAGACTTACGAAACTGCCCATGGCGGATATGACCCGGTTTATGCCAACGAGGATGCTGATCGGGTACTCCCGGTAGATGTCCTGCGGCAACTGGAAAAAGAAAAAGCAATTGGCAATCTGCATAATTTTTACTATGCCACCGTGGGCAATGGGACCTCGATTGCCAATTCCAAAAAATATGCCCATGCTATTGGGGAAGAATTAAAGCAGGAAAAGGTAGATGGAATAATCCTGACCTCCACCTGAGGGACCTGCACTCGTTGCGGCGCAACGATGGTAAAAGAACTGGAGGACGTGGTGGATGTCCCGGTGGTCCATATCTGTACGGTAGTGCCTATTTCATTGACCGTAGGTGCTAATCGTATTGATCCTGCCGTAGCTATTCCTCATCCCTTGGGTAATCCGCAGCTAAGCCCGGATGAAGAATTTATTCTGCGCCGGCATATAGTCGAAAATGCGCTGCGTGCATTAACTACCGATATTAATGAACAAACTGTTTTTGAAATGCCATAAAAAAGTACTATATCCTACTATAATTTGTTCTGCTGCCCCCAGGAGGTGCGCGGGCAGTACGAACATAACTTGGCATGTTTTTCTTTAATCTCTCTTGAACTTGACTCACCTGGCGCAATACTATTTAATAACAGTTGAAGTGCTTTTAGTACTCACAATTTTACTTTCTGGTAAAATATTGTAAACTGTTGGTGAGGTGGCAATGCTTGAGAGAAGATCCTAAACAATGTATTGATATAAAAGCTGTGCATTATTGGCGCTGGACTGCAATTATCAAATCAATTTTCTTATTATTGATTCCAGGCGCTTACTATTTTACGGTGCACTTATGGCAATGGCCTTTTTGGATTGCCGTGGTATTGGTGGTTCTCACCCTGGCGGATGCAGTCTTTTCTATTTTTTTCAAACCTGATATCATCTGGAAGACGTGGCGTTATGAGGTCTCCGAGCAGGAGATTGACCTCCTGCACGGGGTATTTATCAAAACCCGCACCTTAATTCCAATGGTGCGGGTACAGCATGTAGATACTGAACAGGGCCCGCTTTTGCGGCATTTTGGCCTTTCTACCGTAAGTATATCGACTGCGGCCGGAAATCATGAAATTCCGGCTCTGGCCGATGAGGTGGCTGCAGTATTGAGAGACCGTATTTCAGAACTGGCCCGGGTGGTGGATGAAGATGTATGAACCGCAGCGGTTACACCCGGTAGCAATAATATCTTTTTTTATTCACAATCTGTATAACCTGGTCCAGGCAGCTCTTCCTCTCTTCCTGGTTTTCCTGGCCGGGGGCAATCATAAATGGCTGTTGGCGGTGCTCCCTTTCTTACTGATTATCTTCATTGCCTACGGTGTGCTGTATTGGCTGCGCTATGTCTTTTATGTGCATGAACAGGAATTGCGTTTGGAATTTGGGGTTCTGGTCAGAAAGAAAAGATACATCCCTTTCGAAAGAATTCAAACCGTACAGATTTCAGCCGGTGTTTTGCAGCGCATGTTCGGACTGGTTAAAGTTGAAGTGGAGACCGCCGGCGGGGGAACAAAAGCTGAGTTTGTACTGGCAGCTCTATCCCGGGAGAAAGCCGAAGAGTTACGCCGGATACTGCAGACGGGTCAAAAGGTTTTGAACCATACGGATGAAGAAAATACCGCAATTGAGTATACCTTATCTACCCGGGCGCTGTTATTGTTAGCCACTACTTCCAACGGAATAGGGGTAGTCATCAGTGCCATGCTGGTATTCTTTTCCCAGCTGGATGATATTTTCACCAACCTGCATATTTGGAATAAAATGATCGATTATGCCGAGAGCCTGGCGGTCGGAAAGGTGAGCCTGATTATCTCGGCTGTTATACTCTTGCTGCTGGTGGCCTGGCTCTTATCCTTATTGGGGACCATCATTAAATATGGAAACTTTCATCTTACGCGGGAAGGCCAAAGCATAAAGATAAGCCATGGCTTACTGGAAAAACAGCAATTAACCATTCCGATTAAACGGATTCAGGCTGTCAAGGTAGTGGAAGGTCTATTAAGACAACCTTTCGGGATGGTTAGCATACAGGTCGTAAGTATCAGCAATATCGGCAAAAAAGGGGAAGGAAATGTATTATTCCCCCTGCTGCCGAAAGATCAGCTGATGCGGTTTTTGAAAGAAACAGTCCCTGAATTTGCCATGCCTTTGCAGGTGCAGGGCTTACCCACCAGGTCCAGGCCCCGTTATTTATGGATAAATATAATACCTGCTTTGCTAATCGCAATTGGGTGTACCATTTTCCTGCCCTGGGGTTATTTATCTTTCTTATTGCTATTGCCGGCGGGCTGGCTGGGAATCTGCCAGTACAGAGATGCCGGCTGGAAGATGGAGGAGAATAAGCTGTTATTGAGGTCGCGCGTCATAGGGAGAATAAGCACTATCCTTCCCCGCCGAAGAATTCAGTCCCTGGATATATCGCGTAACTTTTTTCAGGAACGCAGAGGTCTGACTACTCTGGGAGTAGCCCTGGCCTCCGGTACTTTGGGAACGAATATCATGCTTAGAGGGATGGATGAGGAGGCCAGCAGCCTCATATTACATTGGTTTAAGCTTGGCATTATGCGGCATAAGACCAAAATTTATTAGTCAATACGTTTAACCGGCAGCCTGCCTTTATACCGCAGGCTGTTTTTTTATGGCTTTAACCTGTTTCACTGTGCACGACAGGTTAAAATCCATAATAGCAATAACAGGAGATACCTCCCAGTACTATGAAAAATCCAGAAAATATCATTAAACGAATCTTCCTGGGTCTATTTTCTTAAATTGCGGCTTTTTGGCCTAATTTGTACGCAAGGTCCTATAGACAATCACAGGTATATACCCTAACATAATATGATGCTAATATGTAAAATTTTTATTCTGAAGTAATTGTAGGGAGATAAACCTGAAGGAGGTGAATTGTGCAAATCCTTTTCTCGCAGTAATTTCAACAAAAAGGGGGATGATTTACCTTGCATAAGAAGTTGAACGATAGTCTCGCCAATAAAGTAATTGTTACTGTACTAACTGTTGTTATCATCGCTTTTTTAGTTACTGGTTTGGTTAGTTTTTCAAATACCAGACAAATAATGAAAAAGGATCTGGATGCCCGAATTGAGGATCAATCCTACAAGATTACACAATCCCTGGATGCTTTCTTCGCCTTGAAGGTTGAAGACGTGGTGCAGATGAGCCAAAATCAATATCTAATTGATTACGCCCGCAGCGTTCAAAATCCTGAACAGCTAAATTCCAATCCCCAATATACCGAGGTCATTAATAATCTGCAGAACATAAAAAAGACGGATTCCAATATGGAACTGGTCTATCTGTGTATTGGCAAAGGCAAAGGTTACATAGCTAATGATGATCGCCGGATGCTGCCGGGCTTTGATGTGAATGTGCGGCCCTACTATACGCAGGTTTTAGAGAAGAAAGGTATTATATTCACCGAGCCCTATGCTGATTCGAATACCAAAATAATGGTTATTACGATTGCCGGTCCCGTCTATGACCAGAGCCAAAATATAGTTGGGGTAGTTGCGGTCGATGTTCGGTTGACCCAACTAACAGAAATTATTAAAGGTTATAATATCGACTACAAAGGTTCGGCAATTTTAGCCAGTAATCAAGGGACCGTAGTCTATGATAAGGATAAAAATAAGATACTAAAAGATAATATTACTAAATACGAAGGAAGTCTGGGCGTTATCGCCAAAAAAATGCTTTCCAATAAGAGCGGGCGTGCCATGTATGATAAAAATGGCGATTCGTACTATTTTGCCTATAATGCCTTGCCTTCCAATGGATGGTCTTTAGGAGTAAGCATGCCCCAGAAAGAAGTGGAAAAAGAGCTGAAAAGCTATCAGCGGCTTATGATCTTTCTTTATATAATCGCTTTGCTGCTGGTTGGGGCTGTAGTCTACATAATGATTCGCAGATCAATTGCCAGTGTCCCTGAACTGGTGAAAGATATGGATCGTATGGCAAACGGTGATTTGACCACCTTGGCCGAGGTCCGATCCAGCGATGAAATTGGCGCCATTGCAGGTAAATTCAATAAGGTGGCGGAGGCGATCCGCGATATTGTAGTGAAACTGCACAGTACTACCGAAAAGGTGAATAATGTCAGCAATGAGCTGCGGCAGTCAGGCAGCAATCTGTCATCCGTGATGCAGGAAAGTTCCAGCTCCATCCAGGAAATATCCGCCAGCATGGAAGAGCTTTCAGCCGCTTTTGAAGAGATTAATGCTTCCAGCCAACAGGTAACCCATTCCTTATCAGTGGTTAATGATAAATCAATGAAGGGATATAAGGATTCCCAGGAAATCGAACTGAGGGTTGATGAAACGGCCAAACAGCTGCAGCAAGCCCAGGAGAAAGGCGGCAATGTATACCGCCAGATCGAAGAGGATACTCTCCGGGCCATGGAAGAGGCCAAAGTAGTCGAGCAGATTGCGGGGCTGGCCAGTACCATTTCCGGTATTGCGGATCAGACCAATTTGCTGGCACTTAATGCCGCGATTGAAGCAGCCCGGGCAGGGGAACAGGGACGTGGTTTCGCCGTTGTGGCTGAAGAAGTACGTAAACTGGCAGAGAACTCCAGTGAAGCTGTTTCCCAGATTCAGCTCTTAACCGGCCGGGTACATACGGCAGTGAATGACCTGGTTGCCAATACCCGCAGGCTGCTGCAATTCTTTGAACAGGATGTCACCGGTGATTATAAATCCATGCAGGAAACGGTGCATCAATACCGGGAAGATGTGGGTATGTTAGGCAGCATTACCGCCAGCGTGAGCGAGAGCATGAACAAAGTTCTGGCCAGTATGGAAGAAATCGCCCGTTCGATCGACACCACTTCCGAGACGGTCGAACAAACGGCAGCCGCTTCCCAGCAAGTTGCTCATGGAACCCAGGAAGCTACCCAATCAGCCGGAGAACTGGAACGGGTCTCCAATGACCTGATGGAAAACTCAGAGGTATTAAATAAACTGATTGCAAGATTTAAACTGTAAATCTTGCTTTAAAAGCAGATGGGCCAGCAGGCAGGCCTTGCCGGTCCAACCGATAAGAGTCCGGGAGATATCGTTTAACATATATCTCCCGGACTTTTTTTATCGGCGGTTCATCGCGATAAACAGTATGAGCAAGGTTTGATTTATATCACCAATATTTTCAGTGCCCAATTTCCTGTTTTGTACTATATAATCAAGGTATAATCTATTTAAGATATCAATATATGCTTTAGATGCATATCACAAATACAGCCCGGCGCACTCTGGATTTATATCCGGGATGAAAGAAGGCGATCTGAGATATGAAAATTTTAAGAGAAATAATAGGTATTAAGGAAGAAAACTGCACCAACTGTCATCAATGCATAGCGGTGTGCCCGGTCAAAATATGCAACAATGGCAGCGGGAATGTTATCAAATTCAATAATAACCTCTGTATCGGTTGCGGTCGTTGTATTGAGGCCTGTGTCAGGAGCCACGGAGGTAAAATGGAAAAGAGCGCCCGGTTTGCTATCGATGATGCTATTCAGTTTGAGGCGGATTTGCACCAGAAGAAAATAATTACATTGGTAGCACCTTCAGCGCAGAGTAATTTCGACCTGCCCAAACTGATTACGGCTTTGAGACTGCTGGGTGTCCGAGGTGTGTATGATGTAGCTTTGGGTGCGGAAATCACTATAGCCTGTTATCATGATGCCATCCAGTCGGGAAGGGTGAAGACGCCTCTCATAGCTACGCCTTGCCCGGCGGTAGTCAAGTATATTGAACTGAATCACCCGAATCTGATCGATTACCTGGCTCCTATCGGCAGCCCGGTTTATAATTTGGCCGTTTATGTTAGATCACTGCATCCCGATGCGGAACTGGCTTTTATTTCCCCCTGCCTGGCCAAAAGCAGGGAGTTTCAGGATAGCCGGGCGGTTAAATATAATGTAACCTATACTTCATTATTGGAAATTCTGCAAAAGAACGATATCAATTTGGAACATTTGGATAATGGGCAATTTGATAATGCGGTGGCAGCAGGAGTTGCTACCAGTTTCTCCACTCCCGGTGGTCTGAAGGAAAGCTATCTATTCCACTATCCTGATACACCGGCCAGTTCGATTACCCGAATTGAAGGCAGGCTGGTGTTTGAAAAATATCTTTATAATTTGGAAAATTCTATTTTAAACCGAAAACCTAATCTTCCTCAAATAGTCGACGTTTTGAGTTGCACTAAAGGATGTAATATGGGAGTTGGCTGTATTAATAATAAAAAGTCGATTGATGAGATAGAAAGCTCCGTAGCTGTTCGTTCTGAAACAAGTACCAGCGATCGGCAAGTTAATGAACAACTGCAGAACTTTTTAGCTGATATTATTAAAAAATATGATTTTTCTTATTGCAACTACAGTGATTTGTCTCAGAATCATTTAAAAATGCCCAATAAAAGTGAGTTGAAAACTATTTACGCTGAAATGCACAAATATGAAGAAAAGGATTTTAGAAATTGTGCTGCTTGTGGTTATAATTCCTGTTATCAAATGGCGGTAGCAGTATTTAATGGTTTGAATAAGGCCCAAAATTGTCATATGTACCAGGAAAAGCAGTTGCGCATAGAGCAGCAGCAACTTAAGAATATGCACAGCGAATTAACCAATATTTTCGATACCATGTCAGATGGTGTTATTGTATTGAATCAGGAGGGCAGAATTTCGCATTTTAACCGGACTGCGCAAAAAATTCTCGGTTATTCAGATGAAGCCTTGATCGGGGTTTATATTGGGGATTTATTTTTAGGAAAAGCCCCTAATGTATTGAACCTGCTTCAAACCGGGGAGCCTTTTGATGACTGGGAGATTTTGCTTGATGGCAAATATCGCAAAATACATGCTACCGCCTCAGGCAAACCTGTTTATGGTGAAAATAAAAAAGTGGTCGGGGCTACTATTATCTTAAGGCCCATCGCGCAGGTGCAACAACTTGTCAATAGTTTTACCGGAGCTCATGCCAGCTTTACTTTTGATTCCATAATCGGTGAAAGTGAAAAATTAAAAACATCGGTTAAACTGGCCATGATGGCAGGTGCCAATAATTCAACCGTTCTTCTGCAGGCCGAAAGTGGGACCGGCAAAGAAGTCTTTGCTCAGGCCATTCATAATGGCAGTCTGCGTAATAACGGACCTTTTGTGGCTATTAACTGCGCTGCACTGCCCCGTGAATTGGTGGGCAGCGAATTATTCGGCTATGTGGAAGGAGCATTCACCGGGGCGCGGCGGGGCGGAAGACCCGGTAAATTTGAGCTGGCTAACAAAGGAACATTATTTCTGGACGAGATTGGGGACATGCCTTTGGACCAGCAGGCCATGCTGCTTCGGGCCATACAGGAGAAAGCCATATTAAGAGTGGGCGGAGACAGTCTCATAAACGTTGATGTAAGAATAATTGCCGCTACCAACAAGGATTTGCTGGCTCTGGTTGAAGCGGGAAGGTTCCGGGCCGATCTATACTACAGGCTGAATGTAGTTCAAATCACAATTCCGGCTTTGCGGGAAAGACGTGAAGACATCAAATTGTTATTCAATCATTTTGTGAAGCTGTTCTCTCCCAAATTCAACCGGTATATTACCGGGGTTGATCCGGCAGTGCTGGCCTGCCTCGAAAATTATGATTGGCCGGGCAACATTCGCGAACTGCAGAATGTAGTGGAAAGAATCCTCTTAATGGCTGAAGACGGCCACATAACTATAGAACACCTTCCTCCGGAAATAGTGAATATGGCTATTGGCCATTCCCGGGACAGGTGGGAATGGGAACCTAATGCGGCCAGCCACAGCCTTGGATCATCGCAAAACCGCAATATACGAAAATTGAATGCACTTGAACAGGAACAACAGAGGATAATTCAGGCTTTGGATGATAATGCCGGCAATGTCAGCAAGACGGCCGCAGCACTTGGTATTTCACGCAGTACTTTGTATAGAAAAATGAAAAACTATTGCATTGATAACTAGAAGGGTTTGTCCCAGAACTGTATCGACATATAAATGATTGTAGCAAAAGTGTCGCATTAATAACATATTATGTAAATAATGCAACACTTTTGCTACATATAAATTTAGAATAAAACCTTAAAAAAATAAATTTTTAATATAAAGTCCCTGAGTCAGGGGCTTTTTGCTTACTTAAAAGCTTTTTTAAAAATATTGGCACGGAAATTGCTTTATAAAATAGTAAAGAAAAATAATTAACGTGAAAGGAAGATGACGAAAATGATAGATGTGAAAAAACTGCAAATGGAGATAATGGCTAACGATTCCAAGACTAAAAAAATTTACTTGACCGTAAAACCGGATTCCATCAAAATGCCCAAATATCAGAGCAAAGCGGCTCCGGTAGTTTGCCCCCGCAGTGCCGAGGATGTATATGCCCTGGGAATTAGCCTGCAGAAATATATCAGTTCCGTTTATGTTGAATTAGCGGAAAGGAACAAAGGCAGAAAAAACCCGTATACCAATATGGTCCTTAAACAATTGGTTATTAAAAGAAAACTGGAGGAAATTTCCCGCGAGAATTTAAATGGACTGCTGACCTACTTCTATAATAATGGCGGACCTATTATCGAACCGCCTGTATCAGAGCAATTAGCCGCTGAAATCCAGCCTTCTGTTAACAGCATTGTGTCGCGCTTTTTGACTCAGGCGAATTTACTGATAAACCAGGCGGTTGAGGGTGATTTACTGGCCGGTGATTTGGATGCTGCAATCGATAATCAGGTTATTGGCATGTATACTGCCATGGGCCGGCTTTTCCAGCATGATAACATGCAGAAGGCTTTTGAGCAATTGATAGAAGTTAGGGGCATATAAGCAAACAGGCAGATGTCCATCAGACTTTTATAGGGATAAAAATGGTGGGAAGACCTGAAACGGTATGGCTGTCGTGCTGTCGGTGACAGATATAATTAATGGTGGGGAGGATCCTTTTGTAACTTGTACAAAAGGATCCTCCCCATTTTGCAATTCATTTGACAATATACCCTCTGCGGTATATAGCTTATAATAATATAGCTATATAATTAAGGAATACTAGGATTATGTCCAACAGATAGCAGAAGATCAAAGCCATGAGATAATTTAGAACGATTGGGAGGAATGGTCGTGCATAAAAAATTATTTATTCCGGGACCGGTCGAAGTTAGAAACGACGTACTGGAAAAAATGGCCACACCTATGATAGGTCACCGCAGCAAGGATGCTTCAGCCCTGCAGCGGAGTATCAGTGACAAGATAAGAAAATTATTCTTTACCGGGGAAGAAATACTGCTCTCCACCAGTTCCGGCAGCGGGCTGATGGAAGGAGCTATACGTTCCTGCACCCTTAAAAGAGCCGCTGTATTTTCGGTAGGAGCATTTGGCAACCGCTGGTTTGAAATGGCCCGGAACAATAATGTCCCGGCTGATTTATTTGAAGTGGAATGGGGAACAGCTACTACACCGGAGCAGGTCGATGAAGTGCTTGCCACTGGAAAATATGATTTGATTACCATAACCCATAACGAGACTTCCACCGGTTTGATGAATCCGGTGGAAGCCATCGCGGATGTAGTAAAAAAATACCCGGAGGTAGTATATTGCCTGGATACAGTTAGTTCCATGGGCGGGACCAGGATTGAAGTTGACAAACTGGGAGTAGATATATGCATTACCTCAACTCAAAAAGCCTTGGGGCTTCCGCCGGGGATGTCTATCTGTTCCTTCTCTGAAAAGGCGATTGCGAGAGCCAAACAGGTACCTTTCCGGGGAATGTATCTGGACCTGCTGGCCCTGTATGACTATATTCAGAAAAAGGATTATCAGTATCCTTCGACCCCATCCCTGTCCCACATGTTTGCTCTGGACTACCAGCTGGACAGAATCATGGCAGAGGGGATTGAGAACCGTTTCCAGAGGCATCAGGAAATGGCGGAGTACGTTCGTGACTGGGGCAGAAAGAATTTCGGACTGTTTGCCGACGCAAGATACCTGTCCAATACTTTGACTAACATGAAAAACAGCCGGGAAATCGATGTGGCGGCTTTGAACCAGGAACTGGGCCGGCGCGGTTTTCAAATATCCAACGGTTATGGCAAGCTGAAGGACAAGACTTTCCGCATTGCCCATATGGCAGATTGCACCATGGATGAACTAAAAGAATTAATCGGTAATATTGATGATATTTTAAAATTATAGAACTTTAATCAAATGCACATACCAGGGGTCGAACTTAACGGCAAGTGCCTCGGTATAATAGGATTTGGCCGCATTGATCGGGAAGTAGCCCGTCGGGCTGATGCATTGGGTATGAAAATAATATATACTGATATCATCAAGCCTATGAACGATGAAGCTTGTGAGTAGGTTGAGTCGGAATCAAACAGGAGGAGTTAGAGAATGGCAATAGTAAGACCCTTTCGTGCCTTAAGACCACGGCCTGAACTGGCGGCACAAGTAGCAGCATTACCGTATGATGTTATGGATAGTGATGAAGCCAGAGAGATGGTTAAGGGCAACCCTTATTCGTTCCTGCATGTGGACAAGGCGGAAATTGATTTGGATCCGGGCCTTGATTTATATGATGAAAAAGTGTACCTGAAAGCCCGGGAAAATCTGCAAAGGATGGCCGCAGACAAGGTGCTCGTGGAAGACACCCAACCCTGTTTTTATATTTACCGTCAGGTCATGAACGGAAGGGAACAAACCGGGCTGGTAGCCTGCGCCTCTATTGATGATTATCTTAATAACATTATTAAGAAACATGAAAATACCAGGGCGGATAAGGAAGCAGACCGGATCAGGCATGTTGATTATTGTGATGCCAATACCGGCCCCATATTTTTGGCCTATCGGGCACAGCCCGAGATTGCTGCGATTATAAAAAAGTGGACGGAGCACCAACCTATTTATGATATTTGTTCCGATGACGGGATCAGTCATGTCATATGGCTGATAGACGATATGGCCGTCAACACCCGTTTGCAGGAACTCTTCCAGACGGTTAAATACATGTATATTGCGGACGGACATCACCGTTGCGCCTCAGCCGTGCGGGTAGGTCAGATGCGCCGCCAGGAACATCCTGCCTACAGCGGTCAGGAAGAATTCAACTATTTCCTGGCGGTAATTTTCCCGGACAATGAACTTCATATAATGGATTACAACCGGGTAGTCAAAGACCTGAACGGACTCAGCGAGACTGCTTTTCTGGACGCCGTAGGCCGGAAATTCGATATTACACCCTGTTCAGATCGGGGGCCTTACCGGCCTGAATGTAAACACCGGATCGGGATGTATCTTCAAGGACGGTGGTATACGCTTAAGGTGCGGGAAGGCAGCTTTCCGGCTGATGACCCGGTAGAACGCCTGGATGTCTCAATTCTGCAAAACCAGCTGCTGCGGCCCATACTTGGTATTGACGACCCCAGAACGGACAAGAGAATCGATTTCATAGGAGGAATCCGGGGTTTGCAGGAACTGGAGAGGAGAGTGGAAGCAGGAATGGCAGTTGCTTTCTCCATGTATCCGACCGAAATTGAAGACCTCATGGATATTGCTGATGCCGGTAAGGTAATGCCACCCAAATCGACCTGGTTCGAACCCAAGTTAAGAAGCGGATTATTTATACACAAGCTATCTTAATATGAAAATTCAACACAGAAGGACACAGATTAATTATGATTAACACAGATCCTAATAAGACAACCATATAAACCGTAGTCCGGTCTACAGGGCGTAGCCCTTCAGGCCGGTAAAAAATATAACATGGGAAAAACCCGGCCCTGAAGCCCGCTCCTGACGTCGGGGCTGTAGGGCCTGCTACGGATATGAGATATACTCAGTTTTCATAAGTGGCTGTGTCCTCGGGGCATGGACGGTTAATTAAACAATAAAGGGCATCTTCAGTCATGAAGATGCCCTTTGAACGTCAAAAAAGCCCAATAGCTGCATTATTAAGGAAAGTCCATTCAATCTCCGTACTCATGTACGCTTCAATCACGGTCTTTCCTCAATGCCTTGCTCTTGGACTTTTTTGCTTGCTCTGGGATATGGATTTTAAAAGGCATCCTCAGTCATGAAGATGCCTTTTATTCTTCGGCAAACTCGGCCTTTACCACCTGAGCAAAGACCATCTGGGCAACTTTTTGCCCGGGAATAATGCGAATCGGCTTATTGGTTATGTTCAGAAGCAGGATTTTAATCTCTTCCGTGTGGTCGCCATCAAGGGTAGCAGGTGAATTTGCCACCACAATACCTTTGTTGGCCATACCGGCCCGGCTCCTTATTTGAGCCTCGTAACCGGCTGGAATAAGCATGGCAAAACCAGTAGGCAGACTTTTAACTTCATTGGGATACAATACGACGTTGTCCAGTATAGCAACACTAACATCACAACCGGCCGCATTCCTTGTATCATATTCCGGTAGTTTAGCCCAAGGTACAAGTTTTCTGAATTTTACTGCAATCTTCTCCATATCTCTCTGCCTCCCTATTAATAAATAGTTATAGACTTAAATCACGCCTGAAAATTTTCCGGATCATTACCTGCCCCGCAGGTATAAACCATATTTTAATGATATCAATAATTAAATAAATAAACCATTCAAATATGAATCTCTGTATTCTAAGCTTTGACATATATTATTATATAGACGCATAATAGTTGCATAATAATAGCAAAAAATGGAAAACAGAGATAAACCTGGTATTTAGTAAAGATAGGGGGTGTTTTTTATTAAGGTACGGGAAATTATGAGTTGCGATCCATTAACTTTAAGGCCTGACCAGACCGTAGGTGAGGTCGTAACTATTTTTATGGAAAATAAGATAGATGGTGCACCGGTCCTGAATGATGATGCCAAATTAATCGGGCTTTTTACCAAAAGCCATATTTACCGGGCCATAAACCGAAAGATGAGTTTAAACATCAAAGTCGAAGATTTAATGACCCGGGAAATCTTAACCGGACATCCTGATGATGAGTTTGGCGAAGTAGTCAATCCAACTGTGCCACGGATGCCGGTGGTGGACGAGAACGGCACAGTGGTGGGAATAATCACCAGCGGCGATATCGCCAAAGCTTTCTTTAACTCTTATCGCACCATATCACATGAATATGATACGATTATTAATTCTACTCACAATATGATCATTTCAGTTGATGAGAATGGCATGATCAAGGTCTGTAATTTATCCATGGCCAGGTTCCTGGGCGTAAATGGTATGGATATGATCGGGAAGAATATACTGGAAGTGCTTCCCAACAGTGATTTGGTGAATGTGGTTAAAACCGGACAAGAAGAACCGTTAAAACAAATAGAGCTAAATGGCCATTTCTTGATTTCCAATCGTTCTCCCATCGTAAAGGACGGCAAGATTATAGGCGCGGTAGCAGTTTTACAGGATATATCCGACCTGGATAAAATGTCGCAGGAATTGAATTATGTTAAGGAATTAAACAAGGAACTGGACGCTATAGTTGAATCATCTTATGATGGGTTATTCATAACTGACGGCAATGGCATTACGCTCCGTTACAACAAGGCATTTGAGCAGCTGACCCTGATCGATACCAATGAATACCGGGGAAAAAGCGTGGCGGAAATTAAAAGAGACGGCATAATTTCTGATCCGGTTACATTGCATGTTTTGGAGCAGAAGAAATCCATCACGGTCATGCAGGAAAGCCAAAGCGGCAAACTTACCTTAACAACGGGGAACCCGGTATTTGATGCCAATGATAAGATAATCCGGGTCGTATGTAACGTCAGAGACATAACTGAATTGAATTTATTAAAGCAGGAACTTGAAAAGGAGCAAGGCTTAAGCCAGCATTATGAAACCCAGCTTAAAGCCCTGAAACTAAAATATACGGGCAGTGAGAAGATGGTAGTAACTTCTACCCGGATGAGAAACCTGATCGACATGGTGATAAGACTGGCCACAGTTGGCTCCACCGTACTCATAACCGGCGAATCGGGTACCGGCAAGGAGTTGATTGCCGAGACCATTCATTCCAACAGCGCCCGAAAAGATAAGCCTTTAATTAAAGTAAACTGCGGGGCCATTCCCGAAAACCTGTTGGAGTCGGAATTATTCGGTTATGAGGGCGGTGCTTTTACCGGGGCGAAAAAGGAAGGCAAACCGGGAGTGATTGAACTGGCGGCCGGAGGCACCCTGTTCCTGGATGAGATTGGGGAAATACCGTTCAATTTACAGGTGAAATTATTGCGTTTCCTGCAGAGTAAAGAATTTACCAGGGTCGGCGGAGAGAGCAGCATTACCGTTGATGTTCGCATTGTAACTGCTACCAACCGGCATCTGCTGGAAATGGTCCAGCAGAAACAGTTCCGGGAGGACCTCTATTACAGATTGAATGTAGTGCCGGTGCAGGTACCTGCACTGAGGGAAAGAAAGGAAGATATACCTGCACTGGTAGCGCATTTCCTGCAGGTGTTTAATCGCAAATATAATATGAACAAGAAAATCTCTCCCGGTGTGGTCGATAACTTAATGCGGTACGATTGGCCCGGTAATGTCCGGGAGTTGGAAAACTTAATCGAGAGAATGGTTGTTATTACGATTAAAGATATTATTACCACCGCAGATCTCCCCTCGCATCTATGCGATAGTACCGATCTGAATTCCCCGTATGTTATGGTTTCAGGTATAGTTCCTCTGCGGGAGGCGGTGGAAAGCGTTGAAAAACAATTGTTGGAGAAAGCCTATGCCAAATATAAAACTACCCGCCAGATGGCCAAAGAATTAAAAGTAGACGCATCAACGGTAGTTAGAAAAGCAGCCAAATATAAGATTTCGCCTAATAATAAAAGTCAAGGCTTTTGCGCCATACAAATATTGCAGGATAACAACAGCTAATTCAGATCTGCAACAGAATAATAAAACTAAAGTTTTCACAGATTGCAACGAATTAAGTCAAATTTAAAGGAATAGCTGGCCGGCTATTCCTTTTTTTTATGAAAAGAATCAATAAATGAGCTGGCTTTATACATAAACAGCTCGAAATATACGTGATTTTCTCTGATTTATTGCCAAAATGCAGTAAACTAAAGAATTCAAAGCTGTTGCAGGAACTCAACAAATAATCATGTTTTATATCATTGCATACACCACGCCAAACCCCATTATATCAGTCTTCAGGAAAGAACAGATAAGTATTGGCACAGATGTTGCTATTTAAAAAATGGAGAGATTTTCTTTTCAGCATTTCTCGGGGATTAAGAGTAAAAGGGAGGTGATAGGTTTGGTAATGGAAACCACTGCTACTAACGATAAACGTGGTCTGGTAATGGTTATTACGGGCAACGGCAAAGGTAAGACCACTTCTGCCATTGGTCAGGCTTTACGGGCTATTGGTCAAGGATACCAGGTCTGTATGATTCAGTTCATGAAAGGCCGAAAATATGGCGAGATTATTGCGTGTGAAAAATACCTTCCCAATATTTCGATTTATCAGTTTGGGCTTGACAGTTTTGTAATGAGGGAGAATTCTGCCCAGGTAGATATTGACCAGGCCTTGCAAGGCTTTGAAAAGGCCAGAGAAATTATCCACAGCAACAACTATGACATGATTATTCTTGATGAGATAAATGTGGCGGTAGATTTCGGACTCATTTCGGAGGAGGCACTTCTGGATTTAGTGAAGCATAAACCCCCGAATTTGGATTTAATATTGACCGGTCGTTATGCTTCACCCGGTTTAATTGAAATAGCCGATTTAGTCAGTGAAGTGACCGAGATAAAACACCATTACAATGCCGGCATTAAAGATAGAGCAGGCATTGAATACTGAATTGTGGATTGACCCGGAAAAGAAGGAGGGAATGTTATTGTTTACCAAAGAACTGTTGGATAAATCAAGCCTCTTGAGGAAGAACTGGGAAGATGAGGTCAAGAGGATTGTTGGGAAAAAGGCTGATCAGAAGGAACGTTGGAGTACCGTTTCGGATTTGGAAATAAAGCGAATTTACGGGCCGGAAGATATCAAGGACATGGATTTCGAAAAAGATATCGGCTATCCCGGTCAATTTCCCTATCTCCGTGGAAATCAGGCTACCGGGTATCGCGGGAAGTACTGGACTTTCCGAATGTTTTCGGGAATGGGCACTGCGGTGGAAACCAATAAGCGCTGGCATTATCTGTTAACTACCGGACAAACCGGTTTAAGTACGGCTTTTGATTTTCCGACTCTTATGGGCTATGATACTGACTCACCCAAAGCCAAGGGCGAGTGCGGAAAATGCGGTGTAGCCATAGACACCATTGATGACTTCCACGATCTTATTAAAGGAGTGCCGCTGGATAAAATAACCACCTCTATGACTATTAATCCTCCTGCCACCGCCTTATGGGCCATGTACTGTGCCTCCGCGCAGGATCAGGGGATTCCTCTTACCGCCATCGGCGGGACCATACAGAACGATATGTTAAAGGAATTCATTGCCCAGAAAACTTTAATGTGTCCGCCCGAACCATCGGTAAAGCTTATCAGTGATACGATTGAATTCGGCACCAAATATGTTCCCCAATGGAATACCATCAGCATAAGCGGATATCACATCAGAGAAGCCGGAGCAACGGCGGTCCAGGAACTGGCCTTTACCCTGCGAGATGGTATGGAATACGTTGAGGATGCTATCAGACGCAAAGGCTTGCAGGTAGATCAATTTGCTCCCAGATTATCTTTCTTCTTTAATTCCCACATTGATTTCTTTGAGGAAATTGCCAAATTAAGAGCGGCCCGCAGAATATGGGCCAAGGCCATGCGTGATCGTTATAATTCCCAGGATCCCCGCTCCTGGTGGATGCGGTTCCACACCCAGACCGCCGGTTGCTCACTTACGGCGCAACAACCATATAATAATGTGGTCAGGACTGCGGTTGAAGCCCTGGCGGCAGTTCTCGGAGGAACCCAGTCCCTGCATACCAATTCCCTGGATGAGGTTTTATGCCTGCCTTCCGACCATGCGGTTCAAATCGCCTTAAGGACTCAACAGTTGATTGCCGAGGAAACCGGGGTCTGCAATACTATTGATCCTCTGGCCGGTTCCTATTTTGTCGAAGCGCTGACCAATGAAATGGAAGAAAAGGCCTGGGAATACATTCATAAAATTGATGATATGGGCGGAATGGTTGCGGCTATAGATAAAGGTTTCCCGCAAATGGAAATTTCGGATGCGGCTTACCGCTTCCAGCAGCAAATAGACGCTCAGGAGAAAATTATGATCGGTGTAAACAAGTATGTGGAAGAGGATGAACAAATCGATATTCCGTTCCTGGAAATAGATGATTCGGTCGAAACGGAACAGCTGAAACGTCTGGCCGCGGTAAAAAGGAAACGCGACGGACGCAGAGTGGCCGAATGTCTTAACGCCATTCGCAATGCCTGCAAAAAAGGTGACAATGTTATGCCATATTGTATCGAAGCGGTTAAAAGTTATGCTACGGTTCAGGAGATTTGCGACGTTTACAGAGAAGTTTATGGGGAATACCGTGATCCCGGCATATATTAATTCAAATAGTTGAAGGAGGTAACATAATGGCAGATAGAAAGATTCGTATACTCCTGGCTAAACCCGGATTGGATGGTCATGATCGCGGAGCCAGGGTTTTAGCCAGATGTTTCCGTGATGCGGGCTTTGAAGTTATATATACCGGATGCCATCAAACTCCCGAACAAATAGCGGCGGTGGCACTGCAGGAAGATGTCGATGTGGTGGGTTTAAGCTGCCTGTCCGGCGCCCATAATTATCTGTTTCCGCAGGTCGCTAAACTATTAAAGGATGAAGGTGCGGACGATATAACCGTTATTGGAGGAGGTATTATCCCGGAAAAAGATATGGAGGGCCTCTATCAGGCAGGCCTTAAAGCCATTTTCACTCCGGGTGCGACGCTTGATTCACTGGTGGAATGGATAAATAATAATGTAACTCCGAAAGGGTGAGCATTATGAAAGAATTGGGCCAAAAGGTTTTAGCAGGAGATATACGAGCAGCATCCCGGCTGATAAGAAATCTGGAAGATCAAATACCCAATACTCATATTGCCATGCAAGAAATATTTCATAAAACCGGTAATTCCCATGTGGTAGGAATTACCGGGGCGCCCGGGGCCGGTAAGAGCACACTTACAGATGAACTCATCAGTGCCTATCGGAAAAAAGAAAATACGGTAGGAGTACTGGCGGTTGATCCAACCAGTCCTTTTACCGGAGGGGCACTGCTGGGCGACCGAATCCGGATGTTGCGCCACGCGGAGGATAAGGGAGTATTTGTCAGAAGCATGGCTACCCGAGGTGCTATGGGGGGCATATCCAAGGCGGTGGGAGAAGGAATCCATGTAATGGATGTCCTGGGCAAAGATAAAATAATAGTTGAAACGGTGGGGGTCGGACAGCAGGAGGTTGAGATCATTAATCATGCCCATACGGTCATTGTGGTTTTAGTGCCTGGCATGGGCGATGAGATACAAGCGCTGAAGGCCGGTTTAATGGAAATAGCAGATATATTCGTTATCAACAAGGCCGATCGGGAAGGCGCCGGTAAACTATACAAAGAAACCTTAAACATGGTCAATATGGCCAAAGACACCCATTCCGGCTCGGGCGGATGGAAAATACCGGTGTTAATGGTGGAAACCGTACTGGAACCGATTAAGTTCGCCGAGAGTGTTGAAGTATTAAGCGATAAGATAGACGAACATTATCACTACCTGATCGATAATAAGCTTTTATCCGAACGGATGCGGCGCAAAACAACTGCTGAGCTCAATGAAGCACTATGGGCAACCATACTGCAGCCGATCTTGAATGACCTTAATGCCGCGGGTGAAATGAATAAGATGATCGATCAGTTGTTAGCCAAGGAAACTAATCCCTATAGTCTGGCCGCCGAGGTGGCCCGCAGATATATGAAATAGAGGGCCGGCCTCAATAACTGGAGGGAGGGGGAGAGAGGTATGGATAATAATCCATGCTCGGTACCGGAAGCAGAAATGAAAGAAAAGGTACGCCAGCTGGCCAAAAACAACTTTCGTCAGGGGCTAAACTGTGCTGAATCAGTCTATTTGGCCTTAGTAGATGCAGGTGTTATAGAATTAGCCCGCGAAACAGTAGCATTGGCTACCGCTTTTGGCGGGGGCATTGGTCTTAGCGGTGAAATTTGCGGAGCTCTGGTCGGTGCCACTATGGGTGTAAGCTCCGTACATGGACGTAAAAACCCCTGGGATGGAAGCTCGGAGGAGATTATTGATCAGCTGTATGGCAACCCTGGCCGTTATCGTTTTTTCAACCAAATTCCTTATAAATTTAAAGCAAAATACGGTACCATTCAGTGCAAAGAACTTAACCGGGATTTTCCGCAGTGGTTCGATAAAGAACGATTTCGCCGGTGTATGAGTATTGTACTGGATGCGGCTGATATGGCGGTTGAGTTTATTTATCAGGGAAAGCGGGAAGGTTACACTCAGACGTTTGGCCAAAACATGGCGGGTAAAGTATAAGATTGGTAAAGGGGAAGAACTGCTTTGAAACAACCATTGCTTATGCATATTAATAATTCCGTATTTTTACGTGACAACGTACTGGTTATGATTGACCGGCGCTTGCTTCCGGGGCAAACCATTGAGGTGGCCGCTCATAATTATGAAGAAGTTGCAGAAGCTATCGAAAATATGGTAGTCCAGGGGCGGGAGACATTGCCATTACGGCCGGATATGGTATTGGCTTTTACCAGCCGATAATTAATCCATGGGAAAGGAATAAGTATGAGGAGGTATCTTAAATGGCTATAATAAAAGATTCGGTTCTTATCCCTCTCGATCGTCAATTATTTATTCCCAAAGAGGGTAATATGACAATGGATAATATAATTATTGAAACAGACGGTGAATACCGGTTGTTTGAGAAAGATAATTACATTATAGTTAAAAATGATGATTGCTGCCGGAGCATTAAAGTAACTATAAGGACTAAAGATTAATCAATATAAAAATTCAAAACCGTAGGCCGGCCTATGCCCTACGGGTACAACTGATGTTCCTTTGCGACTATTAAGGACGCAGGGTGGTAACCCTTCACCCATAGGGCACAACTGATGTTCGCATTCGCTCACTATTAATGACGCAGGCCGGTGCAGAGAATAACACGTAAAAATAAAAATATATTTTAAGCACTGCAGGGCCCTTGCCAAGAGGCAATGGGCCATGGAACCAGGTGAGAATCCTGGACGGTCGCGCCACTGTGAACGGTATGCATGTTTCCAATACCACTGGGTTTAAGACCTGGGAAGGCGGAAACAGGTTAAAAGCCGTGAGTCAGGAAACCTAACTGTAAGTGCGGCACCTGATGCCTTCGCATGAAAGGGAGAGTGCTTGTAACAAGGGGATACACAAGACGCTTCCAGATTCTAACGAATATGGAGGCGTCTTTGATTGCAGGCTGCCGGCGGCAAAACCAATTTTCGGCCGAAATAATCAGACCGTCATTACAATAGAAGGAAATGATCTTATGTTTACCTATCGTGAAAAAGACAACTTAATCTACAAACTGCATCCCCTCACGATGGTAACCTTTATTGCCGTAGTTTTTGTATTAAGCCTGCTCTTGTCCAATCCCGTGTATCTGCTGGGATTATTGGCAGCGGTCGGCATTGTTATTGCTGCGGCTGATGTCCTGGAGAAATGGAAGGTTTATTTGAAATACAGCCTGTTCCTGATCGTACTTATTATGATAATAAATGCGCTCGTGGTTCAATTGGGACAGACCGTCCTGTATAAAACAGCCCCGCTTCCTTTAACAGGAGAGATAACTATAACCCTGGAAGCTTTAGCCTTTGGGGCCGGCATGGGTATTCGCCTGTTGATTATCATAAGTGTTTTTTGCCTCTACACCTATGCGGTTCATCCCGACAAGGTACTGAAGATGTTCAGTAAAGGGGGAAATAAATCTGTCCTGGTGATAATACTTTCTACCCGCTTATTTCCGTTATTAATGAAGGATTATGCCAGAATAACTGAAGTACAGCGCTGCCGCGGGGTTAAATTAGATACCGGCGGATGGTGGAACCGGATCAGAAACTATCTGCCGGTAATCAGCGTACTTTTGTTGTCGTCTCTGGAACGGGCGCTTAAGTTAGCCGAATCGATGTATGCCAGAGGCTATGGCAGCGGTAATAGAAGCTATTATACCAGGGAGTTGTGGAGACCGAGGGACTATATAATCCTGGCTGCGATAATGATCTGTTTTATAATTGCGATAATTTCCGCATTAAAAGGCTGGTCTGACTACAGTTATTATCCCCGCCTCTCGAAAGTTGGTTCGGGAGCAGTAGTTGTGACCGGTATTATGACACTTAACCTGGCAGTTCCCGCTATACTGAATTGGGGGTGGAAGAAATGGCCTTTATTAAGGTCAAAGATTTAAGCTATTATTATCCGGATACCAGCAAGCCGGCCCTGGATAAAATCGATCTGGAAGTTCCTGCAGGTCAGTTCGTACTGATAGTTGGGGCCTCAGGCAGCGGCAAATCATCGTTGGTTCGGGCTATAGCTGGTGTGATTCCTGATTTTTATGGCGGCGTCTACGGCGGCAACGTATATCTGAATAACCAGGATATACGGAACATGAGCCGGCGTGCAGTGGCAAAAACGGCAGGCCTGCTTTTCCAAGACCCCGAGAGCCAGCTGGTTATGAGTAATGTAGAGCAGGAGATAGTCTTCGGAATGGAAAACCTGGGCCTTCCCAATAGTTTAATGAAACGCAGATTAATGGAAGTAACCAATGCGTTAGGCTTATCCGATCATTTACAAAGCTTTATACCCGAGCTATCGGGAGGACAAAAGCAGAAGGTGGCCCTGGCCTCAATCCTGGCCATGCAGCCCGAAATCCTGTTGCTGGATGAGCCTACTTCACAGCTGGACCCGGTTGCCGCTGAAGAAATACTGTCGATCATAAAAAGGCTAAACGAAGAAAACGGGATTACGGTTATAATGGCTGAGCAGCGTTTGGAAAGGTGCTTCCATCTGGCTGACCGGGTACTGGTGATGGATGAGGGACAGATTGTTTATGATCATCATGCCCCTGAAGCTATTACTTATTGGGCGTTAAATAATAATTGTGCTTTTATTCCGCCTCTGGCCAGGTTGTTTGCCGGCGTAGAGTATCCTGAAATTCCGACCACGGTCAAGCAGGGCAGGAGAATTCTAAAATCATTTAGCTCGATCAGCGAGTCCAACTTAAAAAGTTTACCTTCGGCCGGAAAGAAACTGGTGGAAATAAAGGAAGACCAGGACCAGCCGGTACTTGAGGTGAAAAATTTATGGTTTACCTTTGCCAACGGCCAAGAGGCTCTCAAAAATATTGATTTAAGGCTTAGATCAGGGGATTTCACCGTAATCATGGGCGCTAACGGAGCGGGTAAGACTACTCTGATCAAGCATATCAGCGGCCTGCTCAAGCCGGGCCGGGGAACAGTAAAAGTATTAGGCCGGGATACCAAAAAGCTGTCGGTCGAGGAACTTGCCCCCCGGGTAGGGTATCTGGCCCAGGACCCTAATGATTATCTCTTTTTACCAACCGTCAGAGAAGAGCTGGCTTTTACTTTGCAGAATTTACATTTGCCTGATAACGGAATCATTCAGGAAATGTTATCAAGGTTAAAATTAGATTGTTATCAAAATGTGAATCCCCGGGATTTAAGCACGGGAGAGCGGCAGCGGGTAGCACTGGCTTCCATTTTAGTAACCCGCCCCCCAATATTATTACTGGATGAGCCTACCCGAGGTTTGGATTACCAATTGAAAAAAGAACTGGGTGACATGCTGTTGGAACTTCAAGCCCAGGGAACCACCATCGTGGTTATTACTCATGACGTGGAATTTGCGGCAGAGTATGCCTCGGCGATTTTGCTAATGTCGCAAGGTTCAATTATTGAATATGGCAGCAAATATGATATGCTGTCCGGCTCGACCTTCTATTCCCCGCAGATAAATAAACTTTTCCACAACATTGTTAATGGAGTGGTAACTTTGGAGCAGGGTAAAGAAGCGTTGAACCGGCTATTAAAATTAAATGAAACAAGGGCGGTTTCAGTATAAAAAGACAAGAAAGGGTGTTGACGATGTTAAGAAGGTTCGTGTTGGTGAGAAATTAACGATGAAAAATAAGCTATTTCTGTTAGTGATAATATTGATTGTGCTGCTTCTGGTGGGAATGATAGTCATCCCGAATAATCCTTTGTACGGAATTAACTGGGCCCTGGCTTCAGTAATGATTATCGGTTTGGCTCTGCTGGCATTCTTCTGGCAGTTTGAAAGAAGCGAGGTCAATGTCCAAAGTTTAACCATGCTGGCCACCATAGCAACTCTGGCCGCTATAGCCCGGGTACCCTTTGTGGCGGTAATGGGTCTGCAGCCTACTACCTTTATAGTGATGATTACCGGTTATGTATTCGGGTCTCAGACCGGCTTTATGGTTGGAGCGGTAGCGGCGCTGGTCTCCAACTTTTTCCTGGGCCAGGGCCCCTGGACCCCCTGGCAGATGTTCAGCTGGGGAATTTGCGGAGTAATAGCCGGATTAATCGGCAACCCCAACCGGTTCAGATTAATTAACTTTACTATTGTGGCAGGATTATGCGGCTATCTTTTTGGCTGGATCATGAATATATGGCATTGGATAGGTTTTGTATATCCCTTGAATCTGACCACCTATATTGCCACCTGGCTGGCCAGCATTCCTTCTGATACTCTGCATGCGGCCGGCAATATAGCCTTTTCTCTCCTGTTTGGAAAATCGTTTTATAGTATATTGATACGATTCAGGAAAAAAATGCAGACCACCTATCTGGATGCTGATTGCTAATAGAGACCAGTCTCACCCGTTACAGAAACTCTTGAGCTCCAGAATGTCATCCTGAACGTAGTGAAGGATCTTTCCATCTCGGAGACTGCAAGATCCTTCACTACGTTCAGGATGACAAAAAAACGTTATTCAATAGCAATGACAAATGGGTTTTTGGAAATTTTTTAAACTAAGGGGGTAAAAAATGAATATTGATAATTTGGTAAACAAAATCGGGGCGTTGGATAAAAATGCTATGGACCAGGCTGCCGACCGTTTGAACAGTTTGACCAAACCGATTGGAAGCCTTGGCGTTTTAGAAGATCTGGTCATTCAACTGGCGGGAATAACAGGTAACGTCATGCCTAGGGTGGCCAATAAAATGGTCGTGGTTATGGCGGGCGATCATGGAGTAGTAGAGGAAGGTGTCAGTGCCGCTCCTCAATCGGTAACACCACAGATGGTACATAACTTTCTCAATGGCGGAGCCGCTATAAACGTGCTGGCGCGTTGTGCGGGGGCCCAGGTAAAAGTTGTTGATGTAGGGGTGGCAGACCAGACCTTAAGGCACCCCAGCCTCATTTCTCGTAAAGTAAGGCCAGGTACGGCCAATATGACCAAAGGCCCGGCTATGTCCCGGGAAGAAGCCTGGCAGGCTATAAAAATAGGGGCCGATATAGCGGAAAGCGAAACCAACCAGGGTATAAACCTGCTGGCTACCGGTGAAATGGGAATAGGCAACACAACGCCAAGCAGTGCCATTCTAGCTGCGTATTCCCATACAGACTTATCCAGGTTGGTAGGACCAGGTGTAGGGCTGAATGATGATGGGATGCAGAAAAAAATAAATGCCATCGAAAAGGCCTTACAGGTCAATCAACCTGATGCCAATGATCCAATCGATGTATTATCCAAAGTAGGCGGATTGGAAATAGCTGCTATGGCCGGGCTAATACTGGGTTCGGCCGTATGTCGGGTTCCGGTTGTAATAGATGGATTTATTTCAGGTGCGGCGGCTTTGATAGCCTATAAAATAGCGCCGGCGGCTAAAAATTACATGATAGCTTCGCATCTTTCGGAAGAACCCGGGCATAAAGTAATGCTGGATGCTATCGGTCTGGAGCCCATGTTAAGGATGCGTATGCGTCTGGGAGAAGGAACCGGAGCAGCCTTGGCCTTTAACATTATTGAAGCGGCGACCAGGGTTATGCGGGAGATGGCCATGTTTGAAGAAGCAGGAGTCAAAATGAAGTAAGTCCGCATGCGCAGAGGCAATGGGGGGAAAGGTGATAACATGCAAGATAAAGGCAAGTTCATTTTCGTAACCGGGTCAGCCCGGAGCGGCAAGAGTTTTTTTGCTGAAAAACTGGCGGTCAAATTGGGCGGAAAAGTGAGTTATATTGCTACCTGTGTTCCCGGAGATGAAGAAATGCGCATCAGGGTTGCCCAGCATCAGGCTCGCAGACCGGCCGAGTGGCTGACTGTTGAAGAAGCCTTCGATCCCGCCCGGGTTATCAAAGAACTGGATCAGCCGGGACATGTTTTCCTCCTGGATTGCATGACCCTGCTGGTCAGCAACTTACTGTTAAGAACCGATATGCCGCTGGATGAAGAACAGATATTGGCCCGGATTTCTGAACTGGCCAGGGTCAGCAGCGAGTCGGCGGCCACTGTAATCGTAGTGTCGAATGAAGTGGGAGGGGGAATAGTTCCGGCAGACTCCCTCTCCCGATCATACCGGGATATTTTGGGGCGGGCCAATCAAGTACTGGCCTCCTATGCTGACGAGGCCTATATTACCATTGCCGGTATTCCGGTTGAGCTAAAAGCTTTAACTAAAGGCATATAAATTTAAAAAATGGCTAAAAGTAGACAAACCTATTTTTTACTTAGTTAAAAAATAGGTTTGCTTTTTTACGACTAAATAATACATTGACATTATGACCAGGTGGTCATATAATAATAATTACCATATGACCACCTGGTCATAAATAGACAACATAATATTTTATAACAATTTACTTGGATATATAGGAGGAAAAACGATGCCCAAAACGACTTTTTACAATTTAAGTGATGAAAAGAAAAAACGCATATTTGACGCCGCCGTGCTGGAATTTTCATCCCGGCGTTTCAGCGATGCATCCATCAATCAGATCATCAAGAATGCAGGTATTCCCAAGGGCAGTTTCTATCAATATTTTGCCGACAAAGAAGATATCTATCTTTACATGGTGGGAGAAATCTCAAAGGATATACACGAGATTGTAGGAACCCAGCAAATCTTCAATTCAAATGATAACTTTTTTGAAACCATTATGAGAAGAGCCAAAGGTACCATTAAATTAGGAAAAACAAAGCCGGAGTATGCCAAGATAGGTGCATTGACAGTGATTGATGACAGCGAATTCCTTGTACAGCTCCTAAGAACATCCAATGAAAAGTACATCGAAATAATCGAGCGTGATAAACAGCGTGGCCTTATCAAGCCGGAAATCGATTCCAAAGTGGTTATAACAATGATTTACATCTTCATTTTTAATGAATATTTGTACAGCGGTTTTGATGAGACACAGTATTTAAAGAAAGTGGAGGCTGCAATCCAAATACTTAAGCAAGGCATTGCAATCAACCAGGATAATTGAACATGTTGATTCATTGGTAGGTATGTAAAGTTTAAGGGGGGGGAAAATATGAATCCATATGTGCTTGGTTTTGAGGAGATAGATAAAACAAAGCTTGCCATAGTTGGGGGCAAGGGCGCCAACCTGGGGGAGTTGTCCAGGATTGAAGGAATTAATGTGCCTACGGGCTTTTGCGTTTCTACTGAAGCCTATAAAAGATTAATAGAGGGCGATCAAGAACTTAACCAGCTACTTGATCAGTTGTCTTTTCTTAGGCCGGGCGAGCTGGAAAAGATCAGTCAGATCAGCGCGAAGATTCGTGCGGTCATCGAAGAGACCGCTATCGCTAAAGAAATCAAAGAGCAAATCACCTCGCACATCACCTTGCTAGGCGAAAAAAATGCTTATGCGGTACGTTCCAGCTCCACTGCCGAGGATTTGCCTACCGCCTCATTCGCCGGTCAGCAGGATACCTATCTCAATATTATCGGCAAAGATTCCATTCTGCAGAGTATCAGTAAATGTTGGGCTTCCTTATTCACCGATCGGGCTGTAATTTATCGTATGCAAAATGGATTTGACCATCGCAAGGTGCACCTGGCCGTAGTTGTTCAAAAGATGGTCTTTTCCCAGGCTGCAGGGATCATGTTTACCGCCGATCCCGTAACATCCAACCGCAAAGTATTGTCCATCGACGCCGGTTTCGGTCTTGGTGAAGCCCTGGTCTCCGGCCTGGTCAATCCTGATATCTACAAGGTACGGGAGGGTATGATCGTCGATAAGGAGGTATCCGCTAAAAAGCTGGCCGTCTATGCCGCGGAAAAAGGAGGCACCCGGAAACGGGAGATCCTCCCCCAATGGCAGAATAAGCAGACTCTGACCGACGAGCAGATTTTACAGCTTGAAGGCCTGGGCAGGAAGATCGAAGCCTGCTTTGGCTCGCCCCAGGACATTGAATGGTGCCTTTATGAAGATACCTTCTATATCGTTCAGAGCCGCCCCATCACCACCCTATACCCCCTACCTGATGTAAACGACGGGAACCACCGTGTCTATGTATCCTTCGGTCATATCGAGATGATGACCGAGCCCATCAAGCCATTGGGAATGTACTTCTGCCAGCTTTTATTCAAGAATAATACACTGGAAAAAGCCGGTGGGAGGTTATTCTGTGATTTCACTTATGATCTTGCCTCACCGGTAGGGAGAAAAATGGCATTGAACATGTTCGGTCAGTTCGATCCTCTGATAAAAAACGCCATGCTGAATTTATACAAGCGCAAACAGTATTTAAAGACTTTGCCGCGGGCGCGGGGGAAAAGAGCGCTCCGTATGGGGGCACAGGGACTATCCTGGAAACTTCCTCTTCAGGCCATAAAGATCTACCGCCAAAACGACTCTGCTCTTATTAAAAATATCATGTCCCGCAACGAGGAGTCGGTCAGGGATTTGCAGCAAAGGATCGCAAATGTATCCGGAGATGAACTGTTTGATTTTATTTTACAGGAAGATAAGCGATCAATGGAAATCATGGCTGATCCCAAAAGCGTAGCAGCATGGATGATTGGGATGCTGGCAGCAAAATGGATCAATAGCAAAATGGAAAAATGGCTGGGCGAAAAAAGCGCAGTCACTGTACTCTCTCAATCGGTAGACAACAACGTTACATCCGAAATGGGGCTTGAACTTTTGGATGTAGCCGATGCTGTACGGAATTATCCGGCAGTAATTGACTATTTTAATCATGCCAATGATGAGACTTTTTTTGAGGATCTGGCCGGGTTGGAAGACGGCGGTGAGTTTGTCAGCAAATCTATACAAACCTACCTTGAAAAATACGGCATGCGCTGTTCCGGTGAGATCGACATCACCAGGCCCCGTTGGAGTGAACAGCCGACCGCGCTTATTCCCATGATCATCAGCAACATCAGGAACTTTGAGCCGGGTACTCACAGGATTAAATTTGAGCAGGGGCTTAAGGAGGCGATAGAAAAGGAACAGGAGCTCTTAAGTCGCCTGGAGCAATTGCCCGGCGGTAAGGGAAAGGCAAAAAAGACCAAGAAGAAGATCAGCATTATACGCAATTTGATCGGCTACCGGGAATATCCCAAATATATGCATATCCAACGCGACTATATTTATAAGCAGGCACTGCTGAAAGAGGCCCAAAGGCTCGTACAAAAAGGGGTTATCCGCAAGAAGGAAGATATCTATTACCTGACCTTTGAGGAACTGCGGGAGGCAGTTAAAACCAGCCGGTTGGATTACGGCATTATAATCAGGCGAAAAGAGGAGTATAAAATCTATGAGAAACTGACTCCGCCGCGCTTAATGACCTCTGAAGGAGAGATCATATCAGGTGGATACGATAACGGCAATATTCCCAAAGGTGCTTTGGCAGGTACACCCGTTTCAATAGGTGTCATAGAGGGCAGGGCGCGGGTCATTTTAAAACTGGAGGATGCTATTGTAGAGGAAGGTGATGTCCTGGTCACGAAATTCACTGACCCTGGCTGGACCCCGCTCTTTCTATCCGTTAAAGGCCTGGTGACGGAAGTAGGCGGCATGATGACGCATGGGTCTGTGATTGCGCGTGAATACGGTATTCCGGCAGTCGTGGGGGTGGAGAATGCCACCAAACTCATCCGGGAGGGGCAGCGGATTCGCATCAATGGTTCGGAAGGGTATGTAGAAATCCTGTAAAAAAGGCCTTGCCGCTTTTGGGACTGTGCTTAAGGAGAATCTAAGCCCTTCAGACATTGAAAAGCTATACTTCCAGGGATGCACAGGCAATTACTATGCCCGGGAACATGGTAATTGCCTATGACTATAAGCTTCATCCGCTGCTTCACTCACATATGCCTTCCAACCTTCCTGCATCACCGTCGACAGTGATCTCCTGCCCATCTTGAATGATTCGCATTGCTCCGGCTACATTTACAACGGCAGGTATTCCATATTCACGGGCAACGATGGCTCCATGGGATAGAAATCCTCCGGTTTCCATCACTATGGCAGCGGCTTTTAAAAATAAAGGGGTCCATGCCGGGTCAGTTGAAGGTGCTACCAGAATTTCTCCGGGCTGCAGACGATTTCCTTCGGACGGATGCGCAATTAACCTGGCTATGCCGGAAGCTCTGCCGGTTGCTGCCGCTACCCCTTGCAGCCAGTCACCGGAACCCTGGCCGGCCGGCTCTGAAAAGACCGGCTTATCCCCGTAGATAACATCAGGAGCAGGAAGTGTTACCTTTTTCTGGTGGCTCAGCTTTCTAAATTCCACCAGGGCCTTGAGTCCTTCACCATTCCACTCCTTATGCAGAATTGAAAAAAGATCTGACCAGGAACAGAAAAATACATCGTCCGGCTCCTTAATGAGGCCCTGCCGGCATAAACGCTTTCCCAATTCCTGGGCCATCAAGCGGTAGGGTCCCATGACCATAACTAAAACCGATTTGGTCATCTCTCTTACTGCCGCACCTTCCTGAGCTTCCTTAATTCCCCGGCGAATTTCCTCATGGACGTTGAGGGGAACAGTTTCCGCCACCTCTTGCCAGGTCTGCTCAAATTGTATTTTTTGCTGAACCCTCAAGTTGTCAAGACTGGCGGTATCCATAGTGTTCTTAATTATATCCAGCAAGTAAGTAGGGTCTTCCCTCCAGCGCGGGTTGATAATATCCAATTCATATACTCCACGGTGACCATACTCTTCTATAAAGGTTCGGAAAGCCTGTTTTAAGGGAGAGCATTCCGGCAATTCCTCTTTCCACAAAACCGGATTAAAATCGGCAGTTGTCAAATACCCGGCTATAGCCTCATCCTGCCGGGCCAGCTCAGCCAATTCAAGCAGCCGGTACCCGTGAGCGGCACTGGTTATATCTGCCTGAGCGCCTACCATTAAGCCGTTCAGGACCTTAAATGCACGGGAACCGAAATATTGATATAGTTTTTGCAACAGCAACAGAACAGGCATGGTGCCAACTCCGGCCAGAAAGGTAAATTTCTCACAATAAGTTCTTAGAATGCTGCCAAGCTCAATGTATTTGTTATAGAACCCGGAGTCCGACAGGTGAGCAAATCCTATGCCGGTTATGGCTTTAGCGGAACGAGAAACTTCATCAAAAATACGGGGCGCATCACCGGCCGCTTCCTTAACGAGATTCATCATACCCATTGAACGTTTCTGTCTTTCCTGGCCGATCTCGCCCGCATAAGGATCAGGGTCATCTATTTCGATCTGGGGCTGGTGTCCTCCCCAGAAGTCATTAAAACCATAGGGCAAGGAACCAAGACCATCGTAGTAAGCCCACTGAAGAGTGGATATATTGCAGTATAGCCTTCCCTTAAAAAAACGCGAAAACTCAAACCCCTCCGGAATCTGATAGCCGTTCGCGGGGAACTGGGCGTACTGAATAGTATCAATCAAGGCTTTCAGCAGGCGGCGCTGCAAAGGGGAAATGACCATGGGCAGTGCATCCCGATAATTGCCGTTTGACCATATGGCCGGCTGGTTTTTCAGTGCCGTAAATGTATATTCCGGTAAGGCGGTCACGGGCCGGGCTTGCAATAAAAAGAAGTCCCTGCCATTATAGGCCCATTCCACATCCTGCTGCTCTTCGCATTCCCCCAGAGATTCAAAAACCCGCATCAGCAGCAGGCCCAACTTCTCAATTTCCTCCTTGCTCAACACCGGCCGGGATGACAGTTCATCACTAAATATAAATTGAGTACCTCCATCCTCTGCAGATCGGGTGAAGCCTTGTTTGCATCCGGTATTACACCTGAGTAGAACGGGTACCGCACTCCAGGGTTGATTATCCAGATAATAGGTGTCAGGTTCCACGATGCCATTTACTACCGATTCTCCCAGGCCGAAGTTGGCGTTGATAACCAAAAGATCCCGGCGCCCGGTCTGAGGATCGCAGGTAAAGCCTACCCCGGCCGCCTCTGCTTCCACCATTTCCAGCAATACGACAGCTGCAAGTACTTGATTATCATCCAGTTCCATCTTGCGCCGGTAGGCTACGGCTCGTGGTGACCACAGACTGGCATAGCAGCCCTTAATAGCCGCAAGTATATTTTCCAGGCCACGGACATTTAGAAGAGACTCATGAATGCCGGCGAAAGATGCAACAGCCGAATCTTCTGCCGAAGCTGAAGACCTTACCGCAATCGCTTTATTAACCAGCCCCAGGTCTTGCAGTGCAGTAGATATTTCATCTGTAATGGCCTGGGGTATTAGGCCTGATTTGATTTTTTCCTCTAGCTCAGACAATTCGTTAGTGTAATCGCTGAGGTCTGTGGCAGTTATTCTATTTGATATATCTGCCATATCATCGTATAAACCGTTGTAGTTAACAAACTCAATATAGGCATCGGTGGATAGTATACCGCCAGGTGGAATTTTAAAGCCGAATTTGTCCAGGCGCGCCAGGTTCCAACCCTTCCCACCTGCTTGAGCAGGTCCTAAATTAAAAGCCTGATCCCAAGGTATAAAGAAAGTCCCGCCCCGCTCCTTCATAGTGACCACTCCCCTCATTCAAGTCTGATGCACTTTGGTTATTTCACCGTATTTTCACTACTGCTTATGCCATCCAGAACTATATCTACCATTTTGCTGATCTCCTCGCGGAGGTCAAAGTTGGAAGTATCCTGCAGCCATTCCCAGACTATAGTACCACGCAGCAGATCAATATAACGAACCAGCAGCTTTAACTGGACATCGGTCCTTATTTCTCCAGCCTGTTGCCCCTGCCGGATTATCTCAGCTATAATCTTCTGGGTACCTCGTTCTTGAAGTTCATTTTCTGAATTCCGGCATTTATCAGAAGAATAGTACGAGGTTTTAAAGCGATAGGCGAGAACAATTCCCGTAAGCTCCGCATTGATCTCCACCCATTCGTAGGCGTTGTTTAAGGCGCTAAGTAAGCGGGACCGGGTATCAGGCAGGTTTTGAAGTTTTGCCAATGCTTCCTGCGCCAAGCCGTTAGAAATGTCTTTAACATATTCATTAGCGATAGCCTCTTTCTCCGGGAAATAGTTGTAGAGCGTTTTCCGGGCCACATCGGCTGCTTCTGCGATCTGTTCCATAGTAGTATTGGAAAAGCCTTGCTGCTCAAACAGTTTCATAGCAACGTTAATTATCTTCTGCCGCAACTCCCGTTTTTTTCTCTCCATCCGTCCTTCACCGGATATACTGTCTATCTCCACAATTTGCACCTCCTGAAATTTCTCCTAAAATACTGTGCTTTAGGAAACAAAGTTACACAATGTATAAATATATACAATGTATAATTTATTATAGGCAGTTTACTATTAATTGTCAATTATGTTAGTGGAATTTAAAGAAGTTTTCTCTGGCTGCCAGGGCAGGTTTATCTGTAAACCCCAAGATTACTGTGTAAAAATCTCTTATCGTTTAATACCATGGGTTTGGTAAAAATAGAGCTTCTCTACTATGAAAAATTGTGGAAGATAAAACCACACCTGCTTCAAATTGATCTGCTTTACTGCAAGGTTAACCGGAAGGAATATTCTTAATAAGTTACAATTTTGCTAATTGTATTCCTGCTAAAAATATCTTACAATATTTAGAAATGGAGGTGGGAATTATGAGTTATGATTATGTAGCTCCCGAAATGTGGAAAAAACTTGCACTGGATTTTTCCAAACGCTGGTTGGCACATGATGGACTGTGGTTTCAAGCCGTTGAAAGTAATTTTGGAATTGATAATGCTATAAAATGCGACATAGAGGCATGGGAAAAGATGACCGTGCTTGAAGCAAAACGAATAATGGAATTATTAGATATCGAACCCGGCGGTGGGCTGGAAGCCCTTGAACAATGCCTTAAGTACAGACTGTATTCCTTCCTGAACGAACAGGAAATAAAAAGGGTCGATGATAAAACCCTGATTTTTTCTATGAACGCATGCCGGGTGCAGGCGGCCCGACAGAAAAAAGGTCTGGAATTTTTCCAATGTAAACCGGTGGGCGTAGTTGAATACGGCAACTTCGCTAAAACAGTCGATCCCCGCATCAAAACCAGATGCATAGGCTGTCCCCCGGACGAAGTACCTCCTGAATGGCATTGCTGCTGGGAATTTACGATAGAGTAAACAGGTAAATTAACGCTCCTGGGTATATCCCACGGAGCGATTTTTTATAAATTAGAGAGGTAGGATGTTTTTTATACTTCCTACTTTATTTTTTTGATTTTTTTTAACTCCAAAAATGAAATGACACGCTGATGTCACGACTATTTGTATAATTTAAATTAAGTAAAGGGAAAATGATGGAATTTATAGAATTAACTATAGAAAGCGTATGGAAGTGAAAACTATGCGAATAAGTTTAGAAATATCCTCAAATAAGAACATTACTCTTCCCATTCAACACAATCATATATTACAGGCTTTTATATATGACCATCTAAGTGATAAAGATTATAGGGCTTTTTTGCATCAACAGGGCTATGGGATAAGTAATAAAAGATTTAAATTATTTACTTTTTCTCGTTTGATGGGCAGCTTTAAACTTCTGCCTGAAGAAAATAAGATTGTGTTTACTTCACCGGTAAAACTGGTAGTCTCCGCCGCGATAGAACAATTCATCACTGATCTGGCGGAAACACTAATCCGCTCAGAAAACTGTTTCCTGGGGCCTAATAATATTAACCTAAACAGTATCAGTGTTCATAAAAACTTTGAGCCCCCGGACCGTGTTCAGATAAAGATGTTGTCTCCAATGGTTGCTTACACTACTCTTATTAACAATGATCATAAATACACTTGTTACTACTCGCCCTGGAAGAAAAATTTTGTTGATATTGCCAAGACTAATATTATCGAAAAATATAAGCTAATCTACGGCCATTCGCCCTCTTCAAAAGACTTCAACATTATTCCCAATGGTAATCAGGAGAAAAAGTTTAAACACATAATCACCTACAAAGGTACGGTAATCGAAGCATATGCTGGCATTTACTGGTTAAAAGGCAATCCTGAGCTCATTAAGGTAGCGTATGATACTGGTCTGGGTAGCAAGAATGCGCAGGGGTTTGGGTGTTGGGAGGTGGTAAGTAGGGCGTTATAAAGATAATAATTGAGATAGATGGGTGCAAATGGTATAATTTTGGAAACAAATAATAAAAGTAAAAAATATTATTATTTAGCCCCTGTCAGGAATTTAAACTTAGAGTATTTTTAATATTTTGTTTCCACAGTTTTTAGCGTACCTGCAAGAAGGGGTTGCACCTGTCTCATTAGAGATGGGTGTTTTTCTACTTATGGGTAAACTTGACAGAATACACACTATACGGTAGAGTACGTATTACAAATATTCTAATGAGAATTTAAAAGGGAGGTGTGAACGATGAATTTAGCGGAGATTACTGCACAAATTGGGGCATATGCTTGTGAGAATCAGAGGAATGAATTTGAATCTTTGCTCAAATCTATTAAGGTAAATAAGGACAAAGAATCTTATGTAGCATTAATGATATTTGATTTGAGTAGAGAAGACCAACCAGAAATCAGGTTTGAACCATTGCAAGGTTTTTCTCAAGAATCAACATCCCGATTTAATTACTTTGGGAACAATACTGGAGCAGGATCACAGTACTATTTGAGTAGAGATCAGAGTGGACTACATTATCTCTTGAGCAGGGTATGGAGTGATTTATATCTTGCTTTAGAGCGAAATGGACTGGCAACAGGTGAATTAGGGCAACTTCTAAAGAAAATAGAAAGTCAGGGATTAATTGTTCTAGATAAAAAAAATAAACAAGTTAAGTTAAAGTTCTTATCTTGCTTCCGAAATGATTACTCAGTTGAAGAAGTAGCTATTGATAAAAAAAATATTAAATTGAAAAGAAACGGTGAAGAGGAGAGCATTTCTATTAAGGATTTATTAAACCAATTACTGGATAATAAAAATAAAAAAATAGAATATGTTTTAATTGTTCCGACCATTCAATTAATTGGAGATAATCAACCGATTATTCTGCCACAGCATCCAGATTATCTAGAAACAGTTAAAAGGGAAAAAGGAATTGGCAATATTCTTGATCTAGAAATCCAAACAAAAGCTAAAGATGGCAACAGCCGGTATTGTTATATTTGTGGTGCCAGTGCAACAGATGTTAAAAATCCCTCCGGTGATACTTTTGATCGTAAAATGATAAACAAACTGTTTACTACGACAAAAATAAATATGGCACCCTATTTTAAAAAAACTCAATATGAAAATGCTTATTCGGTTTGTCAAAAGTGTTTTAAAAACTTAAAGGCTGGCGAAAAAGAGATATTCGATAAGTTCAAGGGGCGTATTGCCGGGGAAACTGCGTTTATATTACCTGAAGGAATAGAAGGGGATTTTGAATATCAGTATTTAACTCAAGCTAAGGAATGGGCTGATTATGCTTTTAGTAGGAGTTATGATGATTGGCTTAGAGGTCTGGAACAGGAAGTGGAGTTATCCGCAATTGGCTCCTATACTTTGAATTTTATTATTCACCGTTCTGATGGACAATCTATTACTGTTCTCGAAGTTATTGAGGATGTGCCGGTTTTGCGATTGAAGAGAATAATGCAAATAATAGCCAAAAAACGGATATCTCTATCCGATCATTTAAAGTTTATGTCTCTAGGTAAAATTTACAAATTGATTCCTGTGAGGACTGTTACACAGAAAGGAAAAACAATTCAAATTGATGTTGACAGAGTACTAACATTTTACAAGGTATTGTTGTCCGGGGGGAGGATAGAACAAGAGGTTGTTTTTTCCTATGCATTAGAAGCACTGGATAAAGGGTTAAGACAGCTCTACAAGGCAAATAATGGGAAAAAGATGGACAATTACAGCAATATGAAGCTAGAGCAATATGTTAAAAAAGAGGATTTTTTTATTAAAAATTACATTATGAGTTACATTGTCCTTTTACAGACTTGCCAGGAATTAGGATTAACTGGTCAAATAGTATTTGATGGAAATAAAGGAGGGATAAATAGAATGACATCTATGTTTTCGGAAAAGATTGATAAAAATATTGTGCAGATAGAAAGTTTTTTGGATGAACAAAAATTTAATAGAGAAGCCAGGGCTCTATTTTACCTGGGGGTATTGCTTAATCGGGTAGCTCGGGCACAGTATAAAAAAGAACATTTTAACAAACCGATATTGAAGAAGATTAGTTTTCAGGGTATGAATCATAAAGAAATTTACCATCTTTACGAGGAAATAATTGAAAAATTAAGGCAATATAAACGCATGACATTATATTCAGAAGCAATGATGAACCGCTTCCATTACTATTTTGGTTCATTGGATGGGCCATGGGCACTCAGTGAGCATGCTAATGTCTTCTATATTATGGCAGGATATGCTTTTATGGTAGGTAATGTTCCTCCTGACCTTACTCAGGAGGAACATGTCGGTGTTGATGAAGAAATTGCGCATCTTAATGAAGAGAGTATTTAAAAGGGAGGCAGAGAAAAATGATAGTAAATCAGAATAGTGAATTTTTGTTTCTTTTTGAAGCTCAGATGACTAATGCCAATGGAGATCCCGATCAGGAGAACAAACCACGCATGGATTATGAAACCTCAACGGCTCTGGTCAGTGATGTACGGCGTAAGCGTGATTGCCGCGATATATTAAAACAAAAAGGATTTGCCATATTTGTAGATACTTTGCCCGAGGGCAGGAAAATTCCTATGGATAAGATGTTTGAATACATTATTGACAAGGCGTTTAAAGATCAAGATCAAATGAATGCTCTAAAAAAAATCTGCAATGAGGTTGGCAGGGACTGGCTTTTGGGTGATGATTCGGAAAAATATTCTGAGGTTTACAAGAAAAACAAAAAAACAGAATCCAATGTTATAAATTTTAACAATTGGTTTTTAACAGAAATTATTAAAAAGTCTTTAATCGATATTCGCTTGTTTGGCAGTGCAATGGCAGTTGAAGGTATATCCCGTACATATACAGGACCGGTTCAGATGAACTGGGGATACTCATTACATCCGGTGGAACTGCTAAAATCCAATACTATTACCACAATCATGAATGATGATAGTTCAACTTTCGGAAAACAGTACAAACTTCACTATGGCTTAATCGGCCATTATGGCACTGTTAATAAATATAGTGCGATAAAAACCGGCATGACCGAGGAAGACCTGAAAGTGTTTAGAAAGGCTTTAGTACAAGGCATGATGAACAACCAGACTAACAGTAAACAGGGCCAAACACCTCTCATGTATCTGGAACTCATTTATAAGCCTGATTTTGATGGCTATGTAGGAGATTTAAGACGATTCCTCAAATGCATTTATAACAATGAAAAGCCCATACGTAAATTAGATGATATAAAGATAGATTTTATATCCCTTACGCAAGCTATTAGCGAAATGAAAAAGTTAGGGTATTTAGAAAAGGTAATTGGGTGGATTCATCCCTTTGTCTTCAAAAACGAAGTAGAGCGTTCCAACATTTTCTTTGAATTGCCAGAATATGAATCGATTGATTTATGGAAACCTATTGAGGTGGTGGGGTAAGTATGCAGGTATTATCTTTCCATTTATGTGGTAAGATGGCACATTTCAGGCGTTATTACACTAATTCTTCAGCTCTCTCTTATTCTATACCGCCTCGAACTACCCTGTCGGGAATAATTGCCGGGTTACTAGGTTATGAAAAAGACCAGTATTATGATGATTTTTCACTTAATAGTTGCGATATTGCTATATCTGTGCGTCAGCCTTTAAAAAAGTCTGTGCAAACTATGAACTTGTTGAAAATAGAAAGATTAGATCAATTAAATGGGTCTAGCGGAGTTCCCAGTCAGACTGCTACTGAGTTTGTATTACCATATGATATTCGTAGAAATTATCTGGACTATAAAGTGTGGTTTCATCATCACGATGCTAGTCTCATGAATGAATTAACAACCTTGCTTAATAAAGCTGGGCCTGTATATGGCACTAAAGGAGCCACAATGGCTCTTGGAACCGTCTTTAATCTAGGGTGGATATCAGGATTTAAAAAAGTTGAAGCCACACAAGTCAATGAAAAATCAGCCATCGTAATAGATTCAGTAATACCAATGTCAAGCTTAAAAAAACTAACCTTGGATGAAATAAACGAACATCGTCTGGTTCGAGAAAAAATACCTTTGGAATTTGATTCGCAGAGACGCATTACAGCTAGAGGTTTAGGCAATGTAATCATTGATTTAAATGGGAAAGGTATCCCGGCCATAATAGATTCATATGTTCAGCTAGAAAGTGGGGAAAGAATTATGTGGATGGCATGACTTATATAATTGGGGAGAGGGGTGAGAATATGGATTATTATGCACATTTAAATGTCTATGGTACTGATCAGAAACTAAATGAACATTTGCAGTCGGTAGCCGGCATTTGCCGAGGGCAGATTCCTTCAGTAGTTCAGTTTGAAGACTTAGATAATTCTGAAATTATGGATATTGCGTATTGGTTGGGTTATTTTCATGACATGGGAAAATATACTGACTGGTTTCAACAATATTTATTAGAGGACATAAACTCCTCACTCAGTCAGCATGCCCATATTTCAGCCTTCTACCTATATCAATTCTGCAATGCTAAACTATTTATCGACCAAAATCGGATGACGAAAGAAGCAATTCAGTTTTTGGCATATCTATGTGTTAGGTTGCACCATGGCAATCTAACCATGGATCATCTTTTTCCCAGTGACCGTCTTGAAGAAATGTGGGGTAATCTGAATACGCAGAGTCGTAACCTGGTGGCAAAACGAAAAGAAATAATATCTGATTTAAATGTAAAATTGCTTACAATTGAAGATTTCATCAAGTTCAGTAATATTGAATATTTACAAAATAAATCGCTAATAACAGGAATGCCTCATTTATTAAGAACGAGATTAAAAAATGATAAATGGTATTTCATGATGATTTACTTTTTCTCCCTTTTAGTTGATGCTGATAAATTGGATACGGCAAGGATTCAGAGAAATGTTCCTGGTTCAGTTGCATTTGATGCTGTAATAGATTATTTGAAGCGAAAACATGGAGACAAAAATGGCTGCCGTCAGTACGAGATGAACGAATTCACTCACAGAAAAGAAGAGGCTAGGTCTACTATAATGAGCACTATTGAGGATTTAAGTTTTGAACAAGTTAGAGAGCGTCGGCTTTTCACAATTACAGCTCCTACCGGATTAGGGAAAACTCTATCTGCATTACAAGGTGCTCTCCGGTTGCGAGAAAGAATATCAGAGATAGACGGATATATACCCAGAATAATCACGGCTATCCCCTTTATCAATATTATTGAACAAACTCAAAAAGATTATGAAGCAGTATTTGATGGAAAAATGAAAATTATTGTTCATCATCGAATGACAGAACTATCTAATATGTTGCCCGCAAATGAACGTATAGCATTAGACAAGGCGTTAATGGAGGTGGAATCATGGGAAGCAGATATAGTACTGACTACTTTTGTGCAATTATTTCAATCGCTGTTTACCGGAAAAAATCGGCTATTGAAAAAAGTTAATAAGTTAGCGGGTAGTATTGTTATATTGGACGAGGCCCAAGCATTACCGGAAAAATATATGCCATTAATAGGAGCACTCATAGTTCGTATGTCACAATACTATGGAACGAGATTCATCCTTATGACTGCTACGCAACCGAAATTAATCGAATTTAGTAACAAACTATTGAAAACCGATGCTGTTGAAACTATGGAGCTCTTACCTAATAATTGTAAATATTTTTTAAGCCTTAACCGTACAAAACTTATTCCTGTGCTGGAGCGAAGGCAAAACATTTCCGAATTCATAGGATTTTTCAAAGAAAAGTGGAATCCTACGCAATCGGCCTTAATAGTGGTTAATACAATTAAGAGAAGCATTGAGGTATATAAGAAATTGAAAGAGGACTTATCAGGTACAAAGATATTCTACCTATCAACTAATATTATTCCTAAAAAACGTAAGCAAGTTATTGAACTAGCTGATAAGGCCTTAAAAAATAATGAAGCAATTATTATGGTATCTACTCAGACGATAGAGGCTGGAGTAGACTTGGATTTTGATATGGGATTCCGTGACTTAGCTCCATTGGAGTCATTAGTGCAAACTTCGGGCAGGGTTAATCGCAAAAATGAAAAGGGTTATGCCTGCCCCGTTTACGTAATCGAGCTTGAGTCGGACAATCAATATGTTTATGAACCGCATCATATTAATGAGACGAAAAAGGCGTTACAGGGTAATCTTAAGAATAATATTTCTGAAATTCCAGAAACAGAGTACCGTGATTTGATTGACAATTATTACCGAAAGGCACTGGAGCGAGATATCAGCCAAGAGGCAGTTGATATTTGGAAATGTGGAATTGAAGGCCTTAATTTTGAGGAACTCGGTAAATTTCAATTAATTCAAGATATAGGAGAGGTAGCCGATATTTATGTCGAATGTAACCAAGAGGCCAGCCATTTAGCTGATGTTTATGAGGCATTATTGAGTGAGAACAATCCTTTCGATCCTAGTATTTTGGAAGGTATTATTGATGCAAATATAATTAAAGGGTTACCTGCTTTAATGGATGTTTTTCAACGTAAGGCTTTATTAAGAACTATAAGGGCAAAGATGAATTCATACATTATTCAAATACGGGTAGTTAAACTCAAAGCTAATAGGCCCGTTGATTTCAAGGCGAGAAATGGAGCTCTATCTTCCTTATTCTGGATACCTCCTGATCAAGTTGAAGATTACTACGATGAGAATACTGGATTTATTGATGAAAGCGGTACGGCTTTTTTATAAAGCTGACAATTAAGATTTTATGTAGCTATAGCTCATCTCGAAAAATTCCACAAGAGAAATATCGGATCTATAAAAGCAATCTGGTGATATGTCAATAAAGTAAAAGAATAAAAACAGTAGAGAAAAGGATAAAAAAGAGCAAGCTCACGCGAACCTTAAGCTCTAAAGAGGTCAAAAGGTAAAAAGTGGTAAGTTATGTAGTTGAGACTACTCTCATTTGTGAGTAGAGCTGATTTTTGTCCAGCAATCCATAAATCAGCCGAATGAGTTTACGAGAAGTCAGTGCGAGTGCTCGTTTGTGCTGATGGGTTTTCACCTCAGCAAGTTTTTTATGGTAAAAGTGGTTATATTCCGGGATATGATGCCTTACACTATTGGCTGCTTCGATCAAATAATAACGTAAATATCTGTTTCCTGCTTTGGACAAAGAAGTATCCTCGGCCTGGAAATTACCAGACTGATTCTGTTTCCAGACAAGGCCAGCATATTTAGCGATTGCATCCTGAGAATGGAAGGCAGAGATAGAGCCGATTTCAGCAAGTATGCCACTGGAGTAAACGGGTCCTATGCCAGGAATGGAAAGCAGGCATTGATACTCAGAATGGTTCAAGCCCCGGATTGTTTTCTCAATGGCTTTTTCGATAGATTTGATTTCAGCCTGGTAAGCAGAAAGCAGATTAAACGAGGAAGCAATAGAGATGGTCAGTGGCTCATAGAGACACCTGTCCAACCGGTAGGAATCACGGGCAGCCTTTTGCAGTATGGCAGCAACTTTTTCAGGATCATGAAAACGGTTTCTGCTGGCATTGCAAATGAAGGAGATAAGTTCTTCCACGTGCATGTTGACCAGTTCATCCACAGTAAGCATTTCAGTCAAGACTGCTTCGGCAGTAGCGGTGTAATTACTGGTAAAAGGATGCTGATCCTCTTTCAAAACAGACAACTCGCTGAATTTAAGAAAGATATTGGAAACCATGTAGGCCTTCTCACGAGACATAGCCTCGACGATATGTAGCCTGTGCCGGGTCAGACGCTGCAGAGCAAGAAACTGAGAACCACGCCAGGGGTGAGTATTAATACGTCCGACTCTAGCAAAGTCAGCAAGCAGGAAGGCGTCCTTAGGATCGGTTTTATCCATGCCGATGAAGGACTTGCGATAATTAGCCGTCATCTTGGGGTTGAGGCAGTAAACAAAAGGATTGAAGGGCATAAGGCTCTGGTCGGACGCTAGAAAATTAGCGATGTGGATGTTGTAGAAAGAAGTGGATTCAAGGGCAAAGATAACAGTTTTAAAAGAACTGCTGTCCATCAAAGCGCAGATACGTTCTGCAATTTCAGCTGCACCGGGGTGATTATTAGAAACCGAAAACGCCAGGAGCTTGTTAGAATGAAAGTCTATAGCACATACGACATTAGAAGCAGCACTGACATCAATACCAACAAACAAAGCAGAAAGAACATCTAAGTTCTTCATTTCAAAACACCTCCTTTCGGTTGAGAATGAGGAATTTAGCAAGGGGAACCCTGATCCGAGCTGCTGACTGCAACCTCGCATTATTAGCATTCACCTGGCGGAGCGGCTTTGCTGGAAACATCCGACAGGGACGCAACATCTGTGTAAGCAGATAATGACAGAACGGTCAGGCGTCACGCTAAAAAAGCAATAGCCAAGGCTTTGCAAGGAGGGAAAGACGTTACCTTAGCCGATATTCCAATGAGAATATTATAGCATCAGGGACTCCCACGACTAAACCCTTATTAACACTAAATAATGCTCGCAAACGCATTTAAATCTGTTTGCAAAACTTATTATACGAGGAGGGTATTGAGTGGAATTTCAGGTAAATGGGACCCTCATACAGCAATATTACATATGCAAACGTGAAGTATGGTTAAGTTCACACCAGATAATCGGGGATCAAGATAATGAAAACTTGCAGATTGGCCGCATTATTGGTGAATATAGTTATGATGGAGCAAAAAAAGAAGTTGATTTAGGGAATGCAAAGCTGGATCTTATCCGTTCAGAAAACGGTTATTTGGTAGTTGGAGAAATTAAAAAAAGCTCGCGATTTATATATAGTTCTAGTAAACAACTACTCTTTTATCTTATGCAAATTAAGCAAATGGGAATAACCGCACGGGGAGAATTGCTTATTCCTGAAGAGCGTAAAAAAATTGAAGTTATTCTAAATGATATAAATGAGAATGAAATACGCGCAACCATCAAGGATATTGAAAAAATTGTCTCTCAGGATAAACCACCTGAAGCTTTAAAAACCAAATATTGTGGGAAATGTGCTTATGCTGAGTTTTGTTGGGCTTAAGGCAGGTGATTGAATGAAGAAAACAATATATGTATTTAATGATGGAGAGTTTAAACGCAAGGATAATACCCTGCTTTTTGAAACCAAGGAAGGAAAAAAGTATCTTCCCGTGGAAGACATCAGCGAGATTATTATCTTTGGTGATGTCGTACTTAATAAGCGTTTTCTGGAATTCCTTACCCAGAGGGAAATTATCCTGCATTTTCTAAATCATTATGGCTACTATATAGGTTCTTATTATCCTCGTGAGCATCTGAATTCGGGCTATATGATATTAAAACAGGCTGAACATTATATGGATGAAGAGAAAAGACTGATTCTGGCCAAATGCTTTGTTCGAGGGGCGGCTGCCAATATGTTGGAGGTTATGCGTTATTATGCTAATAGGGGCAAAAATATAGAACGCCCACTGGAAGCAATCGCAGAACTTATGGGCAGATCGGAAGAATGCCAGTCGGTTAATGAGCTGATGGCTATTGAGGGTAATATTCGTGATTATTATTTACAATCTTTTAATCCTATCATAGACAAGCAAGGATTTGAATTTATCGGGCGTAACCGGCGTCCTCCTCAGGATCGGATTAATGCTCTCATTAGTTTTGGCAATACCTTGGCTTATACCACAGTACTAAGTGAAATATACAAGACTCATTTAGATCCACGTATAGGATACCTACATACCACCAATTTTCGCCGTTTTACTCTTAACTTGGATGTGGCAGAAATATTTAAACCTATACTGGTAGACCGGGTTATTTTTTTGCTTCTCGCCCGTAATATGCTGCGCAGTACCCATTTTGAAAGTAAAGCTAATGGTATTTTGCTGAATGATAAAGGCAGAAAAATATTTGTGGAAGAGTGGGAAAATAAGTTGCGTACTACCATAAAGCATCGTCAGCTAGGAAGGGAAGTATCCTATCGCCGTCTAATCCGCATGGACCTTTATAAGCTGGAAAAACATTTGATGGGTGAACAAACTTTTGAACCTTTTGTTTCTCGGTGGTAGGGGGTGAACATTATGTTTGTTATACTTGTTTATGATATCGGGGAAAAAAGGGTAGGTAAAGTACTCAAGACAGCACGTAAACATTTGTACTGGGTGCAGAATTCAGTATTAGAAGGCGATATTAATGAAAGTAGTTTTAAAAAGCTAAAATTGGAATTGAGCAAGATTATTGATGAAGATTATGATTCTGTCATTTTTTACACCTTTCGGACCACTAAGTATTCCGAGCGTGAAATAATGGGGGTTAAGAAAGGCGGGCAAGATAACTTCATCTGATAAAGGAAAAATGTCGTCGACTGCTAATAGCGGCAAAAAGCTTGGGTGGCGACGACAATATAAAAGGCAATTTATTCTCTGTTCGTGATGAAGATAGATTAAAATAACAAAACGGGATTATCTTATGATAATGCCGATATTTCTTATCCCGAATGGGTTTTTAGAGTACCTATCAGGAATTGAAACTATCCCCCAAATTCGCGGACTATTCCCTCTGGTTCCGGTTTTTAGAGTACCTATCAGGAATTGAAACTGTTATAAAAAGAAGGTAAAATTAAACATGTTGTTGGTTTTTAGAGTACCTATCAGGAATTGAAACAAAAATCAATAAGGTATATGTGGCATTTGGATTGGCTGTTTTTAGAGTACCTATCAGGAATTGAAACTCTACTGTAGCGTCTCTTTTAATTGCATCGAGTGTAGTTTTTAGAGTACCTATCAGGAATTGAAACGTCAGTAAGGACTTGGCGAATGACTTATTCTCCAGTGTTTTTAGAGTACCTATCAGGAATTGAAACGGGAAACAAATATAGCAGGCTGGGCAGGTTTGGGAGTTTTTAGAGTACCTATCAGGAATTGAAACTCAATGTTCTGGCGCGCTTCTGGGAGCTGTCCAACGTTTTTAGAGTACCTATCAGGAATTGAAACTAAATTTCCGACGTAGTAATCATTATTGGTTTCATACCGTTTTTAGAGTACCTATCAGGAATTGAAACACAGCACGGCGGCGAATATTGCGAGTACCTAAGTTTGTTTTTAGAGTACCTATCAGGAATTGAAACTAGACATTTCCATCCACATCTGTTAGCCCGATTCCCGTTTTTAGAGTACCTATCAGGAATTGAAACCCGGCCATGTGGTCCAAAAAGATCAGGCCGGGAAAAGTTTTTAGAGTACCTATCAGGAATTGAAACCTGGCACTTGCTTTTGGCCATCCTGTAAAAACACACCGTTTTTAGAGTACCTATCAGGAATTGAAACTCAATCTTGCTAATGGTGAAGCTACGGTCATTTTCGGTTTTTAGAGTACCTATCAGGAATTGAAACATAAATAAAGATTTAATCCTAAGGGGCCGCTTTATAGTTTTTAGAGTACCTATCAGGAATTGAAACTTAAAAAGGACGATCACGCGCTCGACGAACTGCGGTGTTTTTAGAGTACCTATCAGGAATTGAAACAGGCATCTTGGCGCACTATTTTGACCTTTATGTCCGTTTTTAGAGTACCTATCAGGAATTGAAACTGCCGATGTCACGCAGAACTATCGCTGGGATATAAGGTTTTTAGAGTACCTATCAGGAATTGAAACCTCTGTAAAAACTGTAGGTTTTGGCGCTTACGGTTGTTTTTAGAGTACCTATCAGGAATTGAAACAGCCATTTGGTATTGTAAGGCTTATTCTCCAAGTCGTTTTTAGAGTACCTATCAGGAATTGAAACTCAATACATCTGCACCGCTACACCTTTTAATTCCACGTTTTTAGAGTACCTATCAGGAATTGAAACAGATTTACGACCAACTGTATTGGGGTACCGGTATCGTTTTTAGAGTACCTATCAGGAATTGAAACCGGAGAAGGACGCAACCACTGTCTACGGCCCACATGTTTTTAGAGTACCTATCAGGAATTGAAACTGGCTAAAAAGCATAGAGCCCGGCAGCTCTCAGGGAGTTTTTAGAGTACCTATCAGGAATTGAAACTTAACCTACTAAGGTCATCTCGGTTGATATAGGGCAGTTTTTAGAGTACCTATCAGGAATTGAAACCGGTCATATTTGACTCAGGTAAGGCGGCAGCAGTTGTTTTTAGAGTACCTATCAGGAATTGAAACCGCTCTAAGACTTCCTGAATTTGTGTCTTGTATTCGTTTTTAGAGTACCTATCAGGAATTGAAACTAACCCTCAATGTCCCAATCGAGACGGCCTAAATCGGTTTTTAGAGTACCTATCAGGAATTGAAACGGATGATGTTAAGCCCGGAATTAATATTACCAACTAGTTTTTAGAGTACCTATCAGGAATTGAAACCTTGAAAAGCTACATCGTCCTGATAGGGGCACTCGAGTTTTTAGAGTACCTATCAGGAATTGAAACGAATCTTGGGCTTATCGTTGGGCATTTGAGCGGCCAGTTTTTAGAGTACCTATCAGGAATTGAAACCTGAAAAGAAAGGTATCCCAGTGGTAAGTAGTCGCAAGTTTTTAGAGTACCTATCAGGAATTGAAACGTTTTTAGCGTACCTGCATGCAAGAGCTTATTTTGCGTTTTTAGAGTACCTATCAGGAATTGAAACCAAGTTACAGAGTAATAAACGGAGTTAAAAAATGCTACTGTTTTTAGAGTACCTATCAGGAATTGAAACAAATCTCGCACCGCCGCCCAGAATGGCGAATACTCAGTTTTTAGAGTACCTATCAGGAATTGAAACCTGCTGCAGGCTGCCAGTTTTTTGTTGAATTCATCTGGTTTTTAGAGTACCTATCAGGAATTGAAACGTTTTTCCCCGGAAAGCTACGCGCTTGCCATTTACGGTTTTTAGAGTACCTATCAGGAATTGAAACTTCTTTCCGCCTCCTTACCGTTTCTAACTTCTGTCGTTTTTAGAGTACCTATCAGGAATTGAAACTCAATCAACTCTGTGGCATAAGTGTGTCTGAGCTTGTTTTTAGAGTACCTATCAGGAATTGAAACGGACATTATGAATGATGCCATGCAGGCTCAGAACGAGTTTTTAGAGTACCTATCAGGAATTGAAACACGTCAGCTGGGGCAAGTTCCTTGATTGGCATAGAGTTTTTAGAGTACCTATCAGGAATTGAAACCGGGGACGGCCTGACACGGACGGCATATTGCGAACGTTTTTAGAGTACCTATCAGGAATTGAAACCTGCTTTACGCAAGCAGCTGAAGAAGGGAGCGTAATGGGTTTTTAGAGTACCTATCAGGAATTGAAACTAAGCACTGTCTTCCGGACGATCATCATCACCATCGTTTTTAGAGTACCTATCAGGAATTGAAACATCAAATGGAGCTTTTCATAAAAAGCCTACAACAAGTTTTTAGAGTACCTATCAGGAATTGAAACGAAATTATATATTTACAATTATGATTCTTCCTCTGAGTTTTTAGAGTACCTATCAGGAATTGAAACCAGCCATGCTGGTGATGCTGGCAACAGGTTATCTGGTGTTTTTAGAGTACCTATCAGGAATTGAAACTGATAAAATACCGTAGCTCGTCCATGGCGTGATCGTGTTTTTAGAGTACCTATCAGGAATTGAAACAAGAACCAAAAACTGCCGCCGGGACCAGGGAAATTGTTTTTAGAGTACCTATCAGGAATTGAAACGGGACAACAAATAAAGATTTAATTCTGAGGGGCCGCGTTTTTAGAGTACCTATCAGGAATTGAAACGTAGAAGCTATCCATAACTACCACAAAAACACCAACGGTTTTTAGAGTACCTATCAGGAATTGAAACTCAAATGCATTGAGGGTGCTATTGGGAAGCTGGCTGGTTTTTAGAGTACCTATCAGGAATTGAAACATCTACACAGTAACTACACAGTTAAAATTTATTAGCTGTTTTTAGAGTACCTATCAGGAATTGAAACTCAGTAATTACCACTGATATGCTGCTTGACTGGGCGTTTTTAGAGTACCTATCAGGAATTGAAACTGACGATATCAGTCCTGGTCGTTTAGTCGCCTGGGCGTTTTTAGAGTACCTATCAGGAATTGAAACAAAGTATTGAGTCCCCGACAGATGTTACTGATACGGTTTTTAGAGTACCTATCAGGAATTGAAACTAGGACTGATGGTTATGCCAGCACTAGCAATCGACAGTTTTTAGAGTACCTATCAGGAATTGAAACAACTCAGTATACCACGAATTTAGACAGGAGGTAAAGTTTTTAGAGTACCTATCAGGAATTGAAACGCAATTGCGGCGTATGGTTCTGTTAAACAGCCGCCTGCGGGTTTTTAGAGTACCTATCAGGAATTGAAACGATTGTTATGCACGTACATGATGAAGTAGTTATCGGTTTTTAGAGTACCTATCAGGAATTGAAACCTTATTATCCCCAAAGAGGACAAGCAGATGATTAAGTTTTTAGAGTACCTATCAGGAATTGAAACTTACACCACCTTTTCTGCCGGGAAAATAGAAACGATTGTTTTTAGAGTACCTATCAGGAATTGAAACTCGGCCAGATTAGTAACCATTACGGCTATCGCCGGGTTTTTAGAGTACCTATCAGGAATTGAAACTGGTATTACCCCCTTCTGCCGGGCCGCTTAGCCCGGGTTTTTAGAGTACCTATCAGGAATTGAAACCGGAACGGATCCGATCAGCGGGATGCTATGTAATGCAGTTTTTAGAGTACCTATCAGGAATTGAAACGCTGGAGCTGCCTTGCTAAATGTTACTGTTGCCTCAGCGTTTTTAGAGTACCTATCAGGAATTGAAACTGGAACTAGCAGGCTTTTTACCTAAGTCTAATACAGGTTTTTAGAGTACCTATCAGGAATTGAAACATACGATTCGGTCTGGTACTCCGTTATTGCCGGGTGGTTTTTAGAGTACCTATCAGGAATTGAAACATGTAAACGGAAATAAGGGTGTAGCCTGTGGCCTGAGTTTTTAGAGTACCTATCAGGAATTGAAACTCTGGACGGTCAAAGTCACTGTGGGGAACCTTAAGTTTTTAGAGTACCTATCAGGAATTGAAACTCTTCTACTGCCTCTATAATTGTTTTAATTCCATCCCGGTTTTTAGAGTACCTATCAGGAATTGAAACTAAATCTTTCCGTGTGTGTTGAATACCTCTAATCGCCGTTTTTAGAGTACCTATCAGGAATTGAAACATTTCAATTTCTATTTTCATTCCATCCCCCTCCTTCGCGTTTTTAGAGTACCTATCAGGAATTGAAACTTTATTTTGTTGTAAGCAGACTTTGGAGATATATGGTTTTTAGAGTACCTATCAGGAATTGAAACTGCTATCCTCTCCTCCCTTATCTGCCACCGGGCTTGGTTTTTAGAGTACCTATCAGGAATTGAAACTGCTATCCTCTCCTCCCTTATCTGCCACCGGGCTTGCGTTTTTAGAGTACCTATCAGGAATTGAAACACTAATGACAAGCGGTGGCCCCCGTCCCGGTGCAGGGTTTTTAGAGTACCTATCAGGAATTGAAACTGTACTAGCCGTTGCCCGTTGGCGTTGTCGGTGAGTTTTTAGAGTACCTATCAGGAATTGAAACACGTCTGCAACCATCATGTTGCTAACTTCCGACTCCGTTTTTAGAGTACCTATCAGGAATTGAAACATCGCTCTGCCATCAGCATTGAGCTCAACAACAGTAAGTTTTTAGAGTACCTATCAGGAATTGAAACTATGTTTTTGCATTTGCCCCATTTTTTAATATCGCAAGTTTTTAGAGTACCTATCAGGAATTGAAACGCCACACCAGGCTCTCCAACTGTGCCTCAGTAGGCGTTTTTAGAGTACCTATCAGGAATTGAAACGAAGGAAATAACATCTAATATCTGTGAAGGCGAATCGTTTTTAGAGTACCTATCAGGAATTGAAACATGCCGTAATAAAGTTTTTCCCCTGCCGGGTCTTGGGTTTTTAGAGTACCTATCAGGAATTGAAACTGTACTAGCCGTTGCCCGTTGGCGTTGTCGGTGATAGTTTTTAGAGTACCTATCAGGAATTGAAACGTTTTTTTGCCGGCCCGTTCGGCCACTTCCTGTGCTAGTTTTTAGAGTACCTATCAGGAATTGAAACCTACTATATAATAGATGTCCCGCGCCCCTGCCCGCCGTTTTTAGAGTACCTATCAGGAATTGAAACTCAAAATCTTCTCTTTTTTGTTGATTTACGCAGCCGGTTTTTAGAGTACCTATCAGGAATTGAAACCATTTTACATCCATATATATCCCCCTGTTCCGCGCCTGTTTTTAGAGTACCTATCAGGAATTGAAACATTACCTCCCCTTTTTAGCCTTGAGCGTCAGGGCTTGCGTTTTTAGAGTACCTATCAGGAATTGAAACTCTCGCGGATGGCCTTGCAGTCAGCTTCGGTTTTCCCGTTTTTAGAGTACCTATCAGGAATTGAAACAAAATAGCTTTTTCCATACTCTCAACCTCCTTATTTGTTTTTAGAGTACCTATCAGGAATTGAAACTCGGCTTGTCTGTGCTGAGATTCGCTATTGTTATCTGTTTTTAGAGTACCTATCAGGAATTGAAACTGGGCTTGTATAAGGCTAGCGGCAACTTCTTCGGGTGTTTTTAGAGTACCTATCAGGAATTGAAACGAGCGAAAATAAAAGCCTATAGGGAGGAAATAATAGTTTTTAGAGTACCTATCAGGAATTGAAACTCGGTTTGTCTGCGCTAAGATTCGTTATTGTTATCGTTTTTAGAGTACCTATCAGGAATTGAAACTTGCGTCAATGATGGCGGCGTGTCTATCCATTCTTGGTTTTTAGAGTACCTATCAGGAATTGAAACATAGTTCCGTCGGTCTTTTGCTCGATCTCCTGCTTGTGTTTTTAGAGTACCTATCAGGAATTGAAACGAGAATTCTTTTTTATATGGCCCGTTTTCGTTTTCGGTTTTTAGAGTACCTATCAGGAATTGAAACATACTTTTTTGATATTTTTTTTAAATGGCTGGAAGGTTTTTAGAGTACCTATCAGGAATTGAAACCCAACATTAAATTCCTCATTTATAATTTTATTCATTGTTTTTAGAGTACCTATCAGGAATTGAAACACACGACTTGATTATCGTTCCTAACATAATATTTCTGTTTTTAGAGTACCTATCAGGAATTGAAACAAGATATAATTAAACTTCTTGGCCTTAAAAGCCGGGGGTTTTTAGAGTACCTATCAGGAATTGAAACTCCTGTAAGTATTTAACTATGCTTTCCTTTGTCATTGTTTTTAGAGTACCTATCAGGAATTGAAAGCCCCCAAGTTTTTAGAGTACCTATCAGGAATTGAAACCGTACCGGTCGTGATGTATCGTATCGGCCCGTGTAGTTTTTAGAGTACCTATCAGGAATTGAAACATACATTATGAAGTGATTGGAAAAATCTATGAAAATGTTTTTAGAGTACCTATCAGGAATTGAAACGTTACATGAATCCTTTCAAAAAGATGGTAGCAATTTGTTTTTAGAGTACCTATCAGGAATTGAAACAGAAGTTTTCCCGGGTAGCCGGCAAAAAAAACTGAGTTTTTAGAGTACCTATCAGGAATTGAAACACACCGGCGATATATTGGCAGTGATGCCTACATCTGAGTTTTTAGAGTACCTATCAGGAATTGAAACCGATTATGTATGTGCATACTGCTCGTGAACCCGTCTGGTTTTTAGAGTACCTATCAGGAATTGAAACTCGTTTAAACTCACTCCTTGAGGTTTGAGTGTAAAGTTTTTAGAGTACCTATCAGGAATTGAAACGCACTATCTATACGCCGTCCGGTTGGTAATATCATCGTTTTTAGAGTACCTATCAGGAATTGAAACCGCATTTGCTTAACCTGTTCGATCTTTTCCCAGTCGGTTTTTAGAGTACCTATCAGGAATTGAAACAGGTCATAAGTGCCCGGCGCATCTACGGTTCCAAGTTTTTAGAGTACCTATCAGGAATTGAAACTTATCCGCCGCATCTATAGCAACGGTAGTCTGTAAGCGCTCAAAAACAAGGTGCCTGTTATCTTAATATCTACCGTGGGATAATACTCCCAACAGGTCTTTAGACTTATTAGAGTTTTTAGACCAAGGCTAAATTGGCTAAGGGAGGTATCCCCAAAATGGATATAGTTTCCGAGACCAAAGCTGACTACCGTCTTAGACAGTGGGGAAAAATCATTCAGGAATGCCAGGCCAGTGATCTTACTGTGATTGCCTGGTGCAGCCAGCACAATATTGGAATAAAAGCATACTACTACTGGCTGAGAAAAATTCGCCTAAAAGCTTGCCAATCCATTGCAAGTAAGGCTCCTACTATGAAACAGGAGATTGTGCCTTTACAGCTTAATTCCCAGCCAGGTTCCGGTTCTATTCAGCCGGCAGTAACCATACATTTAGGTTCTGCTGCAATTGATATTACAGAAGGAACCTCACAAACAACGATTGAGGCCGTACTAAGAGCTCTTCAAAGCGTATGTTAGGCGATATTACCAAAGCCAAGGACATCTACCTAGTTTGTGGCTATACAGATATGCGAAAGTCCATTGACGGTCTGGCTGCAATCGTAAAAGAATCCTTTGGAATGGACCCTTTTGCAGCAAGCCTTTTCCTCTTCTGCGGAAAGAAACGTGACCGTATGAAAGCACTGCTCTGGGAAGGTGACGGATTCGTCCTGCTATACAAACGACTTGAAAACGGAAACTTCAAATGGCCCAGAACCATAGAGCAGGCACGGTGCATTACGATGAAAGAATTTCGCTGGCTGATGGAAGGTTTGGAAATTGATCAACCCAAAGCAATTCAAACCATTAAGCCCGGCGATTTCTGCTAATACAGAAAGCCTACAAACCCCTATTTATCGGGATTTGAAGTGGATCTCTACTGTCAAAAGTGGTATAATTAAGCCATTAGATGATAGGAGAAACCCAGCTTGATAGACAATAAAGACGATTACATACTCCAACTTGAAAATACAGTTAAAAGCCTGGAAAAGCAGGTCAAGGAACAGGGTAAAAAACCACAATCCAAATCTTACATGTGGCTTTACCGTACCGGAGTAGATGGCGACCCTCCCATCGTCCTTTATGATTACAAACCTTCCCGAAATGGCAAAAATCCAGCTGATTACCTGCAAGGATTCCACGGATACCTGCATACGGACGGTTTTGCCGGGTACGAAAAAGTGGAGAGCGTTACCAGGTGTGGCTGCTGGGCCCACCTGAGAAGGTATTTTGTGGAAGCAATTCCGGACAAAAAAGCAGCAGGTGCTCCACCAACCACCGCAGAAGTCGGCAGGGATTACTGCAATAAATTATTCGAGATAGAGAAAGAACTTGTGTCTCTGTCTCAAGACAAAAGAAAAGAGGAACGCCTCAGACTGGAAAAACCGGTCTTGGAGGCTTTTTGGTGCTGGCTTGATTCATTAACCCCCTTACAAGGCTCCCGCCTTGGTAAGGCAGTCACTTATGCCCAGAACCAGAAGCCCTATATGGAGAACTATCTACTGGATGGGCGATGTTCTATTTCCAACAATGTTGCGGAGAACAGCATCCGCCCGTTCACTGTTGGCCGTAAAAACTGGCTGTTCAGCGATACTCCCAAGGGTGCTGAAGCCAGCGCTGCCGTCTACAGTATCGTAGAAACTGCAAAGGCCAATAACCTGAACATATATACATATCTGAATTATCTTCTCCTGTATATGCCGGATATGGAATACCGGAAGTACCCGGAGATATTGGATGATATGATGCCCTGGTCGGAACTGGTACAGAAAGAATGCAGTAAAAAATGAATTTCTCCAACCGGACAGATTTATTATAGTCTGCCCGGTTTTATTTTTATAGGCACTCTGTTGTTAAGCGCTTACTCACTATTGGCCGTAATCTAGCCATATTGGAATGTAAATTAAATTGCTGCCGAAGGGAAGCTGTCATCTTACGCTGCCGTAATCTAGCCATATTGGAATGTAAATAAAGATTAGGGGTGATATTATGCAGTATGTACTTGGGCCGTAATCTAGCCATATTGGAATGTAAATGAAGTAGGGCAAATAGGCAGTCAACTGCAGAATACAGCCGTAATCTAAACAAATTGAAATGTAAATTCAACTGCTATCGGAGCAATTTGGGCTATAACCTAGCCGTAATCTAACCATATTGGAAGACTTCCATCTTTTAATTGCTGCTTACAGTAGCAGTTCTCCCTCCTGATTAAATATTTCTGCTGCCATATAAATGGAAGATGCTTTAACCGTTATAATCCAACCCATACAAATTAGATGATTTTGTTGCTTCTTCTCCAAATTTTAAATTCCTGTGCTTCGGCAATTAAGCTATCTCTGAAATCCGGATGAGCCAGGTTTATAATGCCTTCAGCCCGCTCCCAGGTGCTTTTGCCCTTTAAATTGAATTTGCCGTATTCGGTTACAATGGTAAAAGCGATGGACCGTGGTACAGTCACAATCGTTCCGGGGGATAGTCCCGGGACTACCCTGGATTCCAGGGAGCCGTCTTTTTTCTGAATTGTAGAACTAAGAGCAACATAGCCACGGCCGTTTTTAGAATCAAAAGATCCCAGTATAAAATCGAGTTGACCGCCCGTTCCGGATATTTGTCTGCCTATAGAAGCTTCAGAAGCCACCTGTCCGAATAAATCTATTTCAATAGCGTTATTAATGCACACCATATTGTCTATGAGGGAGATTAGGTAGGGATCATTGGTATAGTCTACCGGGTAAGAAGCGCAGGCCGGATTATTGTCCAAAAAATTATACAGCTTTTCCGTCCCCATGGCGAAAGTATAGACCATTTTACCCGGATTGATATTCTTATACTTACCTGTGAGCTTACCGGCTTCATACATATCAACGAAGGAATCAACCAGCATCTCGGTATGTACTCCCAGGTCTTTCAAATCTGAGTTGGCGATCAAAGACCCAACCACATTGGGCATACCCCCAATGCCCAGTTGAATACAATCACCATTTCGCATATCTTCAAGGATCAGCTCAGCAATCTTTCTGTCCACCTGGGTAGGAATGAGCTCCGGAAGGTTCATAGGCGGAGGATTATCTGGACTTTCCACAATATAGTCAATATCTGAAATATGAATAGATTCGCCGTAACCACCCAGGCAAACCGGCAACGAGGTGTTTACTTCCACTACCCTAATTTTAGAATTCCGGCTAACGCAAGCACTTAGCGAATTAGAGGTACTGATATTAAAAAAACCGTTTTTATCCATGCCGGTAACTGGCTGAAACGATACATCTACCGGAGTATAACCACGATCATATATGGTGGGGCCCTCGTGATAGGTAATAGGAATATAATTACAAAGATCCGCTTCCTGAAATTTACGGGACACTCCGGAAAAATGCCAGTCATTCATTATGAAAGACTTTCTCTCCGGATCAACTTTGCAGACTTCCGGTACCCAGGTCATTGTAACCAGGCGGATTTTGACATCTTTTAACTCATCTCTACGTTTGGCCAAGGCTGCATCGCAGGTTTTGGGCTGGCAAACAAATTCGCCATACTGGACCCAATCCCCTGACTTCACTAAGCCGGCTGCCTTTTCCGGCGCTATAAGTTTATTTTTATATTCTTCCATGTAAGTAATAGGTGAAAAAGCCAATTATATAACCCCCTTAAAAATATTGCAGAACAATATTCAGCTAATTTGAGTAATTGAAAAGTGTTAAGATTGGAAACCACCTCCTATAGGAGCAATAGCAAAGGACGTAGATGAATTTGGCCTTTGCAATAAACATGCCAGAATTATGCTGGATGGAGAAAATACTACACTGATCAATTGCATGAAGTTGCGACCGGAATTAACGGAAAGGAGTTTATAGAACTTTTTCAAGTAGAACCAAGCTGACCAATGATATACCGAATGGGACAAAAAATTCACTGATATAGTTAACCAAACCATGCGCATTTGCGATAATGTTCCGTTTCTGCGAAATGTGCTTATTTCTCGCTAACTTTGCGGTGCCGGAATTTTTACAGATCTAGACTACTCTCGTTTCTGCGAAATTTGTACTGCCAACAATAAAAGCCTTATTTCTGTTTCCCAATAGGATAATAGCTTGTGAAAATTTGCATAATGGGTTTATTTTACATATATAAAAATATAAACTAAATGTACTATTATATGTAACGCATACTTGTTCTCGCTGCATTCCCCTAAATAAGTCGAGCACTTGCATAAATGTCTGATCAATCAATGCGTAAAGATTAATCCCAAAGGCCTTAATAGCTGGGGTTGACTGCTATTTGGAAAATGGTATTGAATTATCAATAATTATTATGGGGGAGAGGAGGAGAATGTTATGAAGGTGGTCATTGATCATCAGGAGATAGAGGCTACACCGGGAAATACTATTCTGGAGACAGCAGAACAAGCCGGAATCCATATTCCTAATCTTTGCATGTACCAGAAACCCTGCGGAGGGAACGGTTTATGCCGTCTCTGTATCGTGGAAGTCAAGACCAACAACGGTACCCATCTGGTCGAATCTTGCACCTATCCTGTCATGGAAGAAATGATGATAAGAACTTCTTCTCCCCTCATCGAAGATATCCGGCGCAATATGATAAGCCTGCTGGTGGGCAGGGGAGACTTTCCGCCGGGCAAAGTGGCGGAATTTATTAATGTGGTGCAAAAAGAACCGGTGCCTGATTTGGCACTTAATATCCTATCTGATTCTCTGAACGGAGGAAATTTAGCTATCAGAGATGTTCTCCATACCGGTTTGGAGACCAACCCCCATTTGGCATATATCGTTGTGAATAAGCAAGGATATATTAGAGCGATTAATCAGACCTACCTGGATATCATGGGAATAGAAATGTCTGATGCCTTAGGAAGGTATATTTTAGATGTGGTACCGAATTCTGAACTTTTGGAAATAATTCAAACGGGACGGACAGACCGGGCTGAATTTTGGACCATCAAGGGCCACGATACAATTGTCAACCGGGTTCCAATCATTAAAAACGGGGAGATTATTGGGGCCACCGGGTACAGCTTGTTTTTAGACATGTCCTCGGCCCGGATATTCATGAATAAGATGCAGGAACGAAAAAAGGAATTTAACAACTTCCTGCAAGGTTTGTTGGAAAACCCTTACCTGGCCTATGTCATTGTGGATAAGGAAGGTTATATTACGGCTATTAATCAGGCCTGCCTGGAAATACTGGAGATAGAAAAAAAGGATGCGCTGGGTAAATATGTTACCGAAATTTTGCCCAATTCGGAACTTCCTCAAATATTAAAGACGGGAAGAATAGACCGGGTGGAGTTTTTCCCGGTTAACGGCCGTGATACCATTGTCAGTCGTATGCCTATAACCCAGGAAGGGGAAATCATCGGAGCCATTGGTTACAGCCTTTTTCTGGATATGTCGGGAGTCAAGATTCTGACCCGGAAACTTAAAGAAACGGAGAAACAACTTAAACAATATAAAGAAGAAATTTGCGAAATATATCATGCCAAATGGACCATCAACGACTTAATGTTTTAGCTAAGCCCAAAAGGCCAAAAGCTGATGGGATTGCCTGTCCAAGAATT